>Ga0209467_1000224_pt1 | contig 100327 bp, 107 predicted proteins | sample Higcelwee11metaG_FD_187175 | JGI IMG/M metagenome (GOLD analysis project Ga0209467, IMG submission 187175) | Freshwater pond sediment microbial communities from the University of Edinburgh, under environmental carbon perturbations - High... | ecosystem: Environmental > Aquatic > Freshwater >...
CCATTCAGGAACTGACTGCAAAAATAAGTCAGAAGGAAAAAAACTTCAGCCTCATCAACCTGCCGTTTTATATGGTCAACCGTCTCGAACGGTTTACGCGGTTGTTGGAACAGGAGGGTGCCTAAGGGGCGCAGATGACTACGTAAACCAACTTGCTTGCATTCGTAATATTCCTGGAGCCAACGGAATTGTTGCCGGCGTTTTTGCTGGTAATTGTCAGACAGTATTACTCGAGGGTGGAGGACAGGGCGGGAAGCGCGTGACGCGGGTCTTGTTTGTTTTGGTGTTGCCGTTTATGTTGGAGTTTAATTCCAATGTAAACGGTTGCTCTATGCATCGAGGTCGTGATGCGGGCCTGTTTTTTTACAGGGATACGGACCAGCAGGAGGTTGATCTTGTTATCGAATCACGCGATACCCTGTATCCTGTGGAGTTCCGGCAGGAAATCAGCCCGGATAGGACTGATAGACGGCTGCCGTGGATTCGAGCGAGCTGACCCGGACGGCCACGCTGAGCTTTTCGGAGGAGGTGCCCTTGTAGGTGCCCCTTACCGGCGGAACGTCGGCATAATCGCGGCCGGAACCGATTTTGATGTAGCGCTCGTCGACGATCAGGGTGTTGTGGGTGGGGTCGAAACCGGTCCATCCTTTTTCAGGACCGCAATAGACTTCACACCAGGCATGGCTCGCTTCGTCACGGCCTTCCGGAGTGCTGCCGCCGCCGAAGAGATAGCCGCTGACGTAGCGGGTCGGAATGCCGATGGTTCGGCAGACGGCGATCATGATGTGCGAAAAATCCTGGCAGACGCCCCTGCCGAGCGCCATGACGACGGCGCTGGTGCTGTGGACGTCGGTAACCCCGGGTTCGTAGCGGAAGGACGCGTTGATATGACGGCAGATGTCGAGCGCCTGCTGGTAGCTGTCGGTTATTCCCCTGAACGGCTCGGCAAAGCTTCGTATTTCGGGATCGAAATGGACGTAACGGCTTTCGCCCGAGAAATCCATAAGGAATATCTCGTTCTCTTCGGCTGTTCCCAACAGTGCCGAACCTGTTTCCACAACCGAGGTGGCTACGATCTCGACCCGCTTGTGGCTTTGCAGGATATTGAAGTGGTGAACCCTGTTGCCGTAGAAGTCGGTATATTCGAAAACCATGGCTTCCGGGTTGAGCTGCAGGTTGAAATTTACGCACCGCTGCATGGTGGTGCTGTTTCCTACAGGTTCCAGACGTACTTCCGTGGCTGTCTCGTATATAGGGGAGTCGTATTCGAAAAGCGTGGTATGTTCAACCTTGAGTATCATTATGTAACCTACTTATTTCTCAGCGATTTTCCGCAGCTAAACGGCAGGAACTTTATTGTTGCTGCTGTTGTGACTGGCTCCAGTTGGCCCGTCCCCCGGCAAGTCCCGTGAACGGGAGCGCCTCGGCGATGTCGTGCGGTTCGATTTTTGGTGTGTGATACGCAAAGTAAAGCAGGTGGATCTGTTCGCCGATCCTGTTGAGTCCCACCTCGATCTCTTCGAGATAGAGGTGGAGTCCTTTCCGGTACATATCCTCTACGGAGGTGTAGCTGAGCTCCGCCTCCATTTTGCCGATCAGCCGGTCGGCATTGTTGGCATAGCGGTGGCGCGAGCTGCCGGAAATCCTCCAGAGCGCCTCCTGTGCCGCGCAGACGGAAAAGGCGATACTCCGCGGAAAGGTGCGGTCGAGCACCAGAAACCAGAGAATGTTTTCCGGGTCGATTTTCGAGAGATAAACCTTCCGGAACGCCTCCAGGGCGCTGCAGCTTTTCAGGACGGCCATCCACTGGATGGTGTCGAACGAATCGTGAACCAGATCAAGCTCCTGTCCCTCTTTGGGCATGAGCATGTGGTACTTCACGTCGATCAGTCTGGCCGTATTGTCGGCGCGTTCCAGGTATTTGCCTATCTGGATGAAATCCCACTCTTCCGTTCTTGAGAAAATGTTGTCGGTGATGCCCTGGAACAGATGCGAGGCGTTCTTGATCTCCCGGTAGAAGCTGAACGGATCGTTATGGACCTGCTGCGGCGTGACGCTCTGCAGGAAGTGGTAGAGATTGTTGACCTGCTCCCACATTTCGCTCGATATGCTGTCGATGATGCTCCGGGCGTTCTCTCTTGCCAGGCCGATCGAGGAGTTGATGGAGTTGCTGTTCTGCCGGTTGAAGACCAGGTAATCGGTAACCGTATGGGCGTTGTATTCCGTATAGCGCTCCGTGAAGTTCGCCGGATCTCCGGTGACCCGGATGAGCGGGCTCCAGTAGTTGGGATGGTCGATTTCGGTTATGTCGTTAAGGTCGAGCAGCAGGTTGAAATTGACCTCCAGAAATCTGGCGGTGTTTTCAGCCCGTTCGACATAGCGGCTCATCCAGAAGAGTGATTCGGCAACGCGGCTCAGCATGTTCGTAGTACGTTTATGGTTATTCGTCGATCACCCAGGTGTCCTTGCTTCCTCCTCCCTGTGAGGAGTTCACCACCAGCGATCCCCTTTTCAGGGCGACCCTGGTCAAACCTCCGGGCACGATGGTCGGCGATTTGCCGTACAGTACGTAGGGACGCAGGTCGATGTGGCAGCCGCCCAGGTCGCAGTCGTTGAAAAAGCTCGGATGCCGCGAAAGCGATATGGTCGGCTGTGCGATATAGTTTCTCGGATTCGCCACGATTTTTTCAGCAAACCGCTCACGCTCCTCAAGGGTCGATTCGGGTCCGACAAGCATGCCGTAGCCTCCGGACTCGTTGGCGGCTTTCACCACCAGTTTCTCGAGATTTTCAAGAATGTATTTCAGGTCTTTGGGATTGCTCGCCAGCCAGGTATCGACATTGTCGAGTATCGGCTCCTCGCCCAGATAGTACCGGATGATTTTCGGCACGAAACTGTAGATGACCTTGTCGTCGGCAACACCGGTGCCTATGGCATTGGCCAGCGCCACGTTTCCCTTGCGGTAGGCATTGATGAGACCTGCAACTCCGAGCTTCGAGTCGGGACGGAAGACGAGCGGATCGAGATAGTCGTCGTCGACGCGCCGGTAGATCACGTCCACCCGCTGCAGTCCCCTGGTTGTACGGGTGTATACCTTGTTGTTGTTGACCACGAGGTCCCGTCCTTCGCAGAGCTCCACTCCCATCTGTCGGGCAAGAAAGCTGTGCTCGAAGTAGGCCGAGTTGTAGATGCCCGGAGTCAGCAGCACCACGTTGGGCTCGGGCCTCGATGTGGGGCTGATCTCCTGCAGGGTGCGCAGCAGTTCCTGCGGGTAGTTGTCGATGGGACGGACCTTGTAGCGGTCGAAGAGTACGGGAAACGCCCGTTTGAGCGCCTGACGGTTCTGCAGCATGTAGGATACGCCGCTTGGTGTGCGCAGGTTGTCCTCCAGCACCAGATAGCGGCCTTCGGCGTCGCGGATAATGTCGCTGCCGGTTACATGGATATAGACGCCGAGCGGCGGCTTGATCCCCACGAACTCCCGTCTGAAGTGCTTGCTGCCCAGCACCAGTTCTGCCGGCAGAATCCGGTCCTTGAGGATTTTCTGGGTCGAGTAGATGTCCGCGAGAAATTCGTTGAGGGCGGTAATCCTCTGAATGAGGCCTTTTTCGATGCGCGCCCATTCGTGTGACGGTATGATTCGCGGAATGAGGTCGAACGGAAATATGCGCTCAATTCCCTCTTCGACACCGTACACCGTAAAGGTTATTCCCTGATTTCGAAAGAAGATATTGACGATCTGACGCCGGGTTCTGATGTCGTCGAGAGAGAACTGGCCAAAGCGGTGCACCATTTTATCGTAGTGGCCCCTCGGCTTTCCGTCCGGTGCCAGAACCTCGTCGAAAAACCTGCTGGGACAGGCATCATATCGCTCGAACAGGCTGATCATAACTGATAATCCTTTAGCAGTTGAAAAATTATAACCGGATTATAACTAAACTTAAAATTTTACGGGCAATAATAAAATTAATCTTAAATTTTAATACTAAAATGTAATTAACACCGTAAAGTCCGAATTTCCCCATGTCCCGGGATGTGGCGGAATCCGGCATGGTTTCCGGCAGCTGCTCCCTTGCGCTATTTACAAATTAAGGTAACAGCTCCCAAAAGAATAAATACTTAGGAATAAAGTCATTATGTCATAAATTAACTGAATGATTATATGGTTTCCTTAAACGTTATCGGGTGCAGCCAATGAAACATGTCGTTGTTGTTGGAGGTGGTTTTACCGGTCTGAATGTTGCAAAAGCGCTCGGCAACAAGAAGGGTGTTACTGTAACGCTGATCGACAAGAATAATTTTCATCTGTTCCAGCCGTTACTCTACCAGGTTGCCATGGCGGCGCTGAATGCGGGTGAAATCGCCTATCCGCTGCGCATGATGCTGTCGCGGTACCGCAATGTTTCGGTGTTCAAGGGAATCGTCCAGAACGTCGATCCCGAAACCCGGACGGTCTATACGGATTTCGGCGAACTGCAGTACGATTATCTTGTCATGGCCTGCGGCACGAAACATCACTATTTCGGTCACAACGAGTGGGAGGAGTTCGCTCCCGGCCTTAAAACCATAGGTCAGGCGGCAGAAATCCGAAGAAGAGTGATGGAGGCCTATGAAAATGCCGAGAGGACGAAGGACGCAGCGGAAAAACGCAAGCTTCTGACATTCGTCATTGTGGGCGGCGGACCTACCGGAGTCGAGCTTGCCGGTTCAATCGGGGAGATGAGCCGCTATTACCTTTCCAAATACTACAAGAACATCGATCCGAAGCTTACCCGTATTTTTATTGTTCATGCCGCCCCCCGCATTCTGCAGACCTTTTCTCCCGAACTGTCCAGCAAGGCCACCCGCGCGCTTGAAAAACTCGGTGTTCAGGTCTGGACCTGTTCGGTCGTAAACCGGATCGACGCGGACGGCGTACAGGTCGGCAACGAACGGATCGAGGCGGGGACCGTTCTTTGGGCGGCAGGTGTCAGGGCTACCAGTATCGGAAAAACCATAGGATTCGAAACCGACAAGAGCGGCCGCATCATTATCGGTGAAGACCTCAGCGTTCCGGGATACCCGGATGTATTCGTCGGCGGCGACCAGGCGCATTTCGAGCTTCCGGACGGTTCGATCTATCCCGGTCTCGCCTCTGTGGCCCTGCAGGAAGGGCTGGCTATCGGGAATAACATTCTGCTCGATGCACAGGGGAAGCAGAGAAAGCCTTTCAGGTATCGCGACAAGGGCCAGATGGCTACGATCGGAAAAAATGCCGCTATTGCCGAGCGGGGCAATGTCCGACTTTCAGGGATTCCCGCCTGGATCATATGGCTTGGCGTGCATGTCTATTATCTGAGCGGTGTGAAGCACCGGATTTTCGTGCTCCTCCAGTGGGGCTGGTCGTATTTCACCTTCGGCCACGGTGCCCGTATCGTCAACAAGGAGTGGCGTTTCTATTCCAACCCTCCCGAACCCGCCGAACCCGCTGAAAAAATCGAACTCGTCTCGTTCCCGGAGTGTGTCTTCACGCCGGGAGAGCAGTCGAAAAACGGATGAGAGAGGAGCCTGCGGCAGGGATGCCGCAGGCAGGTTTTACTGCTCTGCGGCGGCGGCGCCGACTGCTCCGGGAACGGCGGCCCTGACCGAGAACAGGTGGTAGTTCATGCTGTCGCTGAGGGCCTGCAGGCTCGCTTCGATGATGTTGGTCGAAACGCCGACCGTTCCCCAGGTTTCCTTGCCGTCTCCGGTCTCGATGAGCACCCTTACTTTTGCGCTGGTGCCCCGTTTTTCCTCGAGCACCCTCACCTTGTAATCCACCAGCCTGATGGTTTTTATCTGCGGATAGAACCTGATCAGCGCCTTGCGCAGGGCTTTGTCGAGCGCATTGACCGGGCCGTCTCCGTCTGCGGCGATGTGTTCGATTTCGCTTCCGACCGCAACCTTGAGCACAGCCTGATCGACGTTTTTCGAATCCTTGCTGGATTCGATGTAGACCTTGGTTTCGAGCACATCGAAATAGGGGGCGAAGTTGCCGAGTTCGCGGTGCAGGATCAGTTCAAACGACGCTTCGGCTCCGTCGAACTGGTACCCTTTGTGTTCGAGCTCCTTGATGTTGTGTACGATGGTTTTCAGCAGTTCGCCCTTTTCAGGCAGTTCGATGCCGAGTTCCTGCGCCTTGTAGCGGATATTGCTCTGGCCGGCCAGTTCCGAAACCAGCACCCGCTGGCGGTTGCCGACGAGTTTCGGGTCGATATGCTCGTACAGCGAACTCTCCTTCATGACGGCGCTGACGTGGATGCCTCCCTTATGGGCGAATGCCGACTTGCCGACGAACGGAGCCTTTCCGTCGGAGGGCATGTTGAGGATTTCATACACGAACTTCGAGAGCGAAGTCAGCTGCGTCAGATGTTCGACAAAGTTGAAGCGGCCATCCATTTTCAGCATAATGTTGGCAATGATGCTGATGAGGTTCGCGTTGCCGCACCGTTCGCCGATTCCGTTGATGGTTCCGTGAATATGGGAGGCCCCCGCGATCACTGCGGCAAGGGAGTTGGCCACGGCGAGGTCGCCGTCATTATGGCTGTGGATGCCTATAGGGCGTCCGGTATTCTCATGTACGCTGCGTACGATGTCAGAAATCTCTCCGGGCAGGGAGCCGCCGTTCGTGTCGCAGAGCACCAGGCGTGACGCACCGCCGTCGGCTGCCGAGCGCAGCATCCTGAGTGCGAACTCCGGATCGTCCTTGTAGCCGTCGAAAAAGTGTTCAGCGTCGAAGAATACCTCGCGCCCGTGCGAACGGAGAAATGATACCGATCGGTAGATCAGTTCGGCGTTCTCCTCCTCCGAAATGCCCAGTCCCTTGACGGTATGGGCTTTCCAGGTTTTTCCGAAAATCGTTATGACCGGAGTCTCCGACTGCAGCAGCCCCTGCAGGTTCGGATCGTTCTCGATGTTCGCGAGCGATCGGGCCGTCGAGCCGAAGGAGCAGAGTTTCGAGTGCGAGAGCCGGAGATTGCGGACCTTCAGGAAAAACTCTTCATCCTTCGGGTTGCTCGACGGCCACCCGCCTTCGATATAGTCCATGCCGAACTCATCGAGCTTTTCGGTGATGAGCAGCTTGTCCTGTACCGAGAGATTGATGTGCTCACCCTGCGTGCCGTCACGCAGGGTGGTGTCGTAGAGTTCTGTTGCCTTTGGCATTTCATGCATAGTGTCAGCTCTTGGCCATTAAATTCTCCTGCCGGGCATAGGCGAAAATGCCGCCGGCCTGGACGATGCTGAACACGTCACCGAGCGGACTGAGCGTATAGGCTTTTCCCGTGGTAAGGTTGGTTACAGTGTTCGCCTCGATGTCGATTTTCAGTTCGTCTCCGGTTTTTACCGCTTCAGTGAGCGGAACCGCGGTTTCGTAGGGTATGACAAATCCGCCGTCCACGCAGTTGCGGTAAAAAATCCGTGCGTAGGATTCGGCAATGATGGCTTTCGCTCCGGCAACCTGCAGCGCGAAGGGCGCATGCTCGCGCGAGGAACCGCAGCCGAAGTTCGGACCGGCGACGATGACGGTGTAGTCCGAGCGGAAGCTGCCCTCGCTGACGAACGGAATGTTTCCCTCCGGCAGGCCGCCCTGTTCGGGAGGCACGCCGGAAAGGGCATATTTGCCGTAGAGCTTCACCTCTTCCGGATCGGAGAGGCTGTAGACGAGGTGCTCGGCCGGTATGATCTGGTCGGTGTCGATGTTTTTGCCTAACACGTAGGCTTTTCCCTGAATGATGGTGTCCATGTATCTTGTTCCTTAGCGTTTCATTCGTTCTCTGCCGTTCAGAGGAAATCCCTCGGATCGGTAAGTTTTCCGGTGACGGCCGATGCTGCGGCGGTGAGCGGCGAGGCAAGATAGACTCCTGCCCTCTTGCTGCCCATGCGGCCGGGGAAGTTGCGGTTCGTCGTCGAGACCACAACATCGTAATCGACCGAGCGCCCGACCGTATCGGCAGGCCCGCCGAGGCAGGCTGCGCAGGAGGGCAGGGCGATGCTGCATCCGGCATCCTCGAAAATCTTTTTCAGCGTCACACCATCAAAGGTTTCGCATTCGAGATCGCGGGCGACCTTTACGGTTGCAGGAACGATATTGGTGTGGACGGCGACCTGCCTTCCTTTGAGAATTTTCGCGGCAAGCATGAAATCGGTGAGCTTCCCTCCGGTGCAGGAGCCGATATAGGACTTGGTGATTTTCGTTCCCTCGACGCTTCTGACGGTAGCCCGGTTGTCCGGACTGTGCGGCTGGGCCACCACCGGCTCCATTTCCGCAACGTTGTAGCGCCTGATGCTGTGGTAGCGCGCATCGGGGTCGCTCCGGAATACCTCATAGGGCTTGCTGCTGTGAGCCTTCACGTAGGCTTCGGTTATCGCGTCGGCTGCGATGATGCCGTTCATGCCTCCGGCTTCGATAGCCATGTTGCAGAGTGTCATGCGCTCGTCGACAGGAAGGGAGTAGACCGCTTCGCCGTCGAACTCCATGGCCCGGTAGGTTGCTCCGTCGGTGCCGATGTCGCCGAGAATCTGCAGGATGAGATCCTTGGCGCAGAGGTATTCAGGCATATCGCCCTCGAACGTGAACTTCATGGACTCGGGCACCTTTTCCCAGAGCTTGCCGGTGCCGAGAATGAAGGCTGCATCGGTGTTGCCGATACCGGTGCCGAACATGCCGAACGCACCCGATGTGCAGGTGTGCGAGTCGGTGCCGAACAGCACGGTTCCGGGGAGGTTGAAGCCCTCTTCGGCAAGCGCGACATGGCAGACTCCCCTGTATCGGCTGGTGCCGACATCGTAGTAGTTGGGCAGGCCCTGCTCGGCGGCGAACTGGCGCAGCAGGTCTATGTTGCGGTGCGCATGCTCGTTGGCCGTAAAGATATAATGGTCGGGCAGGACGACGACCTTTTCGGGGTCCCAGACTTTCGCGTCGGGACCGAACTCCTGCTTGAAGATGTCGAATGTCGGCGGTCCGCACACGTCATGGGTCAGCAGGACGTCAACGTTGAGCCAGACGCTTTCACCGGGGTCTACGAACCTCCGGTTTGCGGCTCTTGACAGGATTTTCTGGGTTATGGTTTGTGCCATGGTTTCTTTAACCCTCGGTTCTGTAATGGTTTTCGGTTGTGAACAGTTTAATCGCCGATGTTTCTCCGGATCGCCGCGGTCATTTCCGTTGTCGAGACCGTGCTCTGGCCTGCCTTGGCGATATCGGCGGTCCTGAGTCCTTCGGCCAGGGTCTTCTCGATCGCTCCGTATATTTCGCTGGCGATATCCGGCATGCAGAAGCTGTGCTCGAACATCATGGCGACCGATGCGATGGTGGCTATCGGGTTCGCCCTGTTCTGTCCGGCGATATCGGGTGCGCTGCCGTGGATCGGCTCGTAGAGAGCGTGGTTCCTGCCGATGCTTGCAGAGGGCAGCATGCCGAGGCTTCCGGTGATCATGCCTGCGATGTCACTGAGGATATCGCCGAACAGATTGCCGGTCACGATGACGTCGAACTGCTTCGGGTTCCTGACGATCTGCATGGCGGCGTTGTCTACGTACATATCGCTCAGTTCGATGTCGGGAAAATCGCGGTGGACTTCATGCACCACGTTCCGCCAGAGCTGCGATACCTCGAGGACGTTGGCCTTGTCGATCGAGGTGACTTTTCCTCCCCGTTTCTGGGCGGCTTCGAACGCGATGCGGGCGATACGTTCCACCTCGTAGCGTTCGTAGACCATGGTGTTCCAGCCCTTGTTCTGGTCATAGCCTCTCGGCTGGCCGAAATAGATGCCTCCGGTCAGCTCCCTGAAGACGATGAAATCGGTTCCGCCGACCACTTCCGCCTTGAGCGACGATGCCTCGACAAGCGCGTCGTACACCTTGGCCGGCCTGAGATTGGCGAAGAGCCCGAGTTCCCTGCGGATTTTCAGCAGTGCCGCTTCCGGTTTATGTTCGTGCGGCAGGTTTTCCCATTTCGGGCCGCCCACGGCCCCGAGCAGCACGGCGTCGCAGTTCCGGCAGGCTTCGAGGGTTTCGTCGGTCAGCATCTCGCCGTGCAGGTCGTAGGATGCGCCGCCGAAGGGGTGTTCCTCGACCACGATTTCAAATCCGTGCTTTTCCGAGAGCCGGTTCAGGACTTCCAGAGCTCCGGCTACGACTTCCGGGCCGATGCCGTCACCCGGTATGGATACGATCTTGTACATGCTTGTAATTTTCCCGGTGCATTATTTTTTAATCAGCCAGCTCATCATGTCGCGCAGTTTTGCGCCGACCTTCTCGATGGCATGACCGCTGTTTTCGGCACGAAGCCTGTTCAGGTTGTGGTATCCGCCGTTGCATTCGTCGATGAACTCTTTGGCGAAGCGTCCGTCCTGAACCTCTTCGAGGATTTTTTTCATCTCGGCTTTCACTGCGGGGGTGATGACGCGCGGTCCGCGGGTCATGCCGCCATATTCGGCGGTGTCGCTGACCGAGAAGTTCATTCTCGAAAGTCCGCCTTCGTAGTAGAGATCGACAATGAGTTTCAGCTCGTGCATGCACTCGAAGTAGGCGAGCTCTTCAGGATATCCCGCTTCGACAAGGGTCTCGAAACCTGCCTTGATGAGCTCGGCTGAACCGCCGCAAAGCACGGCCTGTTCGCCGAACAGGTCGGTTTCGGTCTCGTTCTTGAATGATGTTTCGATAACGCCGGCCTTGGTGCCGCCGATGCCTTTGGCCCAGGCAAGAGCCTGCTGGCGGGCTTCGCCGGTAGCATCCTGATGCACCGCGATCAGGCAGGGTACGCCGTTGCCCTGCGTGTAGGTGCGGCGGACGAGGTGCCCGGGGCTTTTCGGTGCGATCATGATGACGTTCAGCGATGCATCGGGAACGATCTGCTTGTAATGAATATTGAAGCCGTGCGCGAAGGCAAGGGTGTTGCCCGGCTGCAGGTTCGGAGCTATTTCTGATTCATAGATGGCTTTCTGGTACTGGTCGGGCAGGAGCACCATGACGATATCGGCCCATTTGACGGCTTCGGCAACGGTGTTGACCTGCAGGCCGGCTTCACGTGCCCTGTCGCAGGACGAACTGTCGGGGCGCAGGCCCACACAGACGTTCATGCCGCTCTCCTTGAGGTTCAGGGCGTGCGCATGGCCCTGGCTGCCATAGCCGAGTATGGCGATATTTTTTCCCTGCAGATAACCGAGATCGGCATCCTGCTCATAATAAGCGTTCATTTCTTCAAGATGTTTTGATTGACTGTAAGTGAAAAATAATGCTCAGGATTCACCCCGGTGAATGGCTACCGCACCGGAGCGGGCAAGCTCCCTGATGCCGTACGACCTGAAAATATCAATGGTTGTATTGATCTTGTCCGGAGAGCCAATGACCTCAATAGTAATGGATTTTTGTTTTATATCCACGACTTTGCCTTTAAAAACATTGATCAGTTCGAAAATCTCATGCTGCGTGGTTTTGCTGAGTTTCAGGGTCATGAGCAGCAGCTCCCGCTCGACATGAGGCTGTTTCGTCAGGTCGGTAACCTTGATGGTATCGATCAGCCGGTTGAGCTGTTTGAGCACCTGGCTGACGATCTGATCGTCACCCCGGGTGACGATGGTCATCCGGGAAAATTCCGGATCTTCTGTCTCCCCTATGGAGATGCTCTCGAGGTTGAACCCCCGGGCGCTGAACATGGCGGCGACCCGGTTGAGGGTGCCGAATTTGTTTTCGACCAGTACGGATATAATGTGTTTCATAGTGCGTTTCAAACCATTGTTTTCGGGTTCAGTCTCTCAAGCAGCATGTCGGAAATCGAGCCGCCCGCCGGGACCATCGGGAAAACCATATCTTTTTTGACAACCTTGAATTCGACAAATACGGGACCTTCGTTCCATGCCAGCGCTTCCGTGATGGCTTTTTTCGCCTCCGCCGGATTTTCCGCCCGCAATGCCTTGCAACCGAATGCCTCGGCAACCTTCACGAAATCCGGATTGCTGTCGCCGAGATCGGTGAAGGAGTACTTCTCCTGATGGAAGAGCTCCTGCCACTGGCGGACCATGCCGAGAAAGCTGTTGTTGATCAGGAATATCTTGACCGGAACCTTGTAGTGCACGGCCGTGACCAGCTCCTGAACGTTCATCATGAACCCGCCGTCTCCGCAGAACAGCACGACCGGCCGGTCGGTGACGCCGAATGCCGCGCCTATGGCCGCAGGAAGGCCGTAACCCATGGTGCCGAGTCCGCCGCTGGTGATGATCGAGCGGGGTTTTCTGAACCGGTAGTACTGCGATGTCCACATCTGGTGCTGTCCGACATCGGTCGTGACGACGGCATCTCCGCTGGTTTGCCGGGAAACTTCGTCGATGACGTACTCGGTTTTCAGCGAATCCTCTTCGTTCGTATACGCCAGCGGACACTGTTCCTGCCACTTGCGAATCTCGGCCAGCCAGGGCGTGCGGTCTTCATGCTGTTTCGGCATCGCTTCCAGGAGCGTCTGCAGAAAGTGCTTCGCATCGCCGACGACCGGCAGATCGACCTTGATGTTCTTGTCGACGTTTGTTGGGTCTATATCGTTATGAATGATATAGGCCTGGGTTGCGAAGGTGTCGGTTTTTCCGGTAACCCGGTCGTCGAAGCGTGCGCCGACGGCAATCAGCAGGTCGCAGCTGTTGACGGCCTGGTTCGCCCAGAATGTTCCGTGCATGCCGAGCATGCCCATGGAGAGCGGGTGGTCGCCAGGAAATGCGCCAAGTCCCTGCAGGGTCATGGTTACCGGAATGTTCTGCTGCGTGGCGAGCTCGCGGAGCTCCTCGGACGCATTGGCGCTGATGACGCCGCCCCCTATGTAGAAGAGCGGTTTTTTTGCCTTTGCTATTTTCTGCGCAGCCTTTTCAACCTGGTTCTGATGGCATTTGACGGTGGGCTTGAACCCCCTGATTTCAACGGTTTCAGGCCACTCGAAGGTGCAGGTGGCGTTCAGCACGTCTTTCGGCATATCGACAAGAACCGGTCCCGGCCGGCCGTTCGTGGCCAGATAGAACGCCTTGCGGATGGTGGATGCGAGCTCCCTGACATCCTTGACGAGGAAGTTGTGTTTGGTGATGGGTCTTGTGATGCCGACGATATCCGCCTCCTGGAAGGCATCGTTGCCGATCAGGGTGCTGGGCACCTGGCCGGTGAAGACAACCATCGGCGAAGAGTCCATATAGGCATTGGTGATGCCGGTAACGGTATTGGTCGCTCCCGGTCCTGAGGTGACGAGCACGACACCGGGTCTGCCGGTGGCTCTCGCATACCCTTCGGCCATGTGGGTCGCTCCCTGTTCGTGCCGGACGAGAATATGCTTGATGTCCTTGACATCGTAGAGCGTTTCGTAAACTTTCAGCAGGGCTCCTCCGGGGTAGCCGAAGATATATTCAACGTTTTCACGCCGCAGACATTCGAAGAATATTTCCGATCCGTTCAGTTTCTGTCCTGATGCAGGCATAGTCGGGTTATTTTGGTTCACAGTAAACAGGGGTTTTCATGATTGCTCCGGTACTTGCCGAGGTCACGAGCTGCGAGTAGCGGGCAAGGTACCCCTTTTTTATTTTCGGTTCGAAAGGCTTGAGTGCGGCCAGCCTTGCGGCTATGACCGTTTCTGTCAGCTCCATCGAGATCGTGCGGTTCGGGATGTCGATGGTGATCATGTCGCCGTTTTCAAGTGCGGCGATCGGCCCTTTTTCGGCAGCTTCAGGCGATACGTGGCCGATGCAGGCCCCCCTCGATCCTCCGGAAAACCGTCCGTCGGTTATGAGTGCTACCGAACCACCCAGTCCGCGGCCCATGATGGCGCTGGTGGGGGAGAGCATTTCGGGCATTCCCGGTCCTCCCTTGGGTCCCTCGTAGCGGATGACCACCACATCGCCGGCCCTGACGTCGCCCTCCATGATGCCTTTCAGGGCATCGTCCTGCGAATCGTACACCTTTGCCGGTCCGGTATGTTTCATCATTTCCGGGCTGACAGCGCCGGTCTTGATGACCGCGCCCTGGGGGGCAAGGTTGCCGTACAGGACGGCCAGGCCTCCCGTGGCGGAGTAGGGATCCCCGATGCTTCTGATGACGCTCCGGTCAAGCACTTCAGCTCCGGAGATGTTCTCTCCGAGCGTTTTTCCGGTAACGGTCGGCGCCGAGAGGTCGAGCAGGCCGTCGATACGGCTCAGCTCTTTCAGGATGGCCGAAATGCCCCCTGCCCGGTCGACATCCTCGATGTGGACATCCATGGTGGCCGGGCTCACCTTGCAGATATAAGGCGTTTTAGCCGAAAGGGCATTGAGTTCCGAGAAATCGAAATCCAGTTCCGCTTCATTGGCTATGGCCAGGGTGTGCAGGATGGTGTTGGTGCTTCCGCCCATGGCAAAATCCAGCGCAAAGGCGTTCAGCAGGGACTTCCTGGTGATGATGTCTCTTGGCCGTACATCGTCTCTGACCAGATCGATGATCCGGCGGGAAGCCTCCCTGACCAGTTCGTTGCGTCGGGGATCGACTGCCAGCACGGTCCCGTTGCCGGGAAGGGCTATGCCGAGCGCTTCGGAGAGGCAGTTCATCGAATTGGCGGTGAACATGCCGGAACACGAACCGCATCCGGGGCAGGCGCTGTCCTCAATGGTTTCGAGCTCCGATTCCGTGATCTCTCCGGTGCTGCACTGGCCGACGGCTTCGAAAACCGAGATCAGATCGACGGTTCTGCCCGAAGGCGTCCGGCCGGCCTTCATGGGACCTCCCGAAACGAAAATGACCGGAATATTGATGCGCAGGGCGGCCATCATCATGCCGGGGGTGATCTTGTCGCAGTTCGGAATACAGACCAGGCCGTCCAGACGGTGCGCCTCGGCGACGGTTTCGACGCTGTCGGCAATGATCTCGCGGCTGGCAAGCGAATAGCGCATGCCGATATGGCCCATGGCTATGCCGTCGCAGACTCCGATGGTATTGAATTCGAAGGGGACGCCTCCGGCTTTGCGAACCTCCTCTTTCGCTATTCTTCCCAGCTCCTGAAGGTGGGCGTGGCCCGGTATGAGCTCGTTGAAGGAGTTGCAGATGCCGATAAAGGGCTTTTTGAAGTCACTGCCGGAAGCAATGGCTCCGGTAGCTTTCAGAAGGCTGCGGTGCGGCGCTTTTTCAAATCCGTTTTTTACCGTGTCAGATCTCATGATGAAAATTTTGACAATTAACAAAACAACCCCAGGGCCTGCCGTTCCCGAAGCCATCAGATTTGCTATTGTCAAAAAGGATAAATGGACTTGGGACCGGCTTTCTGTTCAGAGCACAGAAATAATAACCTGTACGGGAAGTACAGATACCGAAATTCCGATCCTGATACCGAGGGTATCGAGCATGCTGCCTGCACTGCCGCTGTGAGCAACAGGGCTCATGATTCCTGTGCTGGCAGGAGTCTGTTCCGCAGAGCGGTTATGTGTTCCTGTTTCAGGCATCTACTCGGTCAATACAGGTTTTCTTGTAAAGCGTTGCACAAAAAGCAACAAAATAAATCCGGCGATAATTTACATTATAGCATTTATTAAAGCAAACACGAAAAATAGTAAAAAAAGCTCCTCCGGATTTTTTTATAATTACAGTAACTGTTACTGTAATTTATGGTTGAATGCGGCCGGGCCGTAAATCGTTCCTGTTCCAGACGTATCTGCAACAAAACAAGCAAGCAATATGCTGAATCTTCAGGCACCGCTTCCAAAGGACCTCCCGTCGTTTTTTATGACCATCTCCCTTGTACTGTCCGTTATTCTTCTGGGGGAACTGCTTATCCGAAGGTTCAGTGTCAGTGCCTTCGTTGTCCGAAAAATCATCCATCTCGGCATGGGTATCGTGGTTTTTTTCGTGCCGGCCTATTTTACCTCGAACTTTTACCCGCTGCTTGCGGGCCTGCTCTTTCTTCTTCTGAACGGCCTGAACCTGTTCAGGGGGTGGTTCCTGTCGCTGCATTCCGAAACGGTCGAGCCGGGAGGTCAGCAAGGGTTGAGCAGTTACGGTTCGATGCTTTTCCCTTTTGTGTTCATGCTGCTCGCCCTGTTTCTGTGGGACGACAACAAGTGGATCCTGCAGTCGGCGATGCTGGTTATGGGGGTAGGCGACTCGCTTGCAGCTCTTGTCGGCAGCACGGCGGGACGGCGCCATATCGAGCATCTGACGGAGAGCCCGAAAACGCTTGAAGGTTCGGCAACCATGTTCGTGGTCTCCTTTCTCCTGCTGCTCATGTGCCTGTTTTTTTTCAGTGGCGACATCAACGGCGCCCTTGCTTCGCAGCCGTTCTGGATAATCCTGCTCTTCGCCCTCTTCCTCGCCCTGGTTGCCACGGCGGTCGAGGCGCTGCTTTCAAGGGGGCTCGACAATCTTTTCATTCCGGTCGCCATCGCCTATGTGCTGTATGTGCTCGAAATGAACCATACCGTCCAGCTGGGGAATTTTATTGTCGGCGGTCTGCTTGCCCTGTTCATGGCGGTGTTTTCCGTAAAGGTGAAATTTCTCAACAACAGCGGTGCTACGGCGACATTTCTGCTTGGAACGACGATTTTCGGAATCGGAGGCATTGCATGGACCGTTCCGATGCTGACCTTCTACCTGCTCTCTTCGGTGCTCTCGAAGCTCGGCAAGAAAAGAAAGGCGAAATTCGACCTGGTTTTTGAAAAGGGTTCCCAGCGGGATGCCGGTCAGGTTTACGCCAACGGCGGCATCGCCTGGATTCTCATGATCGTCTTCTCCCTTACCGGCCATCCGGCGGTATTTTTTGCCTATCTTGGCACCCTTGCCGCCGTTCAGGCCGACACCTGGGCGACGGAGATCGGCACCATGTGGCCGAACCCGAAAGCCTGGCTTATAACCTCCTTCAGGGAGGTGCCGGTAGGAACGTCCGGCGGTGTATCGGTGCCCGGCACCTCCGGGGCGTTCATCGGATCGCTTTTCATCTGCACCAGTGCGCTTCTGGTCAATGTCGGATGGCTCTATGAGTTCGGCGTGCTGCCCTCGCTCCTGCTTATCGGGCTTTCAGGACTTGCGGCCAGCCTTGTCGACAGCTTTTTCGGAGCCACCGTTCAGGCGCAGTATTTCGACCCCATAAGGGAGAAGGTTACCGAAAGAACGCACAGTATCGCCGCCGACGGCTCGCTTGTAGAAAACCGGCTGCTCAAGGGCGTCCCTTTCGTGAACAATGACCTGGTCAACACGCTTTGTGCGCTTTCGGGTTCGGCTCTGGCTTATATTGTCGTCGTGAACCTCGGGATTTTTTAATTAACCTCCATTGAACTGTTATGGCTGATTCTCAATTCGGACTTTTTTCGCTTGTTTCGAATTCCGGGCCGGTTGTCCTTGCCGTCCTTCTTCTGCTGCTCTCGTTTTCCGTGCTCTCATGGACCATCATCGCGTATAAATTCGGTCATATCAGAAAATCCAGGCATGAATCGGATGAATTTCTCGACTGTTTTTTCGAGGTTTCAAATCTCGACAGGGTTTTTGCCGAAAGCGAAAAGTACCGGAACGGTTCCCTTGCAAGGGTATTCCGTGCGGGCTATATCGAGTACCGGGCGGCCGGAAAATCCGGGGAGGGCGAACGGATCAGGCGTGCGATCAAACGCGAGGTCAACGCTGAAAACAAGCGGCTTGGCCGTCTTGTACCGTTTCTCGCCACGGTCGGCAATACGGCCCCCTTCATCGGACTTTTCGGTACGGTCTGGGGTATCATGAACTCCTTCCACAATATAGGCCTGACGCAGTCCGCCTCCCTTGCCGCGGTCGCTCCCGGTATTTCCGAGGCGCTTGTCGCCACGGCCGCCGGACTTGCAGCGGCGATTCCCGCCGTGATGGGCTATAACTATCTGATCCAGCAGATCGGCACTATCGAGCAGGATCTCGAGGATTTTTCCGGAGAGTTCGCTTCCGCCTGTCTTGAGAAAACCGATACCCCACCGAACGCATGATGACATCCGGAAAAAAAGGGTTGATGAGCGAGATCAACGTGACGCCGTTTGTCGACGTCATGCTTGTGCTGCTCATCATTTTTATGGTGACGGCTCCGATGATGACCCACGGAGTGAAGGTCGATACGCCCCAGACCACGCATGAAAAAATGGATATCGACGCAAAGTCCATCATCATCGCCATCGACGCGAACCGTCAGGTATTCATCAATCAGTATCAGCTCGATGCCTCTGAAGTAGGGGAGCGTCTTCCGACCATTCTCGACGTGCGCCAGACCAGGGAGGTTTACCTGAAAGCCGACAAATCGCTGCCTTACGGCCTTGTCATGAACGTGATGGCGCAGATAAGGGAGGCCGGTATCGAAAAAATCGGCATGGTCACCGAGCCGCAGCCGGTTCGAAAGGATCCGGAGAGGTAGGCCCAGTCTATGAAAAGAAGTCAGGAATTCAGGATAGAGAAAAAACGGTTTTCGTTCTGGCTTGCCGTCGCCGCAGGGATGCATCTGCTGGTGCTGCTTTCAGCCCTGGCGTATCAGTATTTTCTCGGAAGCAGCCCGAACCCTCCGAAAATAGTCAATGTCAGTCTTGTTTCGCTTCCCGGTCCGGGCGGTTCATCGCTGCCGGCTGAAGATGGAGAATCCGGTCAGGCGTCTGCAGAAACGCTTCCCGCGGAGTTTCCGGACGTCCCTCCGGAAGCTGCCAAATCCGTCGAAAGTGAACAGGCTCCGGTAAAAAAAGCGGTTTCCGAACCGGTAAAGGTGAAAATCCCGCAAAAACCGGTCAGGGAGAAACCGGCCGTAAAAAGCGAGCCGGTCATGAAAACGCCGGAAAAGCAGGTAAATCTCGGCAAGGCTCTCGAAAAGCTCAGGCAGTCGGTGGACCGTAAAGCAGCGGCATCCGGTTCCGCAAAGCAGGAAAATCTGGGCAGTGCTCTTGCCCGGCTGCAGCAGAAGGTCTCCTCCCAGGGGTCCGGCAAAGGCACGGGAGGCGGTGGAGGCGGATCTGCCGCCGGAAGTGGTACCGGGCGGGGCGGAGGGGGGACAGCCGATCCCTACAAGGTAAGGATCGCCTCCATTATCCAGAAAAACTGGGAGTTCTCCTCGCAGATGCTGCAGAGCAGTTACGGTATGGAGGTGTATGTGCATATATTCGTCCTTTCCGACGGGACGATAAGGGATATCACCTACGACAGAAGGGCGCCGAGCGCCTACCTGAATAACTCGGTGAAAAGGGCGCTCGAACAATCATCTCCGCTGCCTCCGCTGCCATCGGATAACGGGTCCGGTGGCATATCGATCGGCTTCGTGTTTACCCCTGAAGGTATCGATATGTAACAGAGGCCGAGGCGCCGGATGCAGGCACAACGGCTGTATGTTCGACCAAACAGGGCAGGTTATTTCTTGTATGTGTTTTTTTATGCGTATATTACTTTCACAGGTGCCAGTGTAACCATTTTCATCCGGTTTCTGGTGCTTTCCGACGGCATTTCCAGTTGCCCCCTGTAATAAATAGCGTTTTGCACTGACAAAGATATTTAGTAGTATAAACGTAAACGTTAACTGCCGTTTCTATGATAACTTGTGGCATGAATTCAAGAACTTCGAAAGGTGTGATTGCCGCTGTACTGCTGCTGTGGAGCCTGTTTCTTTCGCCATTTTTTCTGCATGCCGAGGAACAGGGAGAGTACATTGCGATTCGCAAGCAGGGCGGAGGCAAGATCGCGCTTGTTCTTGACCGTGCTGCCGCAAAAGGCGGAAAAGAGTCCGAATGGGCTCAGGAATTCGATAAAACCGTCAAGGAAGGTCTCGGTTTTTCCAACCTTTTCTCGATTCTTCCTCCGCCATCGAATGTTCGTGCCGGAAGTGACGGCAAAGCCGGTGGCGTGAATTTCGGAGCCCTCAGTTCGGTAGGAGCCGAAGTGTATGCGGGAGGAGCCGTTTCAAAAAAAGGCGGCAAGGTAAACATCGACATGGAGGTCTACGATACCTTCGGTACAAAGCTTCTCCTGAAGAAGTCCTACAGCGGCAAGGAAGAGCATCTTCGTTCCCTGGGACATGCGTTCTGTGCCGATCTCATCGAACTTCTGACCGGCAAGAAATCCTTTTTCGGCAGCAAGATCGTTTTCATATCCAGCAAGACGGGATCAAAAGAGGTCTACCGGTGCGATTTTGATGGCCATGGGGTTGAGCAGGTCACCAATTTCCGCTCGATATCCCTTACTCCGGTGCTCTCACCAGACGGACGTTATCTTGCCTATACATCCTACACCTCCGGGCGTCCCACGCTCTATATCAGGAACCTGCAGGACAACAAGATTTCGTCGGTCGCCAAGAACGGGGTCAGTGTCGATCCTTCATGGAGAAACGCAACCGAGCTGGCCACCACCCTCTCATTCGAAGGCGATCAGGAGATATATCTTGTCCGGCCTGACGGAGGTATTGTCAGAAGGCTCACCAACAGCAAGGGCATCGACGTCTCCCCGACTTTTTCGGCCGATGGCCGCCAGATGGCTTTCGTATCGGCAAGAAACGGTCTTCCCCAGATTTTCATTCAGGATATGCAGTCCGGCCTCACCAGGAGGCTTACCTACAGCGGACGTTACAATACCCAGCCCTCATGGTCTCCGGCAGGTGATAAAATTGCCTACTCGACATGGGAAAAAACAGGGGAAATCAATATATTTGTTATAAATGCCGATGGTTCCGGCCTGAAAAGGCTTACCAGTGGTGTACGTGAAAACGAATCACCTTCGTGGTCTCCCGATGGGAGTATGATCGTTTTCACCTCCAATCGTCAGGGAGGAAAGAAGCTCTATGTTATGAGTTCGAACGGAGAAAACCAGCGGCGTTTATTGCAGGTGGATGGCGATCAGATGCAGCCGTCCTGGTCTTTGTTCCGTTAGTATATTTTTTCGTTAATAACCTTAAAAAGGGGGAAGCATGAGAACCGTCAAACCACTACTCAGAAGCATGTTCATACCAGGCATGCTCTTTCTTGGAGCCTGCTGCTGCCAGGAAGATGTCGTCGTAGCTCCTGAAGTGTTACCGCCGCCTGTCGAGCTTGGCGATATTTTCTTCGATTACGACAAGTCAGAGCTCCGCGCCGAAGCTACACAGCAGCTTCAGAAGAACTTTGACTGGATGAAGCAGAATGCCACAGGCACTCTCGTTGTTGAAGGCCATTGCGACGAGCGCGGCACCAACGAATACAACATGGCTCTCGGCGAGCGCCGTGCCAATGCTGCCAAGGACTACATGGTCAACATCGGCGCTGATCCTGCCAGAATGCAGGCCGTCAGCTTCGGTGAAGAGCGTCCGTTCGCTCTCGGCCATGACGAGGCTTCGTGGGCTCAGAACAGAAGAGCGCACTTCGTCGGACAGGGCGCAGCAGCACCTGCACCAGCACCTGCTGCAGAAGCAAAGTAAGACAGGCAGCTTGTTTGTTGTAACAATGGGGCAGGCAGTGATGCCTGCCCTTTTTTTTTCACGATATAAATATCAGGATACCATGAAAACCAGACTCAGGGGATTACTTGTAATAGCGATGATGGCAAGTGCCGGATGCTCGTCAAAAACCGCCGTGACCTCTTCAGACAGCGATGCCGGACAGGGTTCTTCTCTTCCGGGCAGTACTTCAGGCGCCGGATCGGCAGCAAGCCGCGGATACGGATTCGACGAGTGGCAGACCGGTCCGGTCGGGGACGTCTTTTTTGATTACGACAGTTCAATTCTTGCCGCCGAAGCTCAACAGCGCCTGACGGAGAATGCGGCATGGATGAAAAGCAACTCCGCCAAACAGGTTGTTATCGAAGGCCATTGCGACGACCGCGGCACTTCCGAATACAACATCGCTCTTGGGGAGCGCCGGGCAACTACCGCCAAAGAGTTCATGACAAGACTCGGTGTTGCTCCTTCACGCCTTGAGACCATTACCTACGGAGAAGAGCGCCCGTTTGACAAAGGCCAGAACGAAGAGGCCTGGGCAAAGAACCGTAGAGCTCATTTTATTGTAAAATAGCCGGCATATCCCGCAGTTTACGGGATATCCGATGATATGATGAACAAACCTTCATTCCGACCTATGAAAATCAAGGGCGTTTTATTCTTTCTTTTTCCGGCAGTTGTGTTCAGTGGCTGTGCATCGAAATCCGATCTTGTCGTCGTTTCCGACGATGTCAGAAAACTCCGGACGGAATCGGAAACCATAAAATCACAGTCAGCAGCCTCCTATTCCGATGTTCAGCAGGTTCGCGACGAGGTCGCACAGCTGCAGGGCAAGTTTGATGAGATGGGCTACAGGAACCAGCAGACTTTCGGGCGGCTGGGTCTTGAGGACTCGCTTCTGGTGCAGAAAATGGACAATATCGATACCCGGCTCGGACGCATCGAGCAGCAGCTCGGACTTGGTTTGCAGAAGCCGGCGGCCCCGAAGGGAAGCGCGCCCGCTGCGGGTTCCGTGCCCTCTTCGGCCTCAACCGACAGTGCGCTCCTCAACGAAGGCGTGCAGAAGCTCGCAAAAAACAGTTATGCTTCTGCCAGGGAGAGCTTTACGGCGCTTATGCAGACCTACCCGAAATCCAGTCTGTTCGACGATGCGCAGTTCTACATCGCCGAAAGCTACTTCAGCGAGAAATGGTACGAAAAGGCCGTTCTTGAGTATCAGGTCGTCATCGCCAGATACACGAAAAGCAACAAACGCCCGGCCGCACTGTACAAGCAGGGACTCTCCTTTGAACAGCTTGGCGACCAGGTGAACGCAAACGCCCGGTTCAGGGATCTCCTGAACGTCTATCCCGCTTCACCGGAAGCTGCAATGGCCAAAAAGAAACTCCGGTAAAACTCTTCATGGACGGACAGGCTCGATGAACCCCGGTGATCCCGGGGTTTTTTTATTGTCCTGTTTCTTATTTGTATTTAATCTGAATAATAATATATTCAACGATTAATTATAGATAATCGAAGGGCGGGGCAGCAGCCCGTTCTTCTTCCGGATCGTCAATGTTTAAACACATTTCCAGTAATGAACAGAGTCAAAAAAACCATTTCACTCGCCTGTCTCGGCGTACTGCTTTCCCTTCCCGCTTCAGCCGCCGAAAATGATCCTGAGAAAACCGCTCTCATAAAAGGGGTGAGTTTTTCCGGGCTTATAGAGGTTGAAGGTTCGTATGTCGACAACGATGGCGACAGTTCGAGCGATCTCTCTCTTGCAACTTTCGAGCTCGATCTTGAAGCCAGAGTGACAGACTGGCTCAGCGCTCATGCCGTGCTGCTCTATGAGGAGGACGGCGACGACGAGCTGCTTGTGGACGAAGCCTACATCAGAATGAAAAAAGAGGATATGCCTTTCTTCGCCGAAGCCGGCCGTATGACCCAGGCCTTCGGTAATTTTGCGACCGGCATGATTTCCGATCCTCTGACCCTCGAACTTGGCGAAACCAAGCACCATGCCTCGCTTCGGGTAGGTTACGAGGCCGATCCGCTGACGGTATCGCTCGCTCTTCTGAAGGGCGACGTGCAGAAAGCCGGAAAGGACGATATCAACACGTTTGTGGCGGCCATAGGCGCTGCCGGAGAGGTTAACGAATCGTTCCGCTACGGCCTCGGTGCTTCATATATCAGCAACATCGCAGATACCGACGGCCTGCAGGATGCCTACGAACCCTATGGTCATGAGACCTCGGAGTTTGTCGGGGGATATTCCGTTTACGGCATCGCCGGGATAGGCAGCTTCGAATTCCGGGCAGAATACCTCACGGCGGCAGATGCATTTTCCGATGGCGATCTGGCGGGCATGCAGCCGCAGGCCTGCAATTTCGAAATCGGTTATGATTTTGCGCTTCCGCTCCATCTCGCTCTCCGCTACGCAGGCGCTGATGATTTCGAGGTGGAAAAGCAGTACGGAGCCACGCTCGCCTATGACCTTGCCGAAGAGGCCACGCTTGCGCTGGAGTACCTGCACATGAAAAACGAAGACAGTACGAAAAGCGATATGGTGACGCTTCAGCTTGCCATGGAATTTTAAAAATCAGGGAGAAGAGGTGATGTGTCCATTGGTAATGCTGAGCTGCGGTGAAACAGCAGAAATAGTCGGCGTCAGGCATGCAGGGCGGCATCAGTCCGGCGCTTGTGCCCGTCACGGTGAGTGCGGCGGCAGTGACGGCAGGGTCGAGGCGCGCTCGGCGCGTCTTTCCGAAATGGGCTTTTCGCCGGGCCAGGTTGTCGAGGTGGTGCAGAACACTCCCGGAGTGCCGCTGCTGCTCAGGGTCAGGGATGGGAAAATGGCGCTGGATAAGCGAACGGCTATGCAAATAATAGTAAGAAGGATACTCAAATGAATTTATCGGAATTAAGAAAAGGGCAGGCCGGCAGGGTCCTGAAGATCGATGCCATACCGGCTTTACGCAAAAGGCTTCTCGATATGGGGGTTTTGGCCGGCGAGGTAATCAGGGTTGAGGGTGTTGCGCCGTTTGGCGATCCTATTGAAGTGTCTGTAAGAAACTACAGGCTTTCGCTTCGAAAAAAAGAGGTTGAAGGAATACTTGTAGAGGAGGTGGAATGATGCATACAGAGGAAATGATTGGAACTGTGGTGAAGCCGGATGGCATGAAGGTTAAGGGGTGCGTCGTGGCCGTCGTGGGGAATCCGAATTGCGGCAAGACCACGCTGTTCAACGCGCTGACCGGATTGAACCAGCGGGTAGGAAACTGGCCGGGCGTGACGGTCGACCGGAAGACCGGTCACTTTACGCATAACGGCACGGCATACGAGCTTGTCGATCTGCCCGGCATTTATTCGCTCTCGGCACTTTCCCAGGATGAGGAGATAGCCCGGGACTATATCATGTCGGGTGAGGCGGATCTTATCGTCAACATTGTTGATGCTTCGAATCCGGACAGGAATCTCTATCTGACGAGCAGGCTGCTTGAAATGCAGGTTCCGGTAGTCGTTGCACTCAACATGATCGATGTTGCTGCAGAAAAAGGCATTGAAACCGATGTCGAAGAGCTTTCCAGGCGTCTCGGAACAGCGGTTGTGCCCCTGGTCGCATCGCGCGGTGACGGGATCGGCGAGCTTAAAGCGGCTATTGCCAGGGGGGTTGCTGAAAAGAGGGTGGCGGGCAGCCGGGTTACCTATCCAGGCGCTCTCGACAAGGCGATCAGGGAGATGTCGGTGGAGGTTTCCCCGGCAGCCGGAGCGTTGCGGTACGATCCGTCATGGCTTGCCCTCAAGCTGCTCGAAGGTGATCATCGTCTCGAAGCGAAACTCGACGACAGCATGCGGCAGCTTGTCGACCGTCGACGGGAAGCGCTGGTCAGGCAGCTCGGGGATGATGCCGATATCGTCATAGCCGATACCCACTACCGTTTCGTTGGCGATCTGTCGGCAAGCGCCGTCAAAAGAAGTATTGATAAGAAGATGACACTCACCGATCGTATCGACCGGGTGGTGCTGAACAGATTCCTCGGCATCCCGGTGTTTCTTCTTGTGATGTATCTGATGTTTCTTTTTACCATCAATATAGGAGGCTCCTTTATTGATTTCTTCGACATCGCTGCCGGCGCACTGTTCGTTGACGGTTTCGGGCACCTGCTCGCATCCCTCGGATCCCCCGAGTGGTTTGTCGCCATCCTTGCTGGAGGGCTTGGCGGTGCACTGCAGACCATGGCCACCTTCATCCCTCCCATCGGATTCATGTTCATTTTCCTCTCCGTCCTCGAAGATTCAGGATACATGGCCAGAGCCGCCTATGTCATGGACCGGGGAATGAGGGCGATAGGCCTGCCGGGGAAAGCCTTCATTCCCATGCTCGTCGGTTTCGGCTGTTCGGTGCCGGCCATCATGTCGGCAAGGACCATGAACGACGAGCGCGACAGGATCATGACCATCATGATGGTGCCGTTCATGTCCTGCGGCGCAAGGCTTCCGGTTTATGCGCTTTTCGCGGCGGCATTCTTTCCTGTTGGAGGTCAGAACCTCGTGTTTCTGCTCTATCTTATGGGAATAGCCGTTGCCGTGATGACCGGATTCATCCTGAAAAATACCCTGCTCAGGGGCGACGTTTCCCCGTTTATCATGGAGATGCCTGCATACCATCTGCCTACGCTGCAGGGTATTGCCATCAGGGTGTGGGAGCGGCTGAAGTCATTCCTTTTCAAGGCCGGGAAAGTGCTGGTGCCCGTTATCATGGTGCTGAGCTTCATGAACTCGCTGGGCACCGACGGAACCTTCGGCAATGAAGATACCGAACGTTCGGTGCTTTCCGTTACCGGAAAGGCCATAACGCCGGCATTCTCCCCGTTCGGTGTCGGCGAGGAAAACTGGCCTGCAGCCGTTGGTCTCTTTACCGGTATTTTTGCCAAAGAGGCCGTGGTAGGGACGCTGGACAATCTCTATGCGCAGATGTCGTCAAACGATGAAGGCGCTGCGGAAGAGGAGGTGTCGTTCAGTCTCTTCGGCGCGCTGTCGGAGGCGTTTGCCACGATACCTGAAAATCTTGCCGGTGTGACGGAAAAGTTGCTCGATCCTCTCGGCATCTCGATCGGCGATGTATCCGACAAGGCAGCTGCTGCCGAAGAACAGGAGGTCGGCACATCGATTTTCGGTTCGATGGTATCGCTTTTCGACGGAACGGCAGGAGCCTTTGCCTACCTGGTGTTCATACTGCTCTATTTCCCATGTTCGGCGGCTATCGCCGCAGTCTATCGCGAAACCAATATCGGATGGACACTTTTTGCGGGTGCATGGACTACCGGACTTGCGTATTTCTTTGCCGTCATCGTCTACCAGACGGCAACATTCAGCGTTCATCCGGCTTCATCGGCGGTATGGATCGGCGGCATGGCGCTTCTGCTCCTTGTGGCGATCGGTCTGATGTATCTGAAGGGCGGACGAGCTGAAATCCGATAGGCTTCGCAAAATGAAAAAAAGGAGCGGTTACGCGCCCGGGCCGCTCCTTTCACATAATCATAACAAGAGGAGGAAGGCATGACACTTACAGATCTCAGGGGGTTTCTCAGAGAGAGAAACCGGGTATCGCTCGGTGAAGTTGCCGGGCATTTCAATACCGATAAGGGGATAGCCGAGTCAATGCTTGAGCACTGGGTCAGAAAAGGCAGTGTCGAGAAGAAAACCGGAGATGTTTTTTCAAGCACCTGCTGCGGCAAGTGCAGCGGGCACAGGACGACCTGGTATCAATGGATCGGGGGGTAGGCGAGCCGCCGGGAACGGGTGACGATGAACGGTTTGTTCAGCATTCCGTTTTTTTTGTGACAGTTTTATTAATTATAAATAGTCTAAATAAATAAAAGGAGAAACCATGAACTCTGCTGGAGAGGGGAAGAACGGGTGCCATTTTCATTGTCAGGTTCAGAAATGTACATGCGGCGCATTTCATCTGCATTACCGGTATGCCATGGTGGTGCTGCACAAGCAGGCACTTTTCCGGATCATGGAAGAGTGCTATCGCAGGGAGGAACAGCACGCCGGCGACAAATCGGGACGCAACCCTGCGCCCATGATCATCATGCTTGGAATCGTTTCGCTGATCGTTCCCGAAGAGGATTTCAGCATGTTCAGCAATGCAGTTCATGAGGCGGTTTCAGAGGAACTTGGCTTGCCCGCGCTTTTGGGCGAAAGCTTTCCGTTGCCGGGAAAGGAAGATGGCGGAATGTGAACAGGAACAGTATTCTATCAACAGTTAAAACATCAAACGGAATATGAAAAAAATAGGCCTTTTCTGGGGATCGCAGACCGGTAACACCGAAAATGCAGCCGATCTCATCGCCTCCGTCATCGGATATGAGCACGTGGACAGCTACAATATCAGGGATACCGGCGCCGATACGCTTGCTGGCTATGATTCGCTCGTCATCGGCACATCGACATGGGGAGCCGGAGAGCTGCAGGACGACTGGTACAAGGTATTTCCGACTCTCGATTCGCTCGACTGCAAGGGAAAAACAGTCGCCTTGTTCGGGCTGGGCGACCAGCTGAGTTACGGCGACTTTTTTCTCGACGGCATGGGAATCCTGTATGAGAAATTCGTCGAAAGAGGCGCAAAGGTGACCGGGGCATGGCCCGCTGACAGCTATGACTACTCCGGTTCGAGGGCCTTCGTACAGGGTTCTTTTGTCGGGCTCGCACTGGACGCCGATAATCAGGACCATCTGAGCGCTTCGCGTATTCAGCAGTGGGTAGGCATGATCAGACCAGTACTGCTTTGACTGGTTGAGTTACGTCGGAAGCGGATAAATACAAAAAAAGCCATGCATTCTAAGGAGTGCATGGCTTTTTTTTGTACAGCTGAAGAAAAATCTGACGCTTATTTGAAGAACTCGTTAAGCGTGTAGGTGCGCCGGTCGATCTCAACGCACAACTCCCTGTTGAGCGAATTGTAAAACACCGGGATATCCCTCATGGTCCACTTAACGCCCCGCTTGTCGAAATCGATCACATAGCGGTTTTCGTTATCGAGAACCTTCTGTTCGAGATTGATGGCGATGTCGGGCTGGGTGGTCAGCACATAGAGTTCAATCTCTCCGGCGATGAGTCTGCTGATCATCTCTTTGGTTGGAGAGAGCTTTGTCCTTCCGGATGCAGGGCATATTTCAAGTTGAAGGCGGTCGTTCCGGTCTCTCTTGGCCGAAGTAATGAAATACTTTTGGGCTTTGTGGACTGCGTTCCCCGACCAGGGACCCGAGGTGCTTGACCGTACCTGGTTTTCTCCGGTAAATGGTCGACTGAGCTGAGGTTGCATCGTTTGCACATGATTTGGATTGGCAAATAAAACACACAGCGGTGTGTACCTTCAACAATACCCAAGTTAGCAAAACATCGTCAAATAAAAAAAAGATTCGGTTTGAATCCCTCCAGACGCCATCTTCTGCGCTTTTCCGGGTTTTTGCGAAAAGCCTTTCCGGTTAAGGTTCCTCTTTTTTTTGTTCTTTTTGATTTATAAAGCCTTTTTTATTACTTTTGAGGTAAACGATGACAGCATAGTAAGCGTGCGAATGTGTTGTGTATCGTCCCGCAGTCCCCGAAGTGTTTTTCCGTATCTCCTTGCAGTTTCATAGCAGTCGACCTGTTGGATAACCCCTCCCCCAGTGAGGATGGTGCAGCTATGATTCCCCAACTATTTACCGATGTGCTGATTCTCTCGGCATGGTATTTCTCCTTATGGATCTTTTTCAGCGTATTCCTGCTCAGATGCCGCAAAAAAAGGGGCGATTGAGTTATGAGCATCGATGTTCCGGGAGAGGCTGCCTTTGCGCCAGTGGCTTGTCGCCGAAACCCGTCTGTGGAAGCGGCCCTACGGGTTTTTCCGTAATGCGCTAAGAAAGCTGAAAAAGCGCATCCGAAAAGCCTTTGCTGCCGGTTGATGCCAACGTCCGGCACTCCCTTTTTATTTTTTGCTGTCAAAAATCACTTTTTATAATAAAATGATTTTTTTTATTATTGCTTTGTATATCAAAGTAATTTTGATAGTATTCGGGTGAACGGCGGTTACTCTGAAAATAGCGCCGTTTTTCGTCCGTCAGTCCCCGAAGCGCCTTCGGTATATCCGTGCAGTTTCATAGCCCCCTACTTGTTGGATAACCCCTTCCCCATGAGGATATTGCAACGATGATTCCACAATTGTCCAATGATTTGCTGGTTCTTTCAGCATGGTATTTGTTTTTAGGTTTTTTTTTCAGGATGTTTCCTTTACGGCGTCGCCCCAAAAAAGGGCAGGTTGAGTTATGATCTTCGGTGCCTGAAAGGATTTTTTGCCCGTACAATGCAGCCGGCAGGCGATGAGCCTTCCGGCTTTTTTTGTTTTTCTCTGTACGCGGGGGTACTGGGGATGTCGCCCCTCTTTTTACGGAAAAATCATTATCTTCAGCGTAACACCCGATATTCCGGACAGTTCCGTTCGTAAACCCTGTCAGCTTTTTCGCGGTATGGCCGCCAAACTGTTTCGCTTCAGGAAAATTCCTTTTGCAGGTACAATCGCCGCACCGGCCGCCGGTTTCCGCCCTTCGGAAGGAGCTGATTTCTGATGGCTCCTTTCGAAATCCAGCATTATGCGAGTTTCGTTTCCTCGATCCTGCTTTTCCAGCTCATGCCCGGACCGGGCACCGTGATGATTCTCGATACCGCTGGCCGGTGCGGCAAACGGGCGGGATTGGCCGCAGTCGCAGGGACGCTTGCGGGCGACTTCGTTTACATGCTTGCCGCAGTGACCGGTCTTGCCACGTTCATGCCGGACGGGTATTCGCTGTTGCAGATCTTGCAGTGGATCGGGGCAGGGTATCTCTGCTGGATCGGATTGCAGCAGTTCCTTGCCGGCGGCAGGCTTTGTGCAGGCAGGCAGGTGAACACGAACGTTTCGCACGCTTTTTCACGCGCTTTAGCCGTAAGCCTTACCAATCCGAAGGTCGTATTGTTCTTTTTTTCCTTTTTTCCGCTCTTTCTGCTTCCCGGTGCATCAGGTTTCACTCTCATGGCCATGATGGCGCACGTCACCATTATCAGCTTCGTCTATCAGGCAGGCCTCGTGCTTATGGGCAGCATGGCGACATCCCGGTTTGCCGCCATGCCGAAAGTTCATGGTCTTGCACGGCGGATCGCCGGTCTTGCGCTCATCGGCTTCGGCGTCAGGCTCGCCTTCGCGAGCAGGTAGTCTCCTTCGGGCGAGTTTTTCCCTGTGCCCGCAACCCCGGGTTTTCCACGTTCTACCCGCTCAGCGTGAGGATGTCGCTCCAGGCCGTGGTGTACTGCGCTGACTTCATTGCCTGATTCGGTTTCCATGCATCGTCGTTCTCTGCGGCTATACGGACTGCTGCGGGGCCGTACCGGCGGTTGATGCTCTCCATCGCTTCCATGAGGCGTTTTTCCCGGTCATTTCCGGCAGTGTCCTCTTCGGTGAACAGCGCGATCTCCCGTTCTGATGATGATGCCGGTGCGAGACCGCTGACGATCACGCCCGCCTTTTTGTACTCGAATCCTTCCCGGTAGATCGATGCCAGCGCCAGTTCAGCGGTTCGGATTACGGAGATGGTGTCCCGCGACGGCCGTGGCATGGCCAGGGTTCGGGTTCCCCGGTATTTCCGGTGCGGTTCGTCGAACGGGCAGGTGCAGATAAAGACGGTGAGCATCGATGCGACGGAACCCTCCTCTCGGAGCTTACGGGCGCATGTTCCGGCAAAGGTTGCCACAGCCTGCTGCAGCTCGTCCAGCGAGATAACCGTGCGTCCGAATGAACGGGAGGTGCAGATGCTCTGCTTTGGCGGCCTGACCTGTTCCAGTGGCAGGCATGAGTGTCCGTTGAGTTCCTCCTGAATGCGGATTCCGGGGATGTGCAGGTTTTTCCGGATCCACGATGCCGGAGTTCGGGAGTAGTCGAGGGCGGTCCGGATGTTCCGCGTTTCGAGCAGCCGGTTCCATTGCCGTCCGATTCCCCAGATATCGTCAACTTTCAGGGTAGTCAGGGCATCGGAAATTTCTTTCCGTGTGGAGAGCATGCAGACGCCTTCGTACCCTGGGTTTTTCTTTGCCATCCGGCTGGCCGCCTTGGCCAGGGTTTTTGTGGAGCCTATGCCGATGCTGACCGGAATGCCGGTGTGCTTTCTTACCGTGGATCGGATACGGCTTGCGTGATGTTCCAGTCCGAACCGGCTGAAGCCGCCGAGGTCGACAAAGGCCTCGTCGATGGAGTAGATCTCGATTTCAGGTGCAAGTTCGCCGATTGTGGCCATCACCCTGGAGGACATGTCGCCGTAGAGCGGGAAGTTTGCCGAAAAGACCCTGACCCGGTTTTTTTGGAGGATATCCCGGAACTTGAAGGCCGGCCCGCCCATCGGCAGGCCGAGAGCCTTTGCCTCGTCGGAGCGTGCGATAAAGCAGCCGTCGTTGTTCGAGAGCACGACCACGGGTTTTCCGGTCAGCGACGGGTTGAAAACCCTTTCGCAGGAGACGTAGAAGTTGTTGCAGTCGACCAGGGCGAACATGACCGGTGTTTTTTTTTGATTTTTTGTGCGGTTGGCGGCTGTTTACCCGGAAATTCAGCGGGCCTTGTGGATGACGTAAGTGACGATCCCCCAGACGGTGAAGTCGTTTGCTTCGGTGATCCGGATCGGCTTGAACCGTTCGTTTGCAGGCATGAGGCAGAGTTCCCCATCCGTGCGGGCGATGCGCTTGACGGTGAATTCCCCGTCGATAAAGCAGACCGCAATATCGCCCTCCTTTGGGTCGAGGGCCTTGTCGATCACCAGCAGATCTCCGTCGAGGATGCCGGCGCCGGTCATGGATGTCCCTTTGGCGCGGGCGTAGAAGGTGGCTGCCGGATGCTTGATGAGCGCCTTGTTCAGGTCGAGCGTCACCTCTTCGTAATCCTCCGCCGGGGAAGGGAAGCCTGCGGCAATGCCGGTTCCTGCAAGCGGCAGTTCAAGTTCCGAGGCAAGATCGGCTGTAAAAAAATTCGCCACGGGGCCGGTATGGATTCGGGATAGCTGCATAGTGCAATGTGTTGAGTTTTCTCCCGCTTTGCAAGTGCTCTGTTAAGCATGCCGCAAACCTGATGTGAACAAAATCCGGGACGGCGGTATCTCCTTTCGGTAACCGGAACTGGTCCAGAGTGTCGAGTCGTTGTGCGAGCGTTCAGAAGGCCTGCCGTGCGGCCGGTAAAAGCGAATGCGGGTTTCAGGCTGGCACCTGTAAACCCGCATCGATGAAAGTGAGTCTCATGGCTGGCGCCATGAAACTCACCGTGCTTTTTTTGCTTAACAAGTGTGAAGGTAGAGGAGCGATTCTGCGGAAACAAGTTTTCGTGGCTTTTATGCAAGTGAAAGTGATAAATATCTCAGGATGCTGTTTTCAGGTCTTGTCGGATAATTCGCTTTTTTCCGTACTCTTACAGAGAGTGTTTTTTTGATGAAGCCCCCCACTGACTCAAAAGAACCGGGTCCTTACCCCTGTTACGCCATCGTTTTTTCACCAGCCGGTAAGGCGTGGTTTTTCCCCTTTCGAACACCGGGCGGCTTCTCCTGTTCTTTTCGCTTGCCAGTCAACGAAAAATAAAAAGGAGAGTGCCATGAAAAAACAGGTGGTGGTCCTGAGCGATATCCATATCGGCGACAATTCGCCGACCTGCTGGTATCAGTCCGCCATTCATGACGAGTATCTGATAACGGTACTCGACGCCATCGCAGACAACGCCGCCGCAGTGCGCGAGCTTGTGCTGCTTGGTGATGTTGTCGATATGTGGACCTATCCTTTCGATGCAGTGCCTCCGACGTTCGCAGAGATCACTGCAAAAAATCCTGCTATTTTCAGTCAGAAAGGGGTGCTCGCAAGGGTGCTCGATGCGCTCGACGGAGCGGTGACCTACATTCCCGGTAATCACGACATGGCAGTTACCGAAGCCGACGTCGCCTCCATCACCAGTCCCGGCGGCCACCGTCTCCGCTATGCCCGACAATTCTACAATCCGGCAGGGGATAGCCGGGTGCTCATGACTCACGGTCACGAGTTTACGCTTTTCAACGCCCCCGATCCCGCAACCATGTGGGCACCGCTGCCGGTCGGGCACTTCGTGACCAGAAGCGTGGCTACCTACTGGAAGTCGCACCTGAAACCAGGCCAGAACGTCTCCGACCTGAAGGATCAGGGGTACCCCAACGGCATCGATGTGCTCTCGATCATCAAGCATGCGCTGAAGTCGCTCGACGTTTCTCTCTCCGACGCGCTGATCGACGGCATTGCGGGCAAGCTCGGCATATCGGAATCGGCGCCCATTCGGATCACCGAACACCAGACAACCACCCTGAGCGGGGTCAAACAGGCCTACAAAAGCCTGTTCTCACGCTGGATAACGGAGAACGGCGGGGGCGAGGACGGACTGCTTGTTGCCACCAAGGCAGCAATGGCCGACTACGACTCATCCTTCATGGGGTGGTTCGCGCAGCGAGAAGCCTTCCGACGCAACGCCGACCTTGTCGTGCTGGGCCATACGCATGCATCGGTTTCGAAGCTCAGAACGTCAATGGTCAACTACGTCAATACCGGTTTCATGTGCCCCTCCAGCGCCGACATGCCCGGACGTTTCGTCTCCTACGCCACGGTCAGTCTCGATTCGCCTCCGGTCGTGAAAAACATGCAGGCAGTCAGGCGCGGGGGCGGTATAGCCGTGAACCCTTTCGAGGCTCCGTCAGCATCTATCGTGGTCGAGCCCTGCATGGACTTCTCCTGCTACGTTCGGGTGGACAACAGTCCCAATACGAAGGACCTGTGGTGTGTGGGAACCGAAGTCGGCCACGGTCACTTCGTGGAGCTGCCCAGGTGCATCAAGGCGGGCTCCTTTTCCACCCTATGGCTGCAGGATTATCCGAACCTCGTTCCTCCACATGGTTCGGACGCAACGGTTACCTACCGCGACGACGGCGGTACGGTGGCGACCTTCAACTTCGACTGCCCGACGGGCGTCTACCCGAACAGCTGTTCGGGAGGGAGCGGTTTTCAGGCGAAAGCAGGCGATGGACCGTGGCTGCCGCCGGGCCAGGTGCCCTCAACCGGCCATCCGCTTTTCGTACGTTTCAGCGTCACACCGGGATCCGTGGCGGGCACATTCAAGGGGGCTTGCGGAGTGAATTCCTTTGCGGTTTCGGCAACCGGCGGCCTCAATCCTGGTGAGAATGTGGTGCTCAACGGAAAGACAGACCTGTCGGATTGCATGGTTGCCAACGACGACGCGAAGGTTTTCAGTATACGGCTCGACAAGACGTCGGGAGTCTACGAATATTGCCTCAGGGTCGATGCCCAGGGCCCGAAAGGCATGTTATCGGGATCCATGTACCTTTACTTCACCGACCAGAGCGGAGATCGCTACCTGCTGACCGTTTTCGATCATGCCCGCAAGATGCACACCCTGCAGTACAACAGCTGCGCTCCGGCAATCATGAAGATCGAGTGGAGCAATACCGCCAAATAGCGGTGGTTCGTACGGTTTCGTTCCGGTGACGGAGAAACCGGTTTTCATGTATAACAGGCAAGAGGCAGTTCACGTTTCGGGGAGAATCGGCTGTGAAAACATTATCCATGACTGGCCCGTTACTTTCAATCGGTAGCAGTTATGACGAATTCTGAAGTATGGTCTGAATTTGTTAGAGGGAGAGCGTAGCGTCGGTGAGGATAAGTTAATGCTATGGTCAAGTTTGGTTGTCCCGAATTCTGTGGCACCATTCTTATCGGTATCGATTTGATCGAGCCGGGTGAGGTGAAAAGCAGAATCATCAACAGGCACGTAAACAATACGATGAATTTTTTTTATAGGGTTTTTCTTAAAACATTTGCCCGGAAGTCATACAGAAGACTAAAGCTCGAGAAGAAATCCCGGGAATCGTTCGAAAAGAGCTCACAGGAGTTCCTCGATCGGGCGCGTGAACTCCAGATCGATTTCCCGCATGAAGGCAAATCCGGCTATTCCTTCAAGCACAGCGGCAATGCGGGCGATATCATCTACTCGCTGCCGGCGCTTTACGCTCTTGCTGCCGGAGCGGAAACCGACTTTTACCTGAATCTCGACCAGCCGGCTAACTTTTCGGTTGTCAGGGGACGCCATCCCTTGAGCAACGTGATGCTGAACAGAAAAATGTTCTCGATGTTGCGACCGCTGCTGCTGGCTCAGCCGGAAATCACCCGCTGTGAGGTCTATGACGGCCAATGCGTCGATTACGATCTCGACGTTTTCCGGAAATCGGCATTGTCGCTGAGCTCGGGAAATATCGCAAGGTGGTATTTCCTGCATTTCGCGGTCAACGCGGACCTGGGCAAGCCGTGGTTGAGGGTAATGCCGAATCGTGCCGTTTCCGACTGCATCGTTATCGCCCGGAGCCAGGGTTACCACTCTCCGGGTATCGATTACTCCTTTCTGCACAGGTACGGAAAGTTGCTGTTCGTAGGGGTACCCGAGGAGTTTGAGGCGATGAGGAACGCCCTGCCGGCTCTGGAGTATCAGCCGGTATCCGATTTTCTCGAACTCGCCGGAGTCATCGCCGGTTGCAGATTTTTCATCGGCAACCAGTCCTTTCCTTTCTCGATTGCCGAAGCACTGAAGGTCAGGCGGGTGCTCGAAGTTTGCCACCATTGTCCGAACGTCATCGTCGAAGGATGCAATGGCCATGATTTCTGCTATCAACCGCAGTTCGAGCGGATCGTCGACAAGCTCGCCCGGCAGTGCGACGTCGGAGAGCCCCTTCCGGAAACCGGTGTTCCGCCATGTTCGACGGGGAGTATACTGCGCTGAGTTTGAACTGAACATCATCAATTCATGCAGCATGATCAGTTCTCGGAAACAGCAAAACCGCCATGGCGAAACATAAAAAAGTCCGTCATGCGAATCGAACGTAAACAGTCAGGCCCCGGATGTTCACTCCGGGGCCTGACTGTTTACTTCGTTCCTGCCGTTGCGGTGGCAGGTCAGCGGCTTGCGGTTTACTTGTCGTTGCCGTCGATCACTTCGTACTCGGCGTTTTCGACCTCGCCCTCTCCGCCTTTCTTGCCGCCCTGGTCGCCGCCGCCGGTCGAAGGGCCGGAAGCTCCGGGAGCGCCAGCGCCAGCGTCCGGGGTCTGATAAAGGTTGGAGGCTACATCGCTCCACTCCTTGTTCAGGTCGTCCATTGCGGACTTGATCGATTCGGCGGTACCGTTCTTGTAGGCCTCTTTCAGCTTTTCAAGAGCGCCCTCCATACGCGGTTTTTTGTCGGCCGGAATCTTGTCGCCAAGTTCGGCGAGCTGCTTTTCGGTGCTGAAGATCAGCGAGTCTGCCGCGTTGCGGATGTCGATCTCCTCCTTCTTTTTCTGGTCTTCTGCCGCATGCTCCTTGGCGTCCTGCTTCATTTTTTCGATTTCGGCATCGTTGAGTTTGCCGCTGGCCTCGATCCGGATGGTCTGTTCCTTTCCGGTTGCCTTGTCTTTTGCCGATACGCTCAGGATGCCGTTCGAGTCGATGTCGAAGGTCACCTCGATCTGCGGAATGCCTCTTGGCGCCGGCGGAATATCGCCAAGGTGGAAACGTCCGAGGGTTTTGTTGTCGGCAGCCATGGGCCTTTCACCCTGCACCACGTGGACTTCAACGGATGTCTGGCTGTCGGCAGCCGTCGAAAATACCTCCTGTTTCTTGGTAGGAATGGTGGTGTTGGCCTCGATAAGCCGGGTCATCACGCCGCCGAGCGTCTCGATGCCGAGCGAGAGCGGTGTTACGTCGAGCAGGAGCACGTCGGTCACGTCGCCCTTGAGCACGCCGCCCTGAATGGCTGCACCGATAGCCACAACCTCGTCGGGGTTGACGCTTCTGTTTGGCTCACGGCCGAAAAACTCCTTGACCAGAGCCTGTACTTTCGGAATACGGGTTGAACCGCCCACCAGCACGACCTCGTCGATCTCCTTCATCTCGAGCTTCGAATTTTTAACGGCGCGGTGGCAGGGCTCGAGAATTTTCTCGAACAGGTCGGCGCTCATGGCCTCGAATTTCGCCCTTGTCAGGTTGATGACCAGATGTTTGGGGCCCTCCTGGGTTGCCGTGATGAACGGAAGGTTGATTTCCGTGTCGGTTCTCGACGAGAGCTCGACTTTGGCTTTTTCGGCTGCCTCCTTGAGCCTCTGCAGGGCGATGGCGTCGCTGCGAAGATCGATGCCTTCCTGCTTCTTGAACTCGTCAGCAAGGAAGTCGATGATTTTCTGGTCGAAGTCGTCTCCGCCGAGATGGGTGTCGCCGTCGGTGGACTTCACTTCGAAAACGCCGTCTCCGAGTTCGAGAATGGAGATGTCGAACGTTCCGCCGCCAAGGTCGAAAACCGCGACCTTTTCATTCTCCTGCTTTTTGTCGAGACCGTAGGCAAGCGCGGCAGCTGTCGGTTCGTTGATGATCCGCTTCACGTCGAGACCGGCAATTTTGCCCGCGTCCTTGGTTGCCTGCCGCTGTGCGTCGTTGAAGTACGCCGGAACGGTGATGACGGCTTCGGTGACCTTTTCGCCGAGGAAGTCTTCGGCAGTCTGTTTCATTTTCTGCAGGATCATTGCAGAAACTTCCTGCGGAGAGTAGATCTTGTCGTTGATCTTTACCCGGGCTTCGCCGTTTTCGTTGATGATATCGTACGGAGCCAGCTTTTTCTCGTTTGGCACTTCCTCATATTTGCGTCCCATAAAACGCTTGATCGAGGATACCGTATTTTTCGGATTGGTTATTGCCTGGCGTTTCGCCGCCTGGCCGACAAGCCTGTCGCCCGTTTTGGTTACAGCAACGATAGAGGGAGTCGTACGGTTTCCTTCGGAATTTTCGATAACCGTCGGCTGAGTGCCCTGCATGACGGCTACGCACGAGTTCGTGGTTCCGAGGTCGATACCGATAATTTTTCCCATAGTTGTAATTCCTTTTTCCTGATTGTGTAATGAAAGATTATCCGGCTTTCATCCCCGGAGGGGTGGATGCCGGACTGGTGAAACTGTTTACCTGATCGATATTTCCTTGGTTTTTCTTACCGGCTGCGCTTTCGGCAGGGTAACATGCAGCACGCCGTTTTCAAAATCGGCGCCGATGTTTTCCTGGTCGATCATCTCTCCGAGATTGAAGCTTCTTGAAAAACTGCCGTATGATCGTTCAATCCGGTGGAAATCCTTTTTCTTCTCTTCCGATTCCTGTTTGCGTTCAGCCTTGATGGTCAGCACGTCGTCTTCGATGTTCAGCGCGATCTGTTCTTTCGAAAGGCCGGGAAGTTCGGCGTCGATGTGAAAGGCGTGTTCGTCTTCCGATATGTCGACCTTGAATGCCGGTGCGCTGGCCGGAGCCATCTGGTTGCCCGACCAGATATCGTCGAAAAGTCTCAGGGGGTCTTTTGCCAATTTGACAAGCATCTCTGTGTCCTCCATGGTGTAATGTTGACTGACGTTGTTTTTTTATAACAGTGTATGCATCTGTACGCCATTAGATCAACAAGTAGCGTGCCAAACCTGTTTTTGCGGATTTCCGGTGCGTCAGAAGCGCCTTTTTGTCAGATATATGGGTATTTTGTCATACCAGGAAGGATTTTTTCTTGAAATCGTGTCAGATTCGGTCGGTATTGCCATGCCGTTGCTCAGGGAACGGAAGCTGAACGCCACGGTGAAAGGCATTGAGACGCGGACGGAAGATAGAGATGGAATACAGAGAAGGAAAAGAGAGGGCTCGGGCACGGGACATGGTGAATGCGCCTTCGGGGAAGAGATCGTTAGGTTTTCGGGGTGACGGTGCAGGGCTCAGGCAGTAAGATTGCTGTTGACCTTCTGAATCCAGCTCAGGCGGTCCTGCAGGTTTTCAACCACACTTTTCGAAATAAGATAACAGGCGAAAATAATGCTGTCGTCGGCGATGCGGTAGTAGCATTTAAGCCCCTCTTTTCGACGGTGGACCACCCCGTTGTCGTGCATGAGGGCAAGATGTTTGGAGATGTTGGCCTGACTCGCATTGACCTCTTTAACGATGTCCTGAACGGTACGTTCCCGTTCGCAAAGCACCCGAAGAATTCTCAGTCGCATAGGCTCCGAAAGCAGCTTGAAGCGGTTCGATACGGCTTCGAGCATTTCATCAGGCATATTGAGATTCCACTTCTTTACTTCGTCTTCGGATATCGTAATCGTTTTACCCATAACAATCATTTTGGTGCATGCAGGTCATCACTGCCCTTCACGGGAGAATGACGACGCCATTTGTGGCGTTATGGCTATATAGCTATAAATTCATATTATTCAAACCAAAAAAGCCCCATTATGAGGGCTTTGACGGAAATCATGAAATTTGATCGAACATGAGGGCTTCTTCGGTCTGCCGGCTTGAAATGATTCCGAGCTGGAGCACGGAATCGACAAGCGACTGGGGAGCTTTGAATCGTACGATTTTCTCCCGGATAATCAGTTTGGTCTTTTTTGCTTCGGTGAACTCTTCGGCACACGCCATGCACTCGGAAAGATGCTGCTGAAACTCCTGCTCCTCCTTTGGCGTTAGCTCCCCGTCAAGTGCGCAACTCATGAGCACTCGGGCTTTTTTGCAGTTCATAGTAAAAAAGGTCTGGATGTGTATTGTGTTACTCTTCTTCTTTATCGGTATTAAAGCCATATTTTCTGGCATAGTTTTCAAGTTGACCGCGAAGCAGTTTACGGCCGCGGTACAACCTTGACCTTACTGTCCCGATAGGGCTTTCCACCATATTGGCAATCTCCTCGTAGGTGAATCCCTCAATATCACACAACTGTATCACTTCCCTGAACTCCTCAGGCAGCGATTGCAGCGCCTGATAGACCTCTTCGTGCATGAGCGAATGGAAATAGTCGGAATCGGTTTCGCTCGTGTCGCTTCTCGTATCCTTTATCGAATGATAAAAATCCTTTATAAGATCGTAATCAACTTTGCCCGGTTCCCTCGAGTTCTTGCGGAATCTGTTGATATAGTTATTTTTAAGGATTTTAAACAGCCATGCCTTGCAGTTTGTTCCCCGTTCAAAAGAATTAAAGAATTTGTAGGCCTTGAGGTAGGTTTCCTGGACAAGGTCTTCTGCATCGTCGGGATTCATGGTCAGATGCAGTGCGTAGTTATAGAGTGAGTTGATGTGGGCAACAGCTTCTTCCTGAAACTCCTGCTGTTTTTTCAGTTCTTCACGGGTAAGGGTTTCCTTGCCCTGTTTCTGTTTTTTTTTCTCTGGGGATTCGTGAGTATCCATAACATGGTTTGTTCTTTATACCGGCAGTCGGCACTGAACCTTGCAGGTTCAAGGTGTTATGCGGTTAAATAGTTAATTTATAACATTTATTTTTAAGAAGACAAACTGATCCGGCGAATTAAAGGGCGCCGTTGTCAATTGTCGCCGGCAATCGTTATCCGTAGCCGTGATGAGTTCCTCCGCCGGGTTGCGAGGCTTTCCGGTTCGCGCACGGCAACGAGAGGGAGGTGTACAGAAACTACAGATGTTACCCTATGAGTGAGCAGGCAGACGTTATTGTTATCGGAGCTGGAATCGGCGGGCTGACTGCCGCCGCGCTGCTTCAGGAAAGAGGCATCCACACCGTGGTTTTCGAAAAAAACGGTTTTCCCGGCGGAAGCTGTGCGTCATTCGAGAGGGACGGCTACAGGTTCGATGCCGGAGCTTCGGTTTTTTACGGCTTTTCTGAAAACGGTCAAAGCGGGACGCTGAACCTGCATACCAGGATATTCCGTAAACTCGGGGTCGAGATCGCTACGGTGCCGGATCCGGTCCAGATCCATTATCACCTGCCTGAAGGCTTCAATGTGGCGGCCTCATTCGACCGCCAGGAGTTTCTCGACTCCCTTGCCGCCCGCTTTCCTCTCGAGAAAGAGGGGATAGAGCGCTTCTACAGGGAACTCGAGGAGGTCTACGACATTCTCAGCTCCCTTCCTGCCGGTTCGCTCGAGGATGTGATGCATCTGGCCTCGGTTGGCGGGCGCTACCCGCTCAAGACCGCCATGCTTGCCCTCAAGACCTTCCGCTCGATGGGCAGGACTGCCCGGAAGTATATCCGTAACGAGGAACTGCTCCGTTTTATCGATATCGAATCCTATTCCTGGGCGGTGCAGGATGCTCTTTCGACCCCTCTGGTAAACGCAGGGATATGCCTTGCCGACCGGCACCATGGCGGCATAAACTATCCGATAGGCGGATCGGGGCGGATACCCGAAGCGCTCTGCCGCGGCCTGGAGAAGTTCGGCGGGCGTGTTCGCTATCGTTCGGAAGTCACCGAAATCATCGTGGAAAACGGTATTGCCCGGGGGGTCAGGCTTGCTTGTGGCGAAACCGTTCTGGCCGGTTCGGTCATCACCAACGCCACTGTGTGGGATACTTTCAACCGCATGGTCAGGGATTCGCGCTACAGGGTGCCCGAAGAGCGGTTTCGCCGTGCGCCGAGTTGGTTCCAGATGTTCCTCGGCGTCGATGCCGCGGTCATTCCCGAGGGATTCAACGTGCACCATATTCTCGTCGACGACTGGAGCGCCTACAATACGCCCGGGGGCACCATCTATTTTTCCGCACCCACCATTCTCGATCCGTCGCTCGCTCCGCCTGGTCGGCACATCGTGCATGCGTTCGTGACCTCGGAAACCGATATGTGGGATCGGTACGGGCGCGGCAGCGCCGGGTACCGCGAGGCGAAGGAGCGCTATGCGGATTCGATCATCGCCCGGACGGAAAAAATCCTTCCGGGTCTCCTGAGCGCAGTGAAGCTGAAGGTTCTGGCGACTCCACAGACCCACGAACGCTACCTGAACCGCTGGAAAGGCTCATACGGCCCCATGCTCAAGCCCGGCCAGAATATTCTGCAGAAACCGCAGAACCGCACGATGGTGAAAAACCTGTTTGCCGTCGGCGACAGCACCTTTCCGGGCCAGGGTGTCATTGCGGTGACCTATTCCGGGGTGTCGTGCGCTTCACTGGTGGCGCGCAGGCTGGGAAAGCCTCTCGATTATCTTTGATACTTCCTTCCCTGTAAGAGGACATGGCACTCGCATCCCCTGAAGGGAGCTTGATACTCGCGCTCCTTTGCGGAGCTTGATACTCGCGCTCCTTTGCGGAGCTTGATACTCGCGCTCCTTTGCGGAGCTTGATACTCGCGCTCCTTTGCGGAGCTTGACACTCGCGCTCCTTTACGGAGCTTGACACTCGCGCCCCTGTAAGGGGCTCGGGCTGGTGGTGGTGGTGGTGCGGCGTTTATCCGGAGCTGAAGACGGGTTCCTGGCGGGTTTTCTTTTCAGCTTGCGGCCAGCAGCATGTCGATCTCCCTGAAGGGGAAATCGGTCAGTTCGGAGAGGATTTTCTTGGTTACGTACCCTTTGAACAGATAGGTGCCTTTTCTCAGGCTGTGGCTTTTCCACAGTATGTCGGCAACGGTTTCATGTTCGGTGAGTTTCAGAAGGAAGGGGAGCAGGGTGTTGGTGAGGGCGAACGACGCGGTTTTCGCAACCGCGGAAGGGATGTTCGGGACGCAGTAGTGCGTGACTCCGTGTTTGACGTAGATCGGATTGGTATGGGAGGTGTGGCGGCTTGTGGCGAAGCACGCCCCCTGGTCTATGGATACATCGATAATGACCGATCCCGGCCGCATCGACTTCACGACCTGTTCGCTCACCAGCGGATGGATGATTTTCTTTTTCGGGCTGAGTGCTCCGATCAGGACGTCGGATGTTTTTGCAAGCTCGGAAATATAGTGGTCGTTGGCGATCGCCGTTACCAGATGGCGGTTGAAAAAGGCCTCGAACCGCCGCAGCCGGTTGATCTCCTTGTCGATCACCGTCACCTGGGCTCCAAGACCGAGGGCGTCCTGGGCGGCGAACAGCCCCACGGTTCCCGCGCCGATAATGGTTACGTTGGCCGGAGGTACTCCGGCAATGCCTCCCAGAAGAATGCCGCTTCCTCCGTAGCCTGTTTCAAGATATTTCGCTGCGGTCTGGATTGCCAGTGATCCGGCTATTTCGCTCAGGGTTCTTACGATGGGGAGCTCGCCGTCGCGCGTTTCTATGAACTCGAAGCCCAGCGCGGTTACGTTTTTTTCAAGCAGCGTTTTTATCAGATGCCGGCTGACCGTGCCGAGGTGCAGCGCCGAAATGAGCATCTGGCCAGGGGTGAAGAGCGGCAGCTCCTCCGGCTGCGGAGGGGAGACCTTTACAATGACGTTCGACTGGCTGAAAAGCTCTTCCGGCGAAGGGGCGATGATTGCGCCGGCTTCGCTGTAATCGCTGTCGGAAAAGTTGCAGAAATGCCCGGCCGCTGTTTCCACGATCACCCGGATGCCCTGTTCGCTCAGTATCTGGACGCCCGCCGGCGAGATAGCTACACGCCGTTCGTCCTGGGCTCTTTCCCTGGGAATCCCGAGGGAAATGTTCATGGTTTTTTCCGGCTTGATCAGCCATCGTTCAAGTGTTTTGACGCCAAGGTCAAACTCGAAATCACAACCGTAGCCCATCGAGGATTCGTTTAGCAAGAGTTACAATTCCGGGGCAGGCCCGAAGGTCCGCCCCGGCAGCGAGAGGTTTATTTTACCGTTATGGTTACGCTTTCAAGGGCTTTCGCCTGCGGCGCATTCGCGGATGTGCAGGTCGATCCGGGCAGGCTGATACGTCCTCCCGAAATCGCGCAGAGCAAACCGGAAGCTGCATGGAAGATGCCGCCGACCGCTCCCGAGATGAGTGAGGCCGGGCCTTCCAGCGCCCCGGAGACCAGTGATACGGGCGATTGCAGTACTTCCGAAACAAGAGAGACCGGAGCCTGCAGCACAGGAAGGGTTTCCGTCACCGTATGAACGGCAAGCCCGGCGCCGTACCGGAGCCCGCCCGCGATTTTTCCTATGGAATCCAGGGGGTTGAGCCGGCCATCCCTGACGCGAGAGGCGAGATTGGCCACACCGCCCGGAAGCTTCGTGATCACATTGTATCCGATGGTCCGGGCATAGGTGATGAAGCCCGGAACGTTGAGCCCGAGCACGATCCTTCTGAGATTTTCCGCTCTTGTGAGCACCCGGATGGTGCCTTCGCCGGTGATGACCGTCTGGCAGGCCAGCCGGCCGCCCTCCTGGAAAAGCCGGTCGGAAATAAATGCCTTTTCCTCATCGCTCGGCGGTGAGAGCAGTTCCGCCCCCTCCTTTACATATACAAAGCAACTCTGGCATATGCCGTTACCGCCGCAGATGCATCCTATATGGGCGTTATGTCGCTGTGCCGCCTGCAGGAGCAGGTCGCCAGCCGCCGCTTCGCCGGGTCTGTCGTTGATGTAGATGATCATGGCTGTAGAGTGTTAGTGATGAACAGGTTGTTATACTACCCCTCAATACGAAATATAATCAATTTCATCACACCGCAATCACTGGCCGGCCGGTGCCCGGGGTTTTGGCCTGTCGGTCTTTTGTGCGGTCCGTCATGCAAAAGAGGCCCTCTGTACGGGGCCTCTTTTCTTGAGGGGTTCATGCAGGCACGCCGTTGTTGCCTGCATGAGGCGCCGCCGCCGTGTGCCTGTCGGTCATGGGCTGGCGGGATGTGGTACTGCCTGCGCAGCATCCCGAAAGGAGATGATTCAGGCCCTCCCTGTCGAGCAGTTTCCCGGTGCACTGTTCAGGGGAGATCGCGCTTTTCGCTTTCCCGTCGGGCGTTCCGAAAAACGCTTCGGCAACAAGCTGCAGGGCATCGCCGATACCTCTGACGACGTCGGAGAAAATCTGCACGAGGTCGAATTTGCCCTGGATTGTGCGATTGATCTGCAGGGCGACGGTCTCGGGGATTTTCACCAGCGACTCCCATCCCATTTTTGCAGAATAGGCCGGAAGCAGGTGGGGAGCGGTTTCGAACATCTCCCTGACCTCCTCTACGGCGCTCAGGACTTTTATGGTGCCGGGTTTTTCGATGGTGGCAAGGCAGGCCATTCTGGTGCCTTCCCCGATCAGCCGGTCGGAAAGCATGGCTTTTTCCGTTTCGCTCAGGGGAGAGAGCAGTTCGGCGCCTTCGAGCACTTTTACGTAACAGGTCTGGCAGATGCCGTTGCCTCCGCAGAAATATCCTATATGGCTGTGACTGGTCCGGGCTGCATCGATAAGCCGCTCTCCGGTTACCGCTTCACATGAACGGTTGTTTATGGTGATAGTCATTGCTTGTATCGTTTTATGCTTATTCAGTTGAACACTTGCAAATCATGTAACGAGACGGCAATGGTAAAAAGTTGCGGGGGCGGCAGGGGTATGGGGGAAAATGTTCAGGAAATCGCTTCGGATTGAGGCTGTTCCTGCGCCGCATCCCTGAGCTGCCGAAGCATGTCTGTATAAGCCGCAAGAAGGGCTGCCGGCGTGGCGGGCGTGTTTTCTGGTCGGTGGAGCACGAGTTTCATTTTTTTCTCCAGCGAAAAACCCGGCCTGAACGGCTTCATCCAGGGCTGCTGCACGGAGGGGAACAGCGACTGGAAAAAGTTCAGATGATCGATGTTTTCCTGGGTGCTGTCAGGCAGGAAGATGGTGAAGATTTCGGGCTGTATGTCGATTTTCGTGATGCCGGTCGATGCCCCGAGGAGCTTGAGCTTCGAGAGCATGAGCATGTTGGCCACCTCTTCGGGGAGGGTGCCGAACCTGTCGACGAGTTCGGAACGGATGGCTTCCAGTTCGTGGTCGTGGCGTGCCTTGGAGATTTTTTCGTAAAAGCTGAAGCGCTCGTGAACCGCATGAATGTAGTGGTCGGGAATAAGGGCATCGAAGAAAAAGACCAGATCGCAGCTTCCCGAAGCTTTGAGGGGGGATGCGCCGCCTTCGGCAAAGAGGTCGCGGAAGTGCGTCGATTTGAGTTCGGCGACGGTCTCTTCGAGCATTTTCTGGTAGAGGTCGAAGCCGAGCTCATGAATGAACCCGGACTGTTCCGCCCCGAGCAGGTTTCCCGCTCCCCGGATATCGAGGTCGCGCAGCGCCACGGTGAATCCGGACCCCAGCTCGGTAAAGCTTTCGATAACGGCCAGGCGCTGCACGGCTTCGCGTTTGAGGGTGTGCAGCGGGGGGGTGATCATGTAGCAGAACGCTTTCCGTTCGCTTCGGCCGACCCGTCCCCTGAGCTGGTAGAGATCGGAGAGTCCGAACATGTCGGCCCGGTTGATGATGATGGTGTTGGCGTTCGAGATGTCGAGGCCGGAACCGATGATCGAGGTCGAAATCAGCACGTCTACCTCCTGCTGCATGAAATCCATCATGATCTTTTCAAGCTCGCGGGAAGGCATCTGGCCGTGAGCGCAGACGATTCTTGCATAAGGCACCAGCTCGCGGAGCTTGTGCTGAACCTCTTCGAGGTCGTTGATGCGGTTGTGCAGGAAGAATACCTGACCCTGCCGGCGTATTTCCCGTTCGATGGCCGACTGGATGACCGCGGTGTCGTAGTCCGAAATGACGGTTTCCACGGGCTGCCTGTTTTTCGGCGGAGTCGAGACGATCGAGAGATCCCTTGCGCCGAGCATCGAGAACTGCAGTGTCCTGGGAATCGGCGTCGCGGACATGGTGAGCGTGTCCACCTCCGGATACAGCTCCCTGAGCCGCTCCTTGGCTTCTACACCGAAGTGCTGTTCCTCGTCGATGATGAGCAGCCCGAGGTCCTTGAACCGGACATCCTTGGAGACCAGCCGGTGTGTGCCGATCACGATGTCGATTGCGCCCCTTTCGATTTTCTTCAGCCGTTCCAGCTGCTCTTTTTTCGGTACGAACCGGCTGAGTACGGTTATGGAAACCGGGAAATTGGCGAACCGGCGTTCGAAGGACTCAAGATGCTGGTGGGCAAGAATGGTTGTCGGGGTCAGGATGGCCACCTGTTTTTTCGATTCCACGGCCTTGAAGGTCGCCCGCATGGCGATTTCTGTTTTACCGAAACCAGCGTCGCCGCATATCAGTCGGTCCATGGGGTGCGGTTTCTGCATGTCGGCCTTGACCTCCTCTATCGCCCTGAGCTGATCGGGGGTTTCCTCGAAAATGAACGAGGCTTCAAACTCGCGCATGAAGATCGAATCGGGCTCGAACGAAAATCCGGGCTTCATGGTCCGTTCGGCGTAGAGGCGTATCAGGTTGATGGCGATATCCCTGATTTTCCTGCGGACCTTCTCCTTTTTTGCCGCCCATTTGCTGCTTCCGAGTTTCGAGAGCGTGGGGCGCGAGCCTTCGGCGGCGGTGTATTTGGAAAGCAGGTTGATGTTCTGGACATTGACGAAGAGCTGGTCGCCGTCCTCGTATTCGACCAGTACGCACTCCTGTTCGGAATTGCCTGCGGTTATGGTTTCAAGGGATTTGAAAATCCCTATACCGTAATCCTCGTGAACGACGAAGTCCCCGATTTTCAGCCGGTGCAGGTCCTTGAGCGAGATTCCCTTTATCTTTCGCTTCCGGTGCGACTTGTGGGTGTGGAATTTCCCGAAGATATCCGATTCGCTGTACAGCTCGATCTTTTCGAACGAAAAGCCCGAATGGAGGTTCAGCGGCACCCAGTCTACACCGATGCGCCTGGCTCCGTTGCTCTCGTGCAGTTCGTCGCCGAGAAATTCGGCAAGTTCGTCGATCTCCCTTTTCGAGGCCGATGCGAAAACAGGCATGCGGTTTCCGTCGGCGTTTTTCCGAAGCTCGCCGGCAAACAGGCGGAAGTTGGCCATGAATTTCTGCTGTGCCTGCGAGCGGAAATCGATTCCTTCGCCGGCAAGCGGAGATATGCGTATCTGGCGGAACGGCGAAAGTGCCTCTTCCAGTGCCTCCCGCTCTTCGGCGGCAGCGAGTTCCACTGCGTCGTCGATGATGATGAGCGCCGAGGGAGGCAGGAAGTCGAGTATGGTGTTCCGTTTTGTCTCTCCACTTCCGTCGCCGCCGGCGAAGTTGCCGGTGATGGTTATGGTGCCGAGGGTTTTTCCGGAAAGCTGGGAGTTGATGTCGAAAAGCCTGATCGAGGTGACGGTATCGCCGAAAAACTCTATTCTTACGGGTTCCTGCACTCCGAAAGAGAAAATATCGATGATCGATCCCCGAACGGAAAATTCGCCCTCATCCTCCACGAACTCGCGGTGCTCGAACCGGTTGGAACGGAGAAAGATTTTCAGCTGCTCGTAGCCGCAATCCTTGTCGCGATCGAGCCGGAAGAGCTTTCCCGGAACCTCGTCAGGCCGGCAGAGCGGATCGAGCAGTTCGCTGAATGACGAAAGCAGCAGAACCGGCTGCTGCTGGGAGAGCGCCTTCATGGCGGGAGGCATCTGGTCGTCAAGGCCTATAAACCGGCCTTCAGGAACAAGGAGACTGAAATCGTTTTCGTACAGTTCGCTGTTTTCGGGTCCGCCGAGCACCAGAAGAGGGGTTTCGGTTTCCAGAAAAAGCGTTGCGGCGATCAGTGATGCCAGGGAACCACTGATGCCTTTTACGGTAACCGGCACCGCAGGGGCTTGCTGTCCGGGCCGGATCGTTTCCAGCGACTGCTTCAGCCGGAGGAACGGCTCACTCTGGCGGATGGTATCGAAGAGGAACGGGAGGGGTTTTTTTATAACCGGCATGCTGGTGCCGTCTAATGCGGATAACGTTTTCATATAAGTCTGACAAACCCTATTTTCAAGCTTGGCCCGGCATTCAGGCCGGACCTTTATAACCCTGGTCTATGCACATTCTCGAACTGAACAATCTCAAAACCTATTATGCTACCGGATACGGTGTGGCAAAAGCTGTAGACGGGGTGAGTTTTTCGCTCGCCGAGAACCGCACGCTTGGTATCGTGGGTGAATCGGGTTGCGGCAAGTCGGTTACGGCACTCTCCATCATGAGACTTGTTCCCATGCCTCCGGGCTACTTTGCCGGAGGGGAAATTTTCTGGAAAGGTAACAATATACTCAAATTGCCGGAAGAAGGAATGCAGCGGATCAGAGGCAACGAGATCGCCATGATCTTTCAGGAGCCGATGAGTTCCCTCAATCCGGTCTTTACCTGCGGCAACCAGATCATGGAGCAGATTCTGCTGCACCGACGGATTTCGCGCAAGGAGGCCAGGGAGCGCTCTATCGAACTGCTTCATCTTGTCGGCATTCCCGATCCGTCACAGCGCTTTTCATCCTATCCTCACGAGCTTTCGGGGGGCATGCGCCAGCGGATCATGATTGCCATGGCGCTCTCCTGCAACCCTGCGCTGCTGATTGCCGATGAACCGACCACGGCCCTCGATGTTACCGTGCAGGCACAGATTCTCGATCTGATCGGCAAGCTGCAGAGCGATACCGGTATGAGCGTGATGCTCATCACCCACGACTTCGGGGTCGTGGCCGAGCTTTGCGAGGAGGTTATCGTCATGTACGCTTCGGGTGTTGTCGAGAAAGGCGCAGTTCGCCGGATTTTCAGCAATCCGCTGCATCCCTACACGCGGGGTCTCCTGAAATCCATTCCTCGTCTCGGTTCGCGAAAGGAGCGGCTGCATGTTATCGAAGGAAGTGTTCCGAGCGCGACCCGGTTGCCCGAAGGCTGCAGGTTCGCCGGAAGGTGCCCCCTTGCCGATGACCGCTGCCGGAAGGAAAAACCGCCGCTTGTCGTGTATGAAGAGGCTCATGAGGCCGCCTGCTGGAAGGCGGGAGAGCGGTTTGCCGGCGAATAACCAATTAATGCAACAACGAATGTCTGAACCATTGCTACTTGTTGTCGAGGATGATCAGAACCTTGCCAAACTGCTCGGCTACAATCTCGAACGCGCCGGATACAAGTTCCATCTTTCCGGCACGGGCGAGGATGCTCTCGACCAGCTTGCCCGGCGCAGTTTCGACCTCATGCTGCTCGACATCATGCTGCCGGGAATCGATGGATTCGAAGTCTGCCGGAAGGTGCGGGAGCACCAGATGCTCAAGGATATTCCCATCATCATGCTGACGGCCAAAGGCGAGGAGATCGACAAGGTGCTGGGTTTCGAACTCGGCATCGACGACTATGTAGTCAAACCGTTCAGCCCAAGGGAGCTGAATCTGCGTATCCGGGCCATTCTCAAACGCGACCGGCGGCAGCGCGCGGGTATTCAGGAGGTGCTCAGCGCAGGAGGGCTCGATGTCGATATCAGCCGCCACCAGGTCACCCTCGACGGGAAGGGTCTGGTGCTGACCCTCATGGAGTTCAAGCTGCTCGTCGCCCTGCTCAAACGACGCGGGCAGGCCCAGTCGCGCGAGATGCTTCTGAGCGACGTTTGGGATGTCGATAAAACCATCAATACCCGAACCATCGATACCCATATAACCAGACTTCGCGAAAAGCTCGGGGAGACCGGAAAAATGATCAAAACCGTCAGAGGACTCGGTTACAAGTTCGAAGAGCAGGGAGAGGAAGCCTGAGATGCTTGCCAGGGTATCGGTAAGGCTCGGCATCGTTTTCGGTCTGCTTGTTTTTTTTACTGCGGCACTCGGCTATTTTTCGCAGGGTCGTCTTATCAACCAGATCCTGCTCGAAGGTATCCGGCAGGAAATTCACCGGGAGCTTCTTCTCAGCAGCCAGATGCTTGAAAAGCGTCCTGCGGAGTGGGATGCCCTGTCGGCATCCGATCTCTGGGCGGACCGTACAGGAAGGACTCTCGATCTCAGGGTTACCCTCGTCACCCCGGACGGACGTGTTGCGGGCGACTCCTACGTTCCGCTTTCGAAGCTCGGTTCCCTGGAAAACCACCTCCGCAGGCCCGAAATAGCGGCGGCGCTGAAAACCGGGTACGGCCAGCATATCCGTTACAGCAGAACCGTTGGCGAAAACATGCTTTACATGGCCGTTTCCCTCGGCAAGCCCGAACGCTACGGGGTGCTGCGTTTCGCCAAACCGGTACGCGATATCGGCGCACTTGAAACCGAGGTGCGCAAAGGCCTGGAAGCCGGGCTGTTCTGGGCGCTGCTGTTTTCCCTGCTTGCCGGCCTGATAACGGCATTTATTCTCGCCCGGCCGCTTCAGCGGCTTGCCGAAGCCGCTGAAAAGCGGGTTCACGGCGATTTCAGCGGCATCATACCGGTACATCGCAACGACGAAATCGGCAAGCTGGCACGGGGCATCAACTACCTTTCGGAGGAGATCACCAGGCACCGGCGACAGGAGGAGTGGTATCAGGCGGTGTTTTCAGGCATACGCGAAGCCATCATTGTAACCAATGCCTCGGGCGAGATCATTCTGGTCAATCCTGTCGCATCCCGCCTTTTCCGCATTGAGGTATCCATTCGCGCATCCAGGCCGCTCAAGACCCTTTCCGACCGGGGACTTCAGGAGCTGCTTGAGGGTGTTCACGAAAAAAGAAGCACGCTTCTCAAGGAGGAGGTTACGCTTGCGACCGCCAAAGGCACCAGAATCATGCAGATCAGTTCCATGCCGGTTATGAAGGGGAACCACCCCGAGGGGACGGTTTTCGTGTTCAACGATATCACCAGGCTGCGGAACCTTGAACGGGTCAGGCGGGATTTTGTTTCGAGCGTTTCCCATGAGCTGCGCACGCCGCTCACCAGCATCAAGGGGTATACCGAAACGCTGCTCGAAGGGGCCATGCACGATTCCGAGCACGCAGCGGCTTTTCTTCAGATCATTCTCAAGGAGAGCGAACAGCTTACCGCTCTGGTCAACGATGTGCTCGATCTGTCGAGCATCGAATCCGGGAAAATCCAGTACACCTTCTCCCCTGTGGACCTGCGCGGCATTATCGACCGGAACGTTGAACTGCTCATGCCGGCCATCGCGAAAAAACAGATACGCATTGAACGCAATTACCAGCCGGAAGTTGCCGAAGTCTTCGGCGATGCGGGATATCTCGATATCGTTGTGCGCAATCTCCTCGACAATGCCGTCAAGTATTCCGACGATCTCAACGGACGCATACGGATTTCGCTTTTCCGTTCCGGCGAGGAGGTTACCATGGAGATCGAAGACAACGGTATCGGAATTGCGCAGGCCCACCTCAATCGTATTTTCGAGCGGTTCTATCGCGCAGACAAGGCGCGTTCGCGCCAGCTCGGGGGTACGGGACTCGGACTCGCCATCGTCAAGCATATCGTGCTCGCCCATAAGGGGCATGTGGGCGTCCGTTCGAGAATCAATCAGGGGTCGACCTTCAGTGTTACCCTTCCTGCGGCACAGGAAGCATAAAACAACAGGGAACGGTACAATGGACGGTTTTCGCATCTATCTGGAGCGGTATGGAATCGGCAGCAGCCAGGCAGAGCTGCTCGCAACGGTTCTCCTGCTCTGTTTGGCGGTAATTCTGGTCTTTTTCGCTGAAATCGTTACCCGAAAGATTCTTCTGAAAGTGGTCGCTCTTGTCGCCCGGAAAAGCGAAACCTCCTTCGATGACATGCTTCTCGACCACCGGGTTTTCGCCTGGATAGCCCATATGGTGCCTCCGGTTCTGCTCTATAATGCCGCTCACCCTGTTTTCCGGTATTATCCCGATGCCGTTCAGCCCGTACAGCTGGTGCTGACGATCTATCTCACGATTATCGTTATTCTTGTCTGTCTGAGTTTCCTCGATTCCCTGCTCGAATTCTACAATGAGCATCCGGTATCCGAACGGCTTCCCCTGAAGAGTTTCATCCAGGTGCTGAAAACCGTTATCGTCGCTTCAGGGGCCGTCATCGTGATTGCAAGGCTTCTGGGTACTTCTCCGCTTGTCTTTTTCAGCGGCTTGGGTGCGTTTACCGCCGTGATCATTCTCATTTTTAAGGATGCCATTCTCGGTTTTGTCGCCGGTATCCAGCTGACCTCCAACAACCTTGTCAAAATCGGCGACTGGATCGAAATGCCGAAATACGATGCGGACGGGGAAGTGAGCGATATTTCACTCGTGACCGTGTCCGTTCAGAACTGGGATAAGACCATCACCGTCATTCCTGCATACGCGCTTATTTCCGAAGGGTTCAGGAACTGGAGGGGCATGAGCGAATCCGGCGGGCGCCGGATCATGCGTTCGGTCAGCATCGATATGCAGAGTGTGACGTTTTGTGACGAAGCCCAGCTGCAGAGGCTGCGCAGCGTCTCGCTGCTTCAGCAGTATCTCGATGTGAAAAGCCGTGAAATCGAGGACTATAACAGCAGGCATGCGTTTGTTTCCGATGTTCCTCTCAACGGGCGCCGCATGACCAATTTCGGTACGTTCAGAGCCTATCTGATGGCCTATCTTCGCAGCCATCCCAAAATCAATCAGGATATGACGCTGCTGGTCCGTCATCTCCAGCCTGGAGAAAACGGTATTCCGCTGCAGATCTATGTTTTCTGCAGCGATGTTCTCTGGGCGAACTATGAAGCCGTTCAGGCCGATATCATGGACCACGTGCTTGCATCCCTTCCGTTTTTCGGGCTCAGGGTTTTTCAGAGTCCTTCCGGCATGGATATAGCCGATGCAGGCAGGGCATTAGGACGCCGCACAGCGGCTGAAGGCTCCGCGCCCGCCCCTGCGACAGGCTTCGCAAGCCTGGATTCAGAATGAACCCGATATTTCCGGAACGGTTTCCCCCGGGGTTCCCGCAAGAGCCTCGAAACGCCTGTTCTCCTCGATAATCAGCCGGTGCAGGGGAATGTTGATCTGCGGACGGTTGTATTCGGTGAAAAATCCGGCTTCCGATACCTCATGGTTCGGGGCCATGCGCTCGTGATCGTCGACGACTACCTTGTAGGCTACCACCAGCAGTGATCCGTACAGTTCCACGTTGCGGTGGTAGATGCCGATAAGCCGTTCCACCTGGCCGTCGAGAGAGGTTTCCTCCATCAGCTCCCGCAGGCACCCCTCATGAGGTTCCTCTCCCTCTTCAAGAAAGCCTCCCGGCAGAGCCCATTCATGGATTGCCGGTTCATGGGCCCGGCGGATAACAAGGAGCTCGTTATGCCTGTTTACCGTATAGGCAACGGCTACCGGCAGCGGGTTCCGGTAGTGAATCCAGCCGCAGTCGGTGCAGACCATTCGCGACCGGCCTTCGATTATTCCCTCTGAAAGCGGTTTTCCGCATACTGGACAAAATGAGTACGAAATCATGGTGTTATGGCGAAACTTTTTGCTGAAGGCTGTCATTTAGTAGGTAAAACATTTCAGGAACATAAATAAGTTTCACCGATGACACTTCTTTCAGTCGGCGCTGCAGCTCCGCCGGTTTCAGGGCCGGATCAGTTCGGCAGGCAGGTTTCTCTCGATGAGTACCGGGGGAAAAAGGTGGTGCTGTATTTCTACCCCAAAGACGATACGCCGGGATGTACTAAGGAGGCTTGCGCTTTTCGCGATAATTTACCTAACTTTAAAAAGATAGGTGCAGAGGTCCTGGGGGTGAGCATCGACAGTGGTGCAAAGCATGCAAAATTTGCCGACAAGTACCAGTTGCCGTTCCGCCTTGTGGCCGACGAAGATAAAAAGATCGTCGAGTCGTATGGTGTCTGGGGCAAAAAGAAGTTCATGGGCAGGGAGTACATGGGAACCAGCCGGGTAACCTATCTTATCGATGAACAGGGAACGATTGAAATGGTATGGCCGAAAGTGACTCCGGCCTCGCACGCAGAGGAAATATTGAACTATCTGGGTAAAAAAACGTGACATCTGGAATGGTAAACGAATTCGAGCATCTCAGGCCGGGCAAGCTTCTGCTTGCATCGGCAAATCTCCTTGAGTCGAACTTCAAGAGGACGGTTCTGCTCATGTGCGAACATAACGAACAGGGATCCATGGGCTTTATTCTCAACCGGCCCATGGAATTCAAGGTATGCGAAGCGATAGCCGGTTTTGAGGAGATCGAGGAGCCCCTGCATATGGGCGGACCGGTTCAGGTCGATACAGTTCACTTTATCCACTCCAGAGGCGACAGCATTGACGGCGCTGTGGAGATTTTCGACGGTATATACTGGGGAGGCGACAAGGACCAGCTGAGTTTTCTCATCAATACCGGCGTGATACAGCCAAGCGAGATACGTTTTTTCCTCGGTTATGCCGGCTGGGGAGCAGGGCAGCTCGAACAGGAGTTCGAAGAGGGCTCGTGGTATACCGCCGAGGCGACCAGAGAGGTTGTTTTCGGGGGCGAGTACGAACGCATGTGGAGCCGCTCGGTACGTTCAAAAGGCGGCGAATACCGTATTGTGGCCAACTCTCCGGAACTGCCGGGTCTTAACTGACGGATTCCGTCCGGCATCCTTTTTCGGGGTGAAATATCTCCCAGGGTCCCCGCAGAGAACGTTCGGCTCTCTTTTGCTGTTGTTATTTGCTGGTAAATGTATATATATGGTTGCCTTCGGGCACTCTTGTTCTTTGTTTTGGTACTGGGGATGACAGGCTTTCGACAGGGCAGGTGTGAAATAATGCTGCACTCCGAGTTTCAGCATGGACGGACTCGTTAAAGAAGTCTATGTAACAAATAGATGCAGACGATTATTCGTATGCAATGGCTGCCTGATTAGCACAAGTTAATTAATCGGCCATCGTTCTGCGGCGGAGGCGCTTACTCTGAAAGCGCAGAATGGCATAACCCGCGCTTGAGCTTCGGTTCGCGCAAGTAAGCTTCATCTGTTTTTGCCTGAAGGGGCGGATGAATACACATTCGGGATAGTGAACCGAACGTTGCCGGCGATGTAACCGGTTCGCGAAACTTAAAGCACCGGAGATGAGTGTGGTGGCCTTATTGAGCAGTGTTCTGGACGCGGGTTCGAGTCCCGCCATCTCCACTTTTAGATGATTTTGCCTGATTCGTCTAAGTCCGAAAAGCCCTGAGAAATCAGGGTTTTTCGTGTTTATAGTGTGCGCCTGAGTTCTTCAAAGTTTTTTTGCATCCGGATGTTTTGTTGGTATTTTGTTGTCAGATATACAGCAGGTAATTTTTCTGACAACAAAATGATGTCTTTTCTGACAACAAAACGATGCCGAGAATAGCTACCCCCCTTTCAGATACTAAAATCCGTACCGCCAAACCTTCATCGAAAGATTACAAGCTTTCTGATGGTGAGGGTTTGCACTTGCTTGTTACAACGAAGGGAAGCAAGTTGTGGAGGATGCAGTACCGCTTCGAGGGCAAACAGAAAACGTTAAGCTTCGGCAAGTATCCGTATATCAGCCTGGCCGATGCAAGAAAGTTGAGAGAGGTGGCGAAACGGCAGCTTTTGAAAGGGGTTGATCCCATGGTTGATAAGGTGCTGGAGGCGCCTGAAAATGACAAGGCAAAGCTTTTTCGGATTGTTGCTGAGGAGTGGCTTGAGAAGCAGTTTCCGGTATGGTCGGTGCGTCATGCGCAAACGACGAAGCTCAGGCTTTTCAACGATGTGTTTCCGCATATAGGGCGAATACCGATAGATGGAATTAAGCCTGCGGACGTGCTTGCTGTGATGCGGTTAATAGAGGAACGTGGCGCGATCGTGAAGGCGCACAAGATCAAAATCATTATTGGGCAGATATGCCGGTACGCTGTGGTTACCGGACGGGCAGAGTATGATCCGACTGCTTCGATCAGAAGTAGCGAGGTTTTGACAAAGCACAAGGTGCGGCATCTTGGGGCAATAACTGACCCGAAAGAGTTCGGGGCGTTACTTCGGGCTATCGATGGTTTTTCCGGAACGTTCACTGTGCGTTCCGCCTTGCTGTTGTCTCCTCTTGTTTTTGTTCGACCTGGTGAGCTGCGGCAAATGGAGTGGACAGAGGTTGACCTCGATGCGGGAATCTGGGCCATTTCGGCAGAAAAAATGAAGATGAGGCATGATCATGTTGTTCCGTTGTCACGGCAGGCGAAGGAAATTCTGTTGGGGATGCTCCCTGTTACCGGCCATCTGCAGTATGTTTTTCCTGGGCTTTCTCCAAGGCGTCCGATGAGCATGAACGCGATTACCGGTGCGCTCCGGCGGCTCGGGTACGATGGCGAAACGATGACGGCTCACGGCTTTCGAGCTTCTGCGCGAACGATGCTGGATGAGGTGCTCCGGGTTCGTGTTGACCTTATTGAGCATCAGCTGGCCCATACGGTGCGGGATGCTCTTGGCAGGGCGTACAATCGCACCAGTTTTCTTGATGACAGGCGCGAGATGATGCAGGCCTGGTCGGATTATCTGGACGGGTTGAAGGGTAAGGTCTGAATTTGTGGCCTTGGTTTTCGTAATAATTTTATTTTTCATGAATAATGAACAGTTATCAGAAAAAAATTGGAATCGGAATTGTTGCGCTGCTTTTTCTTTCGGTGCTCATTGTCCCTGTGATAGCGGAGCAGCCGTCGTTTTCCGGTCATAACTCGTCTTTTTCTTTGAGGTATGTCATGTTGGGGGATTTTCTTGCGGATCCCGGATACCTTGATCCGAGGTATACGCTGAACGTCGTATTCATTGCTGCAGAATGGGTGATGATTGGCGTTCTTGGTGCATTTGGACTTTGGTTTTCCAACAAAGGGCCGGGAGCAGCGCCAGAGGGTAGTTCTGTTCCGGCCCCTATTGCTAAAAAAAGCTCTGAGGATATTGAGCGTGATCGTCGATTTACCCGGCATGCTGCGCTTATTGGTGGCGGACTGCTGTTGGCTTATTTTATCGGGCTTGGATGGATTATGATTTCGCAATAACAGCAAAATAAGATAGCATGTGTTTCCCCTATCAAACCGCGCCAAGGGAAAACGCGGATTTACCTACGTGCGCTTAAGCCTCGGATTTGTCCGGGGCTTTTTTACTTTCATCATTCACCACCATTCTGATAAGCTTTTCGGCTACTCGCCCGATTTCTGCGTATCGAGACGTGTCCTCATCAGTCCCTAAGTCATATTCTTTTCGTATCCAGTCAAGAGTTTCTCGACCGAACACGGTTAAGAATTTTTCAATCGGGATAGGACTCTTCCCGTTTTTCCAGAGACCAACAGCGGATTTCGTGACACCCATAATCTCGCCGAAATCCTCGTCACGTAAACATTTACGACTTTTCATCAGCGCCTTAATGAACTCTGTTTGCGTGCTTTTTTTTGTCATGATAGTAGAAATTTATTTGATTTGATTGAAAATTATTTTACTTTTGAATTGAGCACTACAGCAACACAAAGTTAACAGGATTATGCGCGGAACGGAAAGAGTAAAACGCGGCGAGGTAAGCCTTGGGTGGGAGGTCGCAAAAGAGCGTGAGCCGGGGTTGAGCTACGCGGCGTTTACCCGACGGGTGCGGGTAAAGCGGATGGATGCAATGCAGGATATGCTTGAGGCCAAGAAGCGGGCGCTGCGGAGGCAGACGAGGGAGATCGAGCGTTTGCTGGCCGACGCCAAGCGCGCACAGAGGCAGTATGTATGAGTCAACAACCAATAAACCATGTGCATCATGAAAGAAGTAACACGGGAGGCTCCTCCAAGGCGGTTTTACCGCCTGAAAGATATTATCGGCGACAGGAAGGCCGGGATTCCCCCGATTATTCCTGTATGTCGGTCGGTATGGTATGCGGGGATCAAGAAGGGTGTTTATCCGAAACCGGTAAAGCTTTCGGAGCGAACAACTGCGTGGAAGTCAGCGGACATTGACGAGCTGATGAGGCAGTTGTCGGGCGAAGAAGAAGGAGAAATGACTCCATGAACAAAGATTGATTCGGGAAATGCGGAAATCAACAACAACAACAACAACAAGACTTCAATATTTATGAATAAGCAGGAGATGATTGATCTGCTGAAAAGCGATGTCGTTAAATGGAATGCTCTGTCCTTTGAGGATGCCAGCCTCGTCAGAGCCAACCTCTACGGAGCCAACCTCTACGGAGCCAACCTCGTCAGAGCCAACCTCGACGGAGCCAACCTCTACGGAGCCAACCTCGTCAGAGCCAACCTCTACAGAGCCAACCTCGACGGAGCCAACCTCGACGGAGCCAACCTCGTCAGAGCCAACCTCTACGGAGCCAACCTCGACGGAGCCAGCCTCGTCAGAGCCAACCTCTACGGAGCCAACCTCTACGGAGCCAACCTCGTCAGAGCCAACCTCGACGGAGCCAACCTCGACGGAGCCAACCTCGTCAGAGCCAACCTCTACAGAGCCAACCTCGACGGAGCCAACCTCGACGGAGCCAACCTCGTCAGAGCCAACCTCTACGGAGCCAACCTCGACGGAGCCAACCTCGTCAGAGCCAACCTCTACAGAGCCAACCTCGACGGAGCCAACCTCGACGGAGCCAACCTCCGAAATACAACGGGAAACGGCAGGCATATCAAGAGCTTGCAGACAAACCTTTGGTCAGTGGTCTACACGGCCACTGACATGCAAATAGGGTGCCAGCAGCACAAGATAGACGAGTGGTGGATGTTTGACGATGCGCAGATTGCCAGTATGGACCGTCGTGCTCCCGATTGGTGGCGTGTGTGGAAACCTATACTGCAGCAGATAATTGCTGTCAGCCCGGCGGAACCGACAAGGAAAGAGGCGACCGAGGAAAAATAGACAGAACAATCGAAACCCGAATTTTTGGAGGACAGAACATGGGAGAATATGCAGTAGCGTTTGGGCAGGTGCTGAACAGCCTTGTTCCGTGGATGGTTTTTGCTTTTGGTGCGGCGGTAACGATAATGGGAACCGTCTCATGCCAACGAGCCCGGTACAACAGCAGGAAAAACAGATGGAAAGTAGAGCCTTGAAGGCTGGCACCAACAAGGCTCTGAATCAACATATCAACAACTCAAGATAGCAAAAAAAATGAACATCAAACTGCAGAGACTCGCCCTCAAGAACTTCAAGGGTATCCGCGAGTTCACCTTTGAACCGCACGGCCAAGGATCTCTCATCCATGGCCCGAACGGCACGGGAAAGAGCACCATCGCCGACGGGCTCATGTGGCTGCTCTTCGGAAAAAACCAGGCAGGCGACTCGTCATTCTCGATCAAGACCCTCGACGGTGACGGGCAGGAGATCCACAACCTCGAACATTCCGTTGAGGCGGTGCTTGGTATCGAGCAGCTCCTTGACAGGACGAGCGGTCCTGAGCGGAACCGCAGGGTCTTGCTCCGCAAGGTCATGACCGAGAGGTACGCGCAGAAGCGAGGGAGCAAGAGCGCTCCGGCAGAGTTTACCGGTCATGAGACGGTCTATTTCATCGACGAGGTACCGAAGAAAGAAAGCGAGTTCAAGGCATACGTCTCGGGGCTGGTTCGCGAGGATCTGTTCAGGATGCTCACATCCATCACCCACTTCAATGCGATGAAATGGCAGGACTGCCGCCGGATTCTGCTTGAGGTGGCCGGCGACATCATCGACGCTGACGTGATCGATATGAATGGCGACAAGTTCGCTTCGCTCCCGAGCATCATGGAAGGACGCTCCTTCGACGACACGTTGAAGATGCTGAAGGCGCAGCGGACGAAGATCAACGACGAGCTGGACAAGCTGCCGGTGCGAATCGACGAGGCCAAGAGATCGAAGCCGAGTGATGCCGACTGCGTTCCGCCGGAGGGCCTGAGCTACGCCGATCTGACCGCAAGACTTTCCTTCCTGCAGAACGTCCGGGCTTCCTTGTTGGCCGGAGACACATCCGACATCCAGGCGAAGATCAACGAGAAGCGCGAGGAGATCGATCGCGTCGCGACGGAGCACCGCGGCAATGTCATGGATGCCGAAGGCGAGCGGATCAAGGTCGAGAACCGTGCGTCTGAGAAAAAGATTCGCATGGCGCAGATCAATGCAGAATTAGGGCTCATCACCAAAGAGCGCGGCAGGCTTATGGCTGAGAATGATAAGCTCCGCCCTGAGTATGCGGAGCTTATCTCGCATAAAAAGGCTGGGCGCACCTGCTGCCCGACCTGTGCCCAGGATCTCCCGAGCGACAACAGCGCCGCCGCCGACCTGCGCAAGAAGATCGAGTCGAACCTCGACGCGAAGATCGAGAGCAACAAGGCAGCAGGGACAGCAAACAAGGCGCGCATCGACGAGATCGGCGCGAAGATCGATGAACTGGACAAAGAGCGAAGTGCTATCAACACCGAGCTTGAAAGTCTGCGGGTCGAGTGGGAGGCCGTCCAGTTGCCGGAGAAGCCGGACATGACCAAGCTCAACGCCGAGATCGAAGGCCTTCAGGGCGAGCTTTCGGAACCGAAGGGAGCAGATACCTCCGCCATTGACGCCGAGATTGAGCAGGTAAAAGCCACAATAAGGCGGCACGACGAGGCCGCGGCAAGCAACCGGTCTGCCGCGCAGGCCGAGACGCGAGTATCCGAGCTGAAGGCCGACCAGAAGCGCCTCGGGCAGGAGATCGACGAGATCGACCGGAAGATCATTCTTTGTGAAGGCTTCATCCGTGCGAAGGTGGGGATGCTTGAGGAGCGTGTCGCCGAGAAGTTCTCGCCGCTGAGCTTCAAGCTTTTCACCGGTCAGATCAACGGCGGGCTTTCGGAGACGTGCGAGACACTTGTCCCCAGCCCCGAGGGCGCGATGGTGCCGTGGAGCGACGCCAACACCGGCGCGAAGATCATCGCCGGGCTGAAGATCATCGAGGTGCTGGGCGGCCATTACGGAATCCATTGCCCGGTATTCGTCGATAACGCCGAGAGCCTGACCATCCTGATGCCGGAAATGGAGAGCCAGATCATCCGGCTTGTAGCGGTTGACGACGGCAAGATCAAAGGTCTTCGGGTCGTCGTGCAGGAAGAATCAGCAACAGCATAACCACCACAACAAGGAGCTACACCATGGAACAGCCAAAGATCGAAATAACGAAAGACGCTCTTGTCGGCATGCTGATTGACGGAGTTGTCGAAGTGGAGTTTATAAAAGCCGACGGTAGCCAGCGGGTGATGAAGTGCACCCTGAGCCCTGATTACCTGCCAGAGGCTACGGAAGAAGAGGTTCAGGCGTACGATGCGAAGCCAAAGAGACAGGTAACCTTGAAGCCTGACCAGGTGAGAGTCTATGACATTGAAGCGCAGGGTTACCGCACGGTCACGCTGTCGAAGCTTATCCGAGAACCGATTCCGGTTCAGTCTTCTGAGCTTCCCGGATGCGGCGGAGAATGCCCCGGATGTCAAGGACAATGCCAAGGCGATATCTACTGATCATAATCAACAACGGAGAACACAATCATGTCACAGAACGGAAATTCACAGGCGCTCACGCCATCCGGCCGGATGAAAAACATACTTGGGTCTGCCGCCGTGACGGACCTCATAAAGGGAACGCTGAAGGACAAGGCCGAGCTGTTCACTGCCTCGATCCTTGAGGTGTTCAGCGCCGACGGATACCTGCAGAAGTGCGACCCGGCCGCCGTGATCAAGGAGTGTATGAAGGCCGCAACGCTGAACCTCCCGCTGAGCAAGGCATTGGGCTTTGCCTGGGTGGTGCCTTTCAGCGACCACGGCACGCCGAAGCCTCAGTTTCAGATCGGATGGAAAGGCTACGTGCAGCTTGCGCAGCGCACCGGGCAGTACCGGTTTATCAATGCCGGACCGGTGTTCGAAGGAGAGCTAAGGAAGGTGTCAAAGCTTACCGGAGAGGTCGATATCGATGGCGAGCCCGTGAGCGATACGGTCATCGGGTTCTTTGCCCACATCGAGCTGACCAACGGATACAGCAAGTCGCTGTACTGGAAGGTCGAGAAGATGCAGGCCCACGCCATCAAGTACAACCAGCAGTGCAAGAAGGCGCAGAAGCTGGCCGGAGTGTGGGCATCGGACTTCGAAGCTATGGGCACGAAGACCGTGCTTGCGACCCTGATCCGCAGGTATGGCATCATGTCCACGGAGATGCTTGGGGCGGTACGCGAGGACGAGGACGCCGAGGAGAGGGCAAGACGTGAGATCGGAGAGCATGCCAACGGCGAGGTGATCGGATTCACCGCCGAGGTTGTTCCCGACGCCGAAACGGGCGACAAGTTTGACAATGCGACCGGAGAGGTATTCGAGGATGATCAGACCGCACCGGCAGCGCCCGACGACGACGGCCCAGGGTATTGACGAGGCGCCCTGCGGTGGTTCCAGCCTGGCAGCCGCAGGAGTGCTGGCGTTTGGAGTGCGCCGGGCCGGAGTTCGACGCCCCGCTGCGGCCAAAGCAGTAAACCGCACCGGCCGGATGCCGGGAAAACAACCGAAGAAGCACCATGATCGACCTGAAAAAAATCCAGTTCAACACCGACAAGGGGACCGCCGTAAAGTTCAAATTCGTTGCCCCGCCGCCACTTGACCTTTCGGCAGAAATGCAGCTTTCAACCTTCGACATGAATCCGGGCGACCGCTATCATTTCGCACTTGGCAAGGTGCGAGAGGGTATCGAAAAGATCGTTTTCGGACCAGCCCACGCCGCCCGCCGCGCCATGACACTCCGCCAGGATGGGGCCGAGCTATCCGACGCCATCGTAATTGGACTTGACGCCATCACCTTCGGCAGCGACGACGAAGGATATTTCGCCACATTCTCCATGGCAACCGGCCTGAAGAACTTTGACGAAGCCGGGACGATGAAGCTCCCGAAAGCCTACTATGACCGGGACGAGCGCAACTTCAACCTTTTCCCCGCCGAAGATCACGAGGACCTTGCCGTGCTCAAAGCCGAGTCCGAAGCCATGATCGGAAACTATCTCCGCAAGATCGGCAGCGTATACTCGAGAATGATAATTGAAGCCATGGGGAAGGACGCCGCCGACGCACTCGACCGACTGCGCGACGCCGCCCCGGCAGCACCTTCGAAATCATCCTCCGGCGTCGTCATCCTCAACATGGAGGGGACCGAAGCATGAAGTTCAAGCCCTACGCCAGCGGATCGTCCGGCAACCTCTACACTCTGGACGACGGGCACACCTCCATCATCATCGAGTGCGGATTGCCGTACCGAGAGATTGCCAGGCTTCTGCCGAAGGCACCGACGAGCTACGACGCATGCCTGATTTCGCATGAGCATGGTGATCACTGTAACGCCAAAACGGCCGAGACGCTGTTTAATCGCGGGATGTCGGTAATGCTTGGTGGATCACTGCAGAATAGTCTCAACATCGGAACGATCCGCGCCCAGAGCTTTGAGGTCAAACACGACGTCCCGAACTGGGGGTACATGTCCCGAGGATGTACCGGAGAGACCTGTGTGTTCCTGATTGACACTTTCTACTGCCCGGTTGTTCCGGACTTCAGCCCGACGATCGTAGCGATTGAGTGCAACTACGCCCGCGACTTGATGACGCCCGGTGACAGCATCAACGACCGCCTGTTTGCGTCGCACATGTCGCTTGAGCAGTGCATCAGCACGCTGAAGGCATGGGATCTGAGCAAGACGCGGGAAATATGGCTCTTGCACCTGAGCGACGACCGCAGTGATGAGGCGCGGTTTATCGCCGAGGTGCAAGCTGCGACAGGTGTGCCGACATGGGCGGCGCAGGCTTACGGGAGGGGAAGATGAACTACACCGATTTTCTCAAAGCTAAAATTCCGCTCGCAACATTCGACGGGTATGAATGCCAAGCCGAGGATGTGAACCCGCTGCTTCGTCCGCATCAGATCGCCATTGTTCAGTGGGCGGTCAAGGGTGGCAACCGGGCGCTATTCGAGGCGTTTGGCCTTGGAAAGACGCCGCAGCAGATTGAAATCGTCCGCCTGACGCAGCGATATGCCGGCGGCAAGGCGTTGATTGTGTGTCCGCTTGGCGTCCGTCAGGAGTTTCGTCGTGATGGTATGTTGATCGGTGAGCAGTGGGAGACTCGAGCGCAGAACATTGGCCTTGATATTGAGGATATTCGGCGCGAGTTTGGTGTTGAGTTTCGGTTTATCCGGCGCAGTGATGAGGTTGTCGATGGGCATGACTATTATCTGACCAACTATGAGAGCATTAGGGACGGGAAGCTGGATCCTGCGTTGTTCACGGTCGTGAGCCTCGATGAAGCGAGCGTTCTTCGCTCTTACGGCAGCAAAACGTTTCAGGAGTTTTTGCCGCTTTTCAGGTCGGTAAAACATAAGTTCGTTGCCACGGCAACACCGAGCCCGAACCGGTTCAAGGAGCTGATACATTACGCAGGATTCCTGGGAATCATGGATACCGGGCAGGCTCTGACCCGCTTCTTCCAGCGTGACAGCACGCAGGCCAACAACCTGACGCTGTACCCGCACAAGGAGCGCGAGTTCTGGTTTTGGCTGAACAGCTGGTCCATCTTCCTGCAGTCCCCGGCTGACCTTGGCTTTGACGCTACCGGATACGACCTTCCGGATATGGAGGTGATCTATCACGAGGTACCGACGGATCATGCTATGGCCGGAACGGAGAAGAATGGACAGGGCTTGCTGTTCAAGAATTCAGCAGCAGGCCTGCAGGCGGCCAGCCGGGAAAAGCGCGACAGCCTTTGCCGGCGCATCGACCAGATGCAGACGATTCTTCAGGAGGATCCGGACAGCCACTACATCATCTGGCACGACCTCGAAGATGAACGCCATGCGATCACTGCCGCGGTCCCGTCATCGGTGGCCGTCTACGGCAGCAAAGACCTCGAAAAGAGAGAACAGGACATCATCGACTTTTCTGACGGCCAGTTCCAATATCTGGCGGCAAAGCCGGTCATCGCCGGTAGTGGGTGCAACTTTCAGCGCCATTGCCACAAGGCGATTTTCTTGGGTGTCGGCTACAAGTTCAACGACTTCATTCAGGCCGTGCACCGGATTCACCGGTTCCTGCAAAAGGAGCAAGTCGAGATTCACATCATTCACAGTGAGGCCGAACGCGAAATCCTGCGAGCACTGCAGGAGAAGTGGGCCCAGCACGAAAAACTTGTTGCCAACATGACTGAAATCATCAAATCGCACGGATTGAATCACCTGAGCATCGGAGACGTGCTCAGCAGAACCATCGGATGTGAGAGGATTCAGATAGATGGAGAGCGTTTCTCTGTCGCAAATAACGATTGCGTTCTCGAAGCTGAGCGCCAGCCTATGAACCATGTCGATCTGATTGTCACATCGATTCCCTTCTCGAACCATTATGAGTACACCCCGAGCTACAACGACTTCGGCCACACGGACGGAAATGATCACTTCTGGGATCAGATGGATTACCTGACCCCGGAGTTATGGCGGATTCTGAAGCCGGGCAGAATCTACGCTTGCCACGTCAAAGACCGGATCCTGTTTGGAAATGTCACTGGTGCGGGAATTCCGACCGTGTCTCCGTTCCACTGCGAGGCAATCATGCATGGATTAAAGCACGGATTTGACTACATGGGCATGATTACCGTTGTAACCGATGTCGTCCGTGAGAACAACCAAACCTACCGCCTTGGCTGGTCTGAGCAGTGCAAAGACGGCACAAAGATGGGGGTAGGTTCTCCGGAGTACGTGCTGTTGTTCCATAAGCCTCAGACGGATAGGAATCGTGGTTATGCAGATATCCCGGTTCGCAAGGAGAAATCTGAATACACCAGGGCTCGGTGGCAGGTCGATGCACATGCGTTTTGGAAAAGCAGTGGTAACCGGTTATTGACACCCGAAGACCTTGAAGGTGTTGGGCCCGGAGACATGGCGACACTTTTCACCGAGTACACCCAAAGCCATGTTTATGATTACGATTATCACATAAAAATAGGTGAGGCTCTTGAAGTGAAAGGAAAACTCCCGGCAAGTTTTATGTCTATTGCTCCAGGTAGTTGGTCGCCTGAAGTGTGGACTGACGTAAACCGGATGATCACTTTGAACTCTGCACAGAGCCAGAAGCGCGCTATGCTCCATGTGTGTCCATTGCAGTTTGATATCGTTGACCGGCTGATCACCAGATACAGCAACGAGGGAGATCTGGTCTATGATCCATTCTGCGGACTTGGCACTGTTCCATATCGGGCGATCAAGCTTGGGAGGCGCGGCCAGGGAAGCGAGCTGAACACACAGTATTTCCTCGACAGTGTCCAGTACCTGCAGGCCATGGAACGGGAAATCACTATGCCGAGCCTGTTCGATATGATGGGGGCATTATAAACACAGTATCAATGGGACGGAAAACAAAAATGAGATCACACAGAAAACCGATACTCGCTATCGATCCGGGGAATATTCACTCTGCGTACATCGCGTACCTCAACGGGGAAATTGTTGCGATGGGAAAGATCGCAAACGACGAGATGCTGCAGCTGCTCATGAATGAGCTTTCCCCTTCGGATTACGACGTTTTGGTGATAGAGATGATCGCGAGCTACGGGATGCCTGTTGGAAAAGAGGTCTTCGAAACATGCGTCTGGATAGGACGATTTTTACAGGCATGGAATGGACGATGCGAGTTCATCTACCGCAAGGACATCAAGTTGCATCTCTGCGGGACGTCCAGAGCAAAAGACCCAAATGTGCGACAGGCGCTTTTAGATCGATTTCCTGCAACAGGCGGGGGTAAACTGCCGCAGGTAGGCACGAAGTCGTCACCAGGGCCCCTCTATGGTATTCATAATGATATCTGGTCAGCGCTTGCGGTCGCGGTTTACGCTTACGATAACGAAGTCTCAAAAGCGGTGTAACAATGGCAGTAAACGACAACGGTTTTGTGACCATTCACCGGAAGATCATGCAGTGGGAATGGTACACCGACGGCAACACCATGAGGCTATTTGTGCACCTCCTGTTGCTTGCCAATCACCGTGACACCAAGTGGCGCGGAGAGGTCATTCGTAGGGGACAAGTACTTACCGGGCTTGACAAGTTGTCGAAGGAACTCGGGCTTTCGGTGAAGAAAATACGCGTCGCTCTTGAACACCTAATTTCGACAAGCGAAGTGGCAAACAGATCGACAAACAAATATCGTGTTATAACGATAAATAATTACGCCTCTTATCAGGATAAGAAAGAGTGTAAAGGGCAAGCTGAAGGGCAAGCTAAAGGGCAATCAAAGGGCAATCAAAGGGCAGCATCCAACAATGATAACAATGATAACAAGAATACTCTCTCTTACGAGAGAGAGGCGCGCCAGCTGAAAAAGGCATCATTTTCCCCGCCTTCACTTGAAGAGTCGGTCGATCACTTTGCCTCGAAGGGCTGGCCGGTGACCGAGGCTGAGAAGTTCTGGCATCACTTCAATTCGAACGGGTGGAAGGTCGGAGGGAAGGCTCCGATGAGGTCATGGGAGTCTGCAGCACATAACTGGATGAAAAACGCGAAAACTTACGGAGGACACAATGGCGCAGGTATCAACGGCTATCGAAACGGAACTCTCGCGCATCAGCAGCCACTCACACCTGAGTGTTTGCCTGGAATCATGCAGCGCATCGCAGACGATCCTCGATACACCTGACGGATCATGCGTTTCGGTTTCAGTCTACTCGGGAGAACGGACGAAGCGGGGTGTGGCGACCGCAATAGCGATGATTGGTAAAGCTTTTCCCGGATGGAGCGAGGAGCAGGGTGATGTGCTTCGTGATCGGTTCGCTGAAAACGGATTCTCAGACAATCGGATGATTGATTCGGTAAAGCATGTCATCGACACCTATGAAGGATACGGACGCATACCGAACATCGCCAACTTTATCAGTTTTGACCGGAAAGTGAAGCTCTACACCTATCGGCAGATGGATGATTGTGTTCGATCAGGGGAGGCGTCTGAGAACGATTTCTCCATTGCCATCATCGACCGGGTCAGTGGGTGCCGTTCAGCAGAGCAGGAAAAGAGCGGCCCTTTCTGGATCATGAAGGTCGAGGCCCGGAGAATGAAAATCAGGACGATTGAGTGCAAGCCATCAACAGGGTGGCCGGACTGAAACCATGAGTACCACAATGAAAAACGACAAACAGAAGCTGACCATAAAACAGGAGGCATTCGCTCAGGAAGTTTTCCGCATTGGTAACCAGGCGGAGGCGTACCGGGTCGTTTACCATCATTCGATGAAGTGGAAAGACGAAACAGTATGGCAAAAGGCGTCTCGGCTCATGGGCAAGGTTGGGGCAAGGGTTGCTGAACTTCAGGGTGCCGCCGCAGAAAAGGCGGTGATCACGAGGACGCAGTGGCTCGATGAGTGGAAGGCCTTGGCGTTCACCAACCTTCCGGGAATCGTCAACTTTGAGAAAGGCAAGATGACGATCACAGAGTTCGCTGAGCTGACCGAGGATCAACGGAAGTGCATCCAGAGCTTCAAGGTGAAGACTGAGAGCGAAATGCAGTGGGATGAGACGGAAGGGAAGATGATACCGGTACCAGTGCAGTACGTCGAGGTCAAGCTGTACAGTAAGATTGAGGCGCTGGTCAACATCGGAAAGGCCTTGGGCTTTGACAAGCCTCAAACCCCGGGGGATGATGAGGATGGCGCGCCGGTGTACATCGGGTTCCAACAGAACGTTCAAATCAACAATTATGGAGATCAGCGGTGAAGCAGTTGCAGTTGGATGTATTTCCTGAGATCATCGTGGACCTGTTTGCCGGCGGCGGAGGAGCGTCGGTGGGCATTGAAGCCGCTCTCGGTCGAAGGGTTACGGTAGCAATAAACCACGATCCGGAAGCTGTAGCTATGCATTCCGCCAATCACCCGGAAACAGAGCATTACTGCCAGAGTGTCTGGGAGGTAGATCCGCGCACCGTGAAGCCTGGTCGCCCGATTGGCCTTCTATGGTTGTCGCCTGACTGTAAGCATTTTTCAAAAGCGAAGGGAGGAAAGCCGGTTGAGAAGAAGATTCGCTCTTTGGCATGGGTCGCCTTGAGATGGGCAGCTATTCGGCAGCCGCGGGTAATAATGCTGGAGAATGTCGAAGAGTTTATCACATGGGGGCCCCTGCATGACGGCAAGCCATGTAAAAAGCGTAAAGGCCAAGAGTTTAAATCTTTCATAAATGCCTTAAAGGCGCATGGATACTGCATTGAGTGGCGAGAATTAAGGGCTTGCGATTACGGAGCCCCTACTATTCGAAAGCGTCTGTTCCTGATCGCCCGGCGCGATGGACAGCCGATTGTCTGGCCTGAACCGACTCACGGCCATGGATTGAAGCCGTATCGCACGGCAGCGGAGTGCATAGACTGGTCATTACCTTGTCCGTCCATTTTCGAGCGGCAGAGGCCTCTTGCTGAAGCTACTTGCCGCAGGATAGCAAAGGGCATCATGCGGTACGTGGTCAATGCTGCAGAGCCTTTTATCATCAATACCCGCAACGGGGAGAAGAGCGGGCAAAAGCCAAGAGTCCGAAGCATTCATGATCCGGCATGGACAATAACTGCTCAAGGGTCTCAAGGCGCGCTTGTAGCTCCCGTTTTTACGGAGTGCGCGAATGCCAGCAGTCCGAGGTGTATGACAGCCGGTGAGCCGCTGCGGACTATTTGCGCTCAAACGAAAGGAGGGCATCATGCTCTTGTCACGGCGTTTCTTGCAAAGCACTATTCCGGAGTGGTTGGTTCCGAACTGGAACAGCCAATCGGGACTGTGACCAGTGTTGACCATCACAGTCTTGTGACAAGCAACCTGATTAAGCTCCGTGGTGATAACGTTGGGCAGCCGACGGATGAGCCGTTACACACCATCAGCGCCCAGGGAACACACTTTGCAGAAGTACGGGCGTTCTTGGTCGCTTATTATGGGAGCGAGACCGAAGGACAGGGGATAACTACCCCAATGCGGACCGTGGTTTCCCGCGACCGGTTTGGGCTTGTCACCGTCTCCGGCCAAGAGTACGAGATTGCCGATATCGGTCTTCGGATGCTTGCGCCGAGGGAACTTTTCAAGGCTCAAGGGTTTCCGGATGACTACATAATCGGCGACCGTCCGGAGCAAGGGTTGATTTTGACGAAAACCGCTCAGGTGCGAATGGTGGGGAATTCGGTATGTCCGCCACTTTCTCGGGCATTGGCGGCCGCAAATGTGCCTGAAATGGCAATTAAGAGGGCTGTTGCATGACAATTCGCCGTCCCCTATCGAAGCAGGCGCGGTTCATCTTCAACACCGAGGCTTTCAACCCGGCCTACATGCCGCTGATGTTTGCGGTGGCCGGTGTTGCGGCCGGAAATCCTGAGGCTGAGCAGTGGCTGAAGCGATTCCTGCTGATGTACGGCGGGCGCGGATCCGGGAAATCGAGGGCTGCAGCTCAAGCGGTCGTCATCCTTATGCTGTCCGGACGGTACCGGGTGGCCCTGGTGCGTAAGGTGCTGGACTCGATCAGGGATTCGCAGTACCAGGAAATCATCGACGTGATTCAGTATTGGGGTCTCGAGCGCTTTTTTACGTGGACAAGCAACCCGCTCAAGATCACCTGCACAAAGACCGGCTCGACGTGTATTGCGAAAGGATTCGACAGGGCAGAAAAGATCAAGTCCTTGGCTTCAATTGATTTCGTGTGGGTCGAGGAGATCACCGAACTCACCCGTAACGACTGGAACCAGCTCCGGTTCACCATTCGCGGCCGGGGATATCGAGGACGGGCACGCCAGATCCTTGGGACGTTCAATCCGATCAACCCCGAGCACTGGATCAAGGCTGAGTTCTGGGACGATTCGGACAAGGTGCTTCGCCCAGAGGCCGTAACCGCCCTGCATACGACCTATCTGGACAACAACTTCCTTGATGGGGCATTCATCGCTGACTTGGAGCACCTCAAGCAGACGGATCGCGACCTGTACCGAATCATCACCTTGGGCCTGTGGACAAAGATCAAGGGGCTCATCTTCCCGGACGTGACCAAGATCGGCGAGTTCCCGGCCCTGCCGACCGGGTACTATGGCCTTGACTTCGGTTTCAGCGAGAGTTCGCCGGCGGCACTGGTAAAGGTTGGTGCTGAAGTGGCCGGAAACGAGAAGCGGATATACGCTGATGAGCGTCTGTATATGCCACACCTGAGCCCGTCTGAGCTACTGGAGCAGATGGGCCTTGTGATCCCTGAGACGGACAAGCACCTACCGATCTACTGCGACGATGCACGGCCCGAGACCATCAAGGAGTTGAGGAAGGGCGGGTATAATGCGATCCCGTGGAAGAAGGGTAAGAGCAGTGTTTTCGAGGGCCTTCAGTTGACGAAGATGTTCAAACTCCACGTCACAGAGCGGAGTGTGAATTTCCTTCGCGAGCTGGCGCTCTACAAATGGCGCGAGGACAGTCGCGGGAACCAGCTCCCGGAGCCGGTAAAGGCAAACGACCATTGCCCTGATGCGGTGCGTGGAGTGGTCTATACGGCCCTTGGATATCTCACAACGCCGAGGACAGGGCAAGAGACGCAGACAGCAGAATATCAACAATCCGTACCAATGTAACCATTATTACCCCATGACACATCGAGAAATCTACGAGCACAGAAAACTGCTTTTTGCAGCCGGGAAATGCCCGCATTGCGAGCGCACCGCTAATTTCACGCAGACCGGAACTCGGCAGGTTGATCAGGTGAAACAGAGGACGTTGCGGTGTCCTCATTGCGGGACGGCTTTCAGAGTAAATGTCAGGGTGGAGGTGTTCTTCAGCAAGATTACTCGTGAGGGGCAGCCGTCATGAGCGCAATCCAGAGCGAATACGACATCCTGCAGGACAAAATCACGGAGCTACTGCAGCTGCACCAGCAGCGGAATGGTGTTCTATCGGCGATCTATCAGCGCGCCATCACCGAGGATGTATTGGCCATGATTGATTCCGGACTGATCAACGAGAGCGACATCGAGGGCGCGATAATCGACCTTGAACGGAAGCTGCAGCGGGTGACCGATAACGTGGCGTACCAAGTACTAAACCGTGCTCAGGACCTGATCAAGGTGCAGCAATACTTCTGGCAGCGGCACGGCTACGCTCTCGATCTGGCAAAGGAGTACGAGCGGTTGCGGGCAATCCAAGCCAACACGTTTGACGCCTTTGCCGGCATTCCTCCATCGACCAGCCGGCACATCCGCGATATGCTCCGCGATAACGAGATCATGGGAAAGGGGAAAGCAGCCGTCAACGACGAGATTCGGCGCATAACGGGCGTTACGGCATCAAGAGCCCAACTTATCAGCGGGACGAGCGAGTTTCTCTATATCGGGCAGTTCAACGCCAACAAGGCCGCCGATCTCGGGGTGCAGAGGTTCCGGTACAAGCCGGGGTTCGTCATACCGACATCAAGGCCCTTCAGCCGGTGGGCGGTCGATCATGGCGACTTCACCAGGGAAGAGATCGACGCCATTGACCGGCACGACTGGAAGTCGGTTCCAGGACTCCCGCTGGACAAGACCGGGAATGGGTGGCAGGGGATGATTCCGGGGGTCCCGGTGCTGGTCCAGGGCGGCGGGTACAATTCGATCCACCGCTTTGCGATGGTGTTCATGGACGGACCGGCGAAGAAGGTCACTCAGCCGTTGCCGCTTGAGCGCTGGAACATGCCGAAGGTCACGATAGACCGCGGGGAGGTCCCGGTTCCGGACAATGATGTCGTCGCGAGGATGCGAAAGCAGACCGTCAGCGATGACGTCAAGGCACAGAGGATCAGGATGAGCGAGGACGCCATCAGACACCGGGATTACGAGACGCTGATCATCTTTGACGCCGACGGCAACGAGGTGCGCAACATCAGGGGCGAAAAGAGGTCGGTCAACCTGCCGCCTGACGCGGAAAGCCTGCTACCAGGGTCGATAGTGACGCATAACCATCCGGGAGGGACATCGTTCTCTCCGCAGGACTTGATGGCTGCCAAGGTGTACGGCGTCAAAGAGATGCGCGTCGCGTCAGCCAGGCACGACTACTCGGCGACGATCACCGATGCAGGCATGGCAATGTCGGAGCGTGACTTCAACGGGCTTGCCTACGACACGTCAGCCCGGTACAACGTCGAGTATCATCGCAAGTATGCCGCAGGGGAAATGAGCGCCGACGATGTAAATCATCTTCTCTGGCATTCGGTATGGGAGGATTTTCGTAACTTGGGATTGATCAACTACACCAAAACGGAGAGGTGACACGATGGATATTGATGATACGATTTTCGGTCTTCCGGTAATCAGTCCGGTGTGCTCGGTATGCAAGCACTACAACCCGAGGGAGACGCGGCTAAAGAAATGCACGGCATTCCCTGACGGGATACCGAAAGATATCTGGATGGGAAGGAATAGCCACACGGAGCCGTATGAAGGTGACCACGGGATTCAGTTCGAGCCGAGGCGTGACGCGGTTTCTCACCGGCTTCCTCCACCCCAGTCAAAGCCGCAAGGTTAATCGCCGAGCAATTTGCGTTTACGTCCAGGGGTGGCCGCTTTTTTGTGCTCGTTGATCCAGTCAATAGCCTCAGCGGAGTACATGACACCCCCGTTGCTTTGCTTGATGTAGTGCACCCTCTCGATGAGTATCGCTGCCTCTTTTCTGGCAGGGTTTCCATTGCGGAAGTGGCGCTGACGCTCACGGGTGTACCCTGTGGCGTCGCAGACTTGGGCGATGGATATGGTAAAAATTGGCATCAGTTATCTCCGCCTTTTTGATGAGCGCGCAGTTCCGCTTCTGCGGTGAGCGATCCTTTGGTTATGAGGCGATCAAGCGCTGTTTGCGCTTTGCGGTCGTCTCTCATTACTTGCAACTTGAGCTTGAGGACTTCCGTAAAATAGCGGTCGGTCGGAAATGCTCTTGCTTCTTGGGCGGACATAAGCAATCCATGAATTTCGGCATCGTGCTTTTTGCCGTCTGGCCAGAGATCATAATCTGCAACGTCTTCGTCAAGATCAATATTGTCGAGGTCGTCAAGCCAATTTATTCCGGACAACTCTTTTTTAAGCGAGTCGATTACTTCTGAAAATTTTCCGGTTTCGGAAAGCTTGATCAGTGCGGTAATCATTTGGTAGGTCATTGCTTCAATTTTTGCGCGCCCTGTGTTGCAGCGCGCTGGTTTTGTTGATTTATTTCTTACTTGCTCATTTGGGCGATTGCCTCAGGGTATTTGGCACATATCTGCTTGAGTATGTCGGTTTCACCATATCCACGGTGCTCAATCCACCACTCGGCAGATGTCTCAAGGTGCAGGACAGCCTCTACCGCATCGGGGTTTCCAAAACGAGGGCGCAAAAGGCCGATAATTTCGGATTTAATGTCAGTCGCCCACTTGATCTGTTTTTCGGTGCCTTCCATTTTTGTTTTCAGTGTCATGGCTGTTTTTCGTTTTGTTGTTGATTACTGCCTTCTGATATAAATGTACGGAATGTTTGGCAAAGCACAAAACAAATAGACAAAAAAAACAGAGGGAATGATATTTTTTTTTGATTGTGCGATGATTTTTTGTGTCTTCCGCCAGAAAGAAAAAGACAAGATCTCGATTATTATTTCCCACCCCAGTCGAACGACTGAAACACACGGTCGGCGATCTGGCCGACCGGTTCTTCTCGGGCACCTCCGAACGAAAACCAGTTGTACCGCCCACGCCACTTTAATGTTTTCGCTGCTGCATCTCCGGTGATCCTGATGGTGTACCGGGTATCGGTCACGCTCGAGGTCATCGTGTTGATCGTGTTCGGGTGCGAGAACCCGAAGAAATCCACGTGTCCACGAAACCGTCCGGAAGCTCGCTTCCGCTTCTCATACTCCTTCCAACGATACTGAAACGGGCCGCCATTGGCGAAGCGGCCTTCGAGCGTCTCGTCGTAGATGAACTCCTTTGCCTCGTTGCCTACGATCTCAAGAAACCGCCTGATCTGGCCGCGGTCGATGATCCGGACGAGGTAGTCGCGGACGTTACCCTGATTTCCAACGATGTTCACAGTCTGAACGGGTTATTTTTCGAAAGCCCTGGCAGAATCATGTTTTCCCGATCTGAATTCACCGGCAACCGGTAGAGATTTGCGACCTCGCCTTCGGTAAACTCAGCGCCCATTGACGAGGCGGATTCGACCAGGCGGATAACCTCGGGGGCTTTGAATTCCTCGGGAAGCTTGGTGCAAAAATGGACAGGGTAGCGCTTTCCTTCTGGGAAATTGAGGTCACGGATCGGGATGAGCAGCTGATCGGCGAGGATCTGGTCTCGGATAGCGCACACCGACGAAAGCATCTCGTCATCATAGGCCATGCCGGTTGCTGATGTGGCCCTTGTGCTGTCCTTCTCGGTGCTCATATCCTGACCTTTCAGTCCTTTCGTGGCCTCGCTGTTGTGCGTGTCGAGGTCATCGCGGAACACTGATGTGGTGCTGACGGCATCGGCGCCGATATAATCGACCGTAACCGTTGACGGATGCTTGATGCTTCTGAGTTTGCCGTTGGCGTTGTAGGCTCCGTAGATGGTTGCTGCATCGGCTGCGTTGTTCGGGTCCTGATTGTCGTACGAAACATCAAGTGTCGGCTCGGCAAACCGGTTTCGGTACTTCCTGCCGTCTACCCGAGTGTACACTTTATCTACCCAGGTATCAAAAACCCGCTTCTGGCTGCCAATCTCGGTAAATGGCACCGGCTTGATCATGAGCTGATCGGCATCGGCCGGATCGATGGCAAAAATGAATTGCGTCGGCCTGTCGCTGATGTTCATGGCCTGCGCTCCGTCCTGGATGTAAAGCAGGTTGCCTTCCGCATCTGATTGCAGGTAGATGTTCGGTAACTGCCTGATCTCAACCGGCACCACCGGCGTGAATCCCGGAATTCCGTTACCGGAATACTCATCACGTATGGATTGAGATGCTTCCCCCCATACGATCTCCTGCAGCGTCGGCCAGAATGTCCCCCATGCGGCGCGCTCTCGAACGGCATTGAAGTTTATCGAATGCAGGACCATAGACAAAAACTTTACCTGTGCTTGTGCATCCGGATCGTCCTTGATCTCATCTGGCAGCTCAATCTCAAACGGATAGGCTACTGTGCGGCGCATGAGGTCTGAAGTAGTGCCTCCGATGTGGCCGTCACGCAGTACGCCTTTCTGGATGTACCGGTAATAGGTCATCGGAAGCCCGGAATCCGCCTGCTGTTTTGCGTTCCTTATGGCCGCGTCGCTCAACTCGAGGCCGCTGAAATCCTTCATGTCGCGCTGAATCCCCGCCATGGCGCTGTTGATGGCCAAGCGGTCGATAGGGGCACTTACGGGATGGACCGTCTGCTCTGTCGGCATTGAGTCAGGTTTTGCGGAGCGATTGCGACGGAAAAGATCGAGTATGCTCATGGTCAAGCGTTGATAGTTGCAATAGTGAAGTCTATCCGGATTCCAAGGACGCCAATGTTCGGGAACGGGCTTGGTCCGTCTGCCCTGGTCAACTGACCAAGGCCCGACACGGTACGGTCGTTAAGCTTTTCGACGAAATCATCAGCATGTTGCAGAGCACGAATGTAATCGTCGTCCGTTCGCGCCTCAGGATAGGTGAGCAGTGTCTGCATGGAGAGTCGATAGACATAGTGCTCGAAAGGTCCATCTCCCTGCAGGAAGAATCCGCATTTGTTGACCGCTTGATTCGGAGACTTGCGTAAAGCCTCTTCAAGCGCAGGAGCATACATAATCTGTCCGGCCTGAGGAAAGAACTTTTTGCCGGACGTTCTTTCGAGTGAAAGCAAGAACGTCCGCACCGTCTGATGCGCTGATGCAAGCCCTATCATATCATCACCCCATTATCATTCGTTCGGATGGTTTCTGCAAAAGCAGAACCGTAATCGGAGCCTGACGCGCTGACTGTCGGCGCATCAGCCCCTGTCGCGATCGCTTCGGCGGCGCTCATATCAAGATCATCCTGTGATTTTGCAACCCGATCCAGCTCTTCCTTGCATTCGTCGTAGTGCATCATGAGGAAAGTCCGCTGCCCCTGCTCGAGCTTGCTTCCCGGACGGTTGAGCAGCTCCTGTGCAGCAAAGGCGACAGCCCAGCGCTTCAGCGTCTCAGTCGTGTCGTCCTCGTGGTCAGGATCAAATGAGAATGGGATCTTGTGAGATGCGCCATATCGCGGCCGCAGCGCCCGGTTGATTTTTGTGCAGGCGCTTTTTATCAGGTCTTCGAGCAGCTCCTGCTTTTCAGGATCCGAGAGATCGGCAAAAAGCTGGGCGGTTGCCCCATCTGGGTTGTCTGGGATTTCGATGCCATTGACGTCTTGTCCGGGCTCTTCCTGTTGAGTGAGTGTCTGCAGGCTTGAGTAAGAGAAGTGCCTCTGCAGGTCGCGAACTGTGGCGTAGACGGTATATGCCATATGGTGATCTCCGGTTTTCCTGAATGATACCCTGATAGACTTGGCCGGTTGTCGTGCATAAGTGCCAATTTCGGCACATCTGCCAAAATTGGCAGCAAATGACGTGTAAAAATGTTTGTGCGTGGGTAACTATCCGGAAACACACGCGCACAGAAAAACATGGACAACCAGCACAGAAAGATTTCCGGGTACAGAGAACTATCTCAAGATGAGATAGACATGATGAACCGCGTCAAGTTGGCAGGAAAAGCACTTGCCGACCTGATTCGCGAAATCGAAAAAAGCGGCGCTGCAGATGGCAGGTGGCTTTCGATTGGCAAAACGGATCTGCAGAAAGGTCTTATGGCTGTAACTCGCTCCATAGCAACGCCGGAGTTTTTCTGATGAACACAGTCTTCGTTTCAGCCACCGGAAAATACCTGCAGGGGGATCTTACCCCTCAACTGTTCCGCGATCTCGTCGAGAGCTACGACCCGGTAGTCTACGAAGCTGGCGCATTTGTGGCGCACTCGACAAAGTGGGCTGAGGCGGGCATCACTGAGCCGCCGAGGCTTGCGGCCGTGAAAAGCCTGTCAGACAGCATGATCGATAGCTCCGGGCGGGTGTACCTTTCTGCCGGAATTGAAGAGACGGCGGACTACTCCGAGGCGCAGCAGTATTTTCCGCACAAGTCTATCGAGTTCTGGGACGGAAATGACCCCCGGAACCCGCTGAACCAGCCTCACATCCCTGCCGAAAAGCAGGGTAAACCGTATCTCCGTGGCTTCGCCCTGCTTGGGGATTCCCCGGCCGCAAAGTTGCCGGCCGCCATAACAAGATTTTTCGGGCCGCTGACCGACGAGAAACGTCAGGAGCTGTCACGGTATGCAGATGCGGCAGCCGGCCTGTATTGCTACGATGACAGCTTACGAACCAAAACCATCAACACTATGAAGAAGATCGCTCAGGCCTGTGGCCTTGCCGATGATGCATCCGAAGATCAGATCATTGTCTCGGTCAAACAGTACCAGGACGAAAACGCGGCGCTCAAGACCAAGGTCGAGACGCTCGAAAAATCGGCCGGTGACGGCGTCAAGGAGTACAGCGACAAGCTGACCGTTGCCGAGACGGCCATCTTATCGCTTCGCACTGCCCTGCACACCGAGAAAGTTTCCGGATTTGTCCGCGACGCTCAGGCAAAGAACCTTACCATCGGAGCCGAAAAGCTCGAACGGCTGAAGACCTATGCCGACCGCGATTACCGCGACGGTGACGAGACGTACACTTTAGCTACCGCCTACCTGGCTGACATCCCGGCCGTACAGCAGATGCACGTCGGAAAAGTTGCTGGCGCAGCCGACCCGAACGCCGAAGATCTGAAGAAAGTCAAATGCTTCGCAGATCTGGCTTCTGACGCAGACCTCAGATCGCGATACGCAGAGGCGTTCCCGGAACAGTATGACAAGCTGGTACAGAACCCCGGCCTGAAGCTGGCCTGACATTATCAAATCACGTAATCAAGGAGACTATCTATCATGGCAACTCAGGTAACCGCAACAGGCGCGATACTCTTCAGCTCTCTGGTGCAGACTGCGCTTTTGGAGCAGCCCGAACTGGACATGTTCAGCTCGGAGACTGACCAGAAGGTCGAACGTGTGAACGGCAACTGGCCGTCCAGCGTGAAGTTTCTTCGTCTGGGAACTCCGACCGTTGGCGACCTGACCGGGACTTATCCTGTGCTCGGGGCAAATGCAGGCGACACTCTCGCCCGTACCGAGATCGAGATGAAGCTCAAGAAGGGCGGAATCTCGGGCGCAAACTCCATCCGGGTGCAGAACGTGGAAGAGAAACTGCACGGCATGACCATCAAGAGCGCACTGGTGCAGACCGCGAAGGATGCGGTTATGAACTATGTGCTGAAGGACATGTTTACCCGCATGATCCGCCAGAAAGACATCGGAAATGTCGATTACGGCGGCGAGGCTCTTGCATCCGGGCAGCACACGGCATGGGCTACCGCCGGCACCGTCGCGAACGCCGACTTCCTGACGGCTCGCGCGTTCCTGAACAAGGCGCAGGTTCCGACCGGAAACCGGCACATGGCTTTCTTCACCGACGAATATTCTGATTTCATGGCCGACGCGACGCTAAAACCCTGGTTCCAGTACAACAACTTGGCATTTGCCAACGGTGACATGCCGAAAAAAGTGCACGGGTTCCAGATGGTAGAAACCACAGCAATCCCGCTCATCAAGCCTTCGACCGGCGTTCCTTCGGCAGCGGCAGCGACGTTTACCGGCGAGACATCTGCCAACGACACCCGGAACTCAATGCTGGCATGGGCCAAGGAAATGGTCGGCCTGCTGATCGCCGGAATCGAGACGGTTATCAACCCGATCCCCGGCGGTGGCGGCGACTATGCTCTTGAGCTGTTTATCTACTACTATGGTGGCGTCCTCCGTAAGGATGGAGTGTACCACCTGTACGACAGCACCGCCAACAGCTGACCGTAGGGGAAACGAAACGATGAGGGCGGCATAGCGTCCGCCCTCAAATCATCAACACCATGGCAGAAAAAGACGCATTTGTGACGCTGATCAATCCGCAGGGGAAGGCTGTTCCCGTGTGGGATTACGCAGACGGGCAGCATGTGAATAACTTGCTTGCCGTCGGCTGGAAGCGTCCTGTCGAAAAGAAACAAAAACCGGCCGTCACCGAAGAGGCCACAACCACCGATAAGGAGGCCTGAATATGCCCATCCTTGGGAATTCCGCGAAGTTCGGCATCGGGGCCACCCCGAACTACGTCGCGCACGGGAAAAACATCACTTGGGACCCCGGAAAGCGCAACCTGCCAAAATCCGAAGACCTCAGCGAAGAAGTGCCGACGCTCTATAATGGAAGCCGCTCGAACGCTCAGGTCACGCTGACCGTGGCTCATGACAAGGCCGATACAAACGGTCAGGTGGCGCTCAACACGGCTTTCAAGTCGGGCACGACCGTGGCCTGCACGCTTGCGCCAGAAGGAACCACTGTCGGAAACGAGAAAATCACCGGCACGGCACGGGTCGAAAGCATCGGCAGCATGTCGATGGATAAAGACCAGATTGTCATGCGCAACGTAGTGCTGATCGTGTCCGGCGACTACACGGAGGGCGTGTTCTCATGAGGTTGATTGAGAAGATTAAGGCCGAGTACGCTGACGCCGCAAAGCAGAGTATCCATGTCCCAGAGTGGGACGCGGATATCCATTTCAAGCGCATCACAACTGAAGAGCTTGACGTTTCGACGGCGGAGACTCCTGATGGCGTGAGCGCAACGCACAGCAACGCCCGTCTTGTCGTACTGAAAGCGCTGGACGAGAACGGAAAGCGCCTGTTTTCCAACGAGGACGCTGATGCGCTCGTTTCCTCAGCCGATCCGAAAGTGATTAACCGGATCGCCACCGAGATGGTGAAGGTTCGGGGCGTTGACGAAAAAAAAGACAGCTGACTGATTCCGGTTCAGAAATGGCCTGGTACGACATTGCCGAAATGCTGGGAGGCCGAACGGTAGAAGAGTGGAAAAGCATCATGTCCATCGACGAGTTCCATGGATGGATTGCCCGGAGTGAGATCAAGAGAGAGAATAAACAATAGCCCTTGTACTGACTGGCCATGAGCAACGATCTGAACATCAACATCATTGCAAAAGACCAGACAGCACCGGGGCTTTCCTCTGTTGATCATGGCCTGCAGCAGACCGGAGGAGAAGCTGAAAAGCTGATCGACAAGATTCAGCGCGTCAAAACCGAGGCTGATAAGGTCGGAACCACAACCGGGTTTAAGGCTATTGCATCCGAGGCAGATCAGGCTGGCCGGCACGTCGACCAGCTCAACAAGAAGATGGGCGAAGGCGCAAAGCAGAACACGCTTGTCCTGCAAAACCTCGGGCGCGTGATTTCGGATATGCCGTATGGCGTGATGGGCGTGGCCAACAACATTGAGCAGCTCGCCGGATCGTGGGGATCTGCTACGGCAGCTGCCGGCGGAACCCGCGCAGCAATCAATGGGATCATCGGAGCAATGTCCGGCCCTGCCGGGCTGCTGATGGTCGGAATTCCAGTGGTGACGGCGCTGGCTGTTGCCTTCGGCGACGATCTCGTTAAAGCGGTTTCGTCCGGATCGGAGAGCGTCGAGCAGCTCAAACAAAAGCTCGAAGGCATCCAGCAGTATAAAGATTTTGACCTGTCGATCAGGATCGCCGGTCTTGAAGGCATCGCAAGGCTCAAGGCGGAGCTTGATATGCTCATTGCGAAAAAGGCTTATCTCGAGGGGTCGCAGCGAGTAGATAAAGCCGTGACCGATGCGCCGCGATGGAACATTGTATCGGCAATGACAAACCCGCTTGGTTATGCATTGTTGACACAAGGAGCAGAGCGCGAACGACAGAAAGCAAGAACAAGCCAAGCTACCTATTACACGTCTGCTGCTCAGCGGATTGCAGCAGGGAAACTGGATCTCGGCGAAGATGAGAACGTGCGCTACCTGACTCAGTACCTGCGGATGAGCGAGACTGCAGCGCGAAATAAGCTTGCTCGGAATGAAGTCAACTGGTCTATTTCGGAAAAAAACGCTCAGATCGGACTTGCGCAGACCAAGGAGGATACAAAGGGATCGAAATCAGGAGCATCAGGAGCATCAGCAGCAAGCAAGATACAGCGCGAGGCTGAGCAGGTGCAGCGCGAGAACGAGCGCCTGCTCGAGCAGTTTGATACCCTTGTCGCCAGTGGTGACGAACTGGCGAAGATCAACGAGCAGTACGGCGATAATCTTGCTCTGATTGACAAGGTTATGCGGCGCGGCCTGATCTCCGCGGCACAGTACGCAAATGGCTTGAAGGCTATTGAGCAGGTCAAAGCTGACGCAATATTGAGAGCAGCAAAATCAAATAAAGCGCTCAATGAAGAACTCGACAGCCTGTTTAATGGTAAGGCAGGCGTATCAATGTTTGGGCTGAGCGACAGAGAAATCCAGCAGCGTGACAAGGATCGACAGGACAGGATGGTTACCGGAATCCAAAGCGTCGGCTCAATCCTGCAGGATCAAGGAATCAAAATTCGTGGTTTTGACCAGTTCGCCGGGGCGTACACATCGTTTTCCAAGGTGACGCAGCTCCTGGACGACAAATCGACCGACACGGCAAGCATAACGCTCAATAGGATTACCGGATATGCTCAACTGGCATCGGGCATAGGCGAGATGATCGGCGGAGGGATCGGCAGCGCAATCAGCTCAACAGCAGGAATGGCCGCAACCGGAGCAACGATTGGGACGGCTCTTGCTGCTGGCGGTGGCCCGATTGGGGCGATCATTGGAGGCGTTGTCGGGTTGGCGTCGGCGATTTTTGGAGGCGGAAGCAACGAGAAAGAGGCAAAAGCCAACCGGGACAATATGCGCCACCAGCTTTATGATGAAATGGTCAAGAGTGCGCTTTCCGGCGGCACAGAATCGCTCAAGCTGCTCCGTGCAGGAAATTACGATTATGATAAAGTAAAAAACCTGAGTGATCCCGGATATAAGGGGATCAAGAGAGACACGTCTGAAAGACTTTTTGAGGATCGAGGAGTGGATGAACTGAATGATTTGCAAGAGGTGCTTGGCGTCCTCGATCAGGCTGGTCAGACTATAAGCGAGTTTGCAAGCCCGTCCGTGCTGCGAGACCTCGAAAAGGCCTCTGTGCTCATGGAGTACTCTATCGCGCAGGTCGGAAACCTTGCTGACATCACAACAGCATACTGGGCATCCGTGATAACTACCGTGACCGGCATCAATGCCGACAGCGTGGCTAAAATGATCGATGCCTCCCTTTCCTCATCGACAAGCGGAGCGCAGGCCGGCAGGGTGTTTGCGGAGACGTTCGAAGAGCAGGTTATTTCAGCTATCAAGTCTATGGCGATATCCTCAGCCGTCAATGACGCCATCATGCCGTACCTGCAGCCAGTCATGCAGACGCTGGTAGCCGGGATGATCGGCGGGACAATGAGCGCGGCTGACATGGCCGGGCTGGTGAGTCAGGTGAAAACCATTGCCGCGAACGTGGCCCCGGCAGTGTCTGCACTGTACGATGCCTTTGGAGCTGCTGGTATCTCCAGCTACAGCTACGCCGGTCAGGCCGACGCAACCAGCCCCGTCACGCTCGAAGCTCGAGCATCAGGCGGTCCGGTTGTTTCCGGAAGATCGTACATCGTCGGAGAGCGCAGGCCGGAGATTTTCACGCCGTCGTCATCTGGTTACATCAGCCCTTCCGTTCCGGACATGACCGAAATCGCGCGCCTGCTTGCCGAGATGAAAGCTATGGCATCGACATCACAGGAAGTCACCGTCACGATCGACGGGCAGCAGTTCCTCGCGTGGATGGAGAAAAACCGTTTGCAGACTGAGAACCGGATCGCGGCGGGGTATTCCAGAACCTCAAGGCAGGTGATTTGATGCTGTTACTTACCATGACATACGGCGGAAAACTGCTGAGATGCTCAACTCGAACCGAGGCGCTCGAACACCAGTGGCACGGCATGGTGCAGCGTATCGACCCGATCCAGATCAGGAGCGCAAAAGAATACGGCGGCTGGCTGCAAGTCAATGCGCCAACGGTTGTCTTTTCTCCAGAACTGTGCGACCCGGTGATCGGTCTGATTGCGACCTATCCGCCACCTCGGCAAATACAGTGCACCGTACAGGGTACCGCGACAACCGAAGCGGCAGCGGTCACATTGTGCTCTGGGGTGTTGGTGCTGAAGTCAATCAGTGAAACCGGTATCGAGTATGATCTGTACTCTGACCCGTATTTGCCGACTCCATCTTTCGGCCAGACGCTGGCCGTGCAGCACAGTTTCAATGCCTCAGACTGGCACAACTCCTATCAGGATGGAGACCGGTTCCTTCGTGCTTCGCTTGACGGCGGATCTGCATGGGGAAGCGCAGTGCAGTACCTCATGCCAGGGGGGACATCGTTGGCCTCGTGGGCGCCATCTGCGCATCTGGTGAGCGGATTTTTTACCCAACTTGCCTCTGTGCTCGGCCTGACGCTCGATGCATCGCTGGCGTCAGAAGTAGACCCACTCATTTCCGGGACGATCAGCTCAGACAGTATGATCCTTTCTGTTGCTGATTCCGTGGCAGCCTATTTCGGGCATTATTTCATGATTGAGAACAGCATTTTACACCTCATCGATGCGAACGCCGACGCAGGCGATCCGCACAGTTTCGGAATCTGGGATTATGTCCGTGGCCCCAAATACAACTGGCAGGCCCCAGTGAACGCCGTATACGACTCAGAAGGGAAAACTGCAATTGTCGGGAACACGCTTTTCGGGCAGCGCATCAACGCTGGAGCCGCCCACTACGCTCCGGATGCCATGTACCTCCGGCAGATCGCCGATTACTCGGAAATGCCACAGATTGATCTTACGGTAATGGACTGGTATGGTCAGTTTCGCGTTGGCCGTCACGCACTTTGGATTGATGACCGACACGCCCAGGACATCGCAGTAGAGCTGGTCATGAGGGCTGTGCAGTACGAGTTTGGGACGACTGGAGATAAAATGACGGTGTCCGGAGAGGGGGTAATTGCATGAGCAGGGTGATATACAAGGACACCGTCTCCATGATCACGTTGATAAGCGGGACGGAAAACCCGGAATATCCGCTGTCAAATCTGCGTGACGAGCATCCAAGAAAGCCTTTTCGGACGACTGGGAACACTTGCACGTTGCGCGTGTCTGATAACGGAGAGGCTTCGGCGGTCGCGTTTGTCATGACCAACGCTGTCGATATTGAGCTGACAAGCGTCTTGTCTGTGGTTTACGCTTGGGGTGAGGCGTCTGACGGGACGACGCTCGCTGCGGGTGAAGGCGCAGACGGGGAGGCGATTGCTTGGGTAGACGACACTGCAGCCGAATATTTTGACCCTGTCCAATACGTCAATTATGATGGCGCAAACGGGATTGCATTTGTCAGTTTCGAGCCCGTACAATGGGGACGCGAGATTGATGTCATGCTGACTGCGCTCGATGCCGAGTATGTCAGCATAGGTTTGCTGGTTGCTGGCAAGACGATGCATTTCCGCGATTTTGAGCGGTCGAGCTTCCAGATCACGAGCACGGACACCAGCACGCAAGTAGCTCTCAACGACGGAGGGATATGGTACAAGCCGGGGAGGGTTCTCCGCCAGCCGTCGGGCTACATCGTCATGCACGCCGACCCTACAACAGGAGACCCGGACGGTCTAAACAGCTACGATGATTTTATGGATAACCTGTGGTTGCCTTTCGGAAAAACAGCTATGGTATGGGCTCTTTCTGAAAGCGGGAAAGAACGGTCAATTTACGCAGGCATTGAGCAGCCTCCGGTGGCGGTGATGCATGGCATGACGGCAAAAATGGTTTCGATAAATCTTAAAGAGCAAGTATAGTGGCGAACCTGAACATAAAAACTGCACTTACCGGCGGAACCGTCAATTGCGTAGACAGAAACTCCGCCGGGATGAAAATCGACGGTAGCGTCTGCTTTGCGCTGATCGTCGGGTCGCCGAACACGCTGCGAGCATACAAATATTCGGCATCATCGACAGCGACGGCAAACGGTGACGCTGTCATCATCCCATACGGTCAGAGCGGAGGAACGTCCGGGCGGTGGCTGCTGTATGGCATTAAGTATTTGGCGGATCCTGTCGTCCAGGGGAACCTCACATTCGATAGCGCTGCCGACGGCATCGTTTTCGGCGACGGGTCTCAAATGAGGCCGAGCGCGACGCATGGTCTCTGGATTTACCAAGGTGATGACTCAAAGCCGCCGGTTGTACGTAATGCGGCAAATACTGCAACGTTGCTAGCGCTCAGCCCCGCAACCTCGGCGGAGCATATTGCTGGTACGGCTGACAACAAGCCTGCCACTCCGGCGGGTGTAGCAGCTGCTGTCGGCGCGGCAAACTCGCCGTTTGTGAAATCAGCGCTCAACGCGAGCGGGGAAGCCCCGATTTTCGCTCCTCGGGCATGGGTAAGTTTTAACGGCTCCGGGACAGTGGCGATTTTAGGGGCCGGTAACGTAACCAGCATTACCGACCGAGGAGTAGGGCTGTACACAGCAAATCTGGCAGTTGCGCTGCCTGACACCAACGCCGCCGCGATTGCTGGGTGTCGCGGCGATGGAGGCGAAGCTGATCGGTGTCCGACAAGTTACATAGCCTCGACATCACAGGTTTTTATCTGCACCGCAAATTCCGGCGCAAGCAAGCAGGACGTCGGTTATGTGACACTTATCATTACAGCGTGAAAACTAAACTATGAAAATTATTTACCCAACACAAAGCGGTATTGCAGTCATCACCCCAACAGGCATTATTCCCGTCATACAGACTGCGTTATCTGACGTCCCGGCGGGCGTCCCGTTTTGCATCGTCCAGGACGAGGCGGTACCGGTAGATCGGTCAAACCGTGAGGCATGGGAATGTGACTTTTCCCATCCTGACGGCTACGGGGCGAACTACGGAGCAGGAAGCGAGTACGGCGTATACTTGAGAGATAAATCGGGAAATGCCCGCTGCATAAAGAATCCAGCCGGGGATGAACTGGTAATATCTACGGCGCAAGCCCGCAATTCTGTTGCCGGAATAACCTGCACTGGCGGCGCTGAAATAACCATTAACCTTGAAAAGGCGCGGGAGATCGCCCACGACATCCGCCGCCGGATGCGTGATGCCGAATTCGCCCCGCTCGACGAGGCGATAATGAAGCAAATCCCCGGCACCGATTTTGCAGCCATCGAGTCCCAGCGGGAGACCGTGAGGCAAAAGTATGCCGACATGCAAATTGCGATTGATGCCGCTGAAACAGTTGAGGATCTCTCCGGAATAATCGGGAGGAAGAGTGCCTCATAGGGTTTTACACGGCCTCGGCCAGGTTGTTGATATTGGCATTTTCGGGGCAGCCTTTGCTGTGATAGCGGGCAGTATTTTGGGGCTGAGTGTTTCCGATGCTGGCGCGATCATGACCGGTTTTGCTGCATTGCTTATTGCGATCGGGCGTTCGGTGAAGTATTTCGCTGATGCGAGGCTTACTGTTGCTGAGGCAAAGGTCAAAGAAACTTTTGTGCAGCCAGAAGTTTATCAGATGCTCGCAAATCTGAAGTGCTGGAATGCACCAGATTGTCCGAATCGAGAGATTTTTAAACCAGATGATAAGGAGGAAATGGATGGCTGATTTTCTGAGGATACTCCCTCGTGTGATTGAATCCGAGGGAGGGTACAAACTGCACAAGGTTTCCGGAGATAAAGGCGGGTGGACATTCGCCGGCATTGCCCGGAATTACCACAAGGACTGGGCAGGATGGTCCCTGGTTGATGCAGGTAAGGGATGTTCCGCTGAATGCAAGGCGCTTGTAGAGGATTTCTACAGGGAAAAGTTCTGGGCCCCTGTTCGTGGCGACGAGATCGAGAGCCTGGCAGTAGCCGAAGCGATCTTCGATTTCGGCATGAACACCAGCCCAAGCCGGTCGATCATTTTTGCACAGTACTGCCTTGACTGTACTCCGGACGGTCATCTCGGCCCCGTCACTCTGGCAGTTTTTAACGTGCTCAAGCAAGGATCCATCGAAGAGGAGTTGTTTCTCTCTCAATTTGCCCTTATGAGAATCGGGTATCGATGCAAACGGTGTGATGATGCCGCGGTGAACAAGAAATTCCTGCACGGATGGACAGAGCGCGACGTGCGGGTGGTTGATAGCGTTCTGAACGTAACCGGCTTTTTTGGCCTCAATAAACGATAAGGAGAAAATCATCATGGATTTCGGAAAACTCATCATGGACAACATCGGGATGCTCAGTTCGTTCGTGCTCGGGATCGGCGCTGTGTCCGGAGTGTGGGCGACTGCCAAGGCCGTGCTTGCCAAAGTGTATGCGCTGATCGGAGTAGTTGTCGGCGCGATGGACGACAACCGGCTCACCGCGCCTGAAGTTGAAAGCATTCTGGCCACAGGTGGCGACGTTGCGGGTGCGCTGAAAAAAGCCATCGCCGGAAGCAAGAAATAATTATGGAAAAGCTGGCAAAAGCCGCAGCTGTGTTTATCGCCACGGTCATCGGGACGCTCGAAGAGATGGGTGTCCTCGACCGGGTGATGAACTCATTCTGGCGCGGATATCTCAAAATCACTCAGCCGCAGGTTGTTGAGGCGGCCAAATCAAACGGGGACGACGATGCGTTTATCAAAGCTGCTGAGAAAGACGGCTGGGGCCGCGACGCTACTCATAGCGGGGTGCAGCCTTAGCGCCTGCCCTGCCGGAACAAAGGTCGTCTATCTCGGGGATGGCTCGACGCAGACGATGCAGCTCCGGGAGACTATCAAAAAAGCGCGGGTGTGGGTGAAAGATTCCACCGGCGCAAAAATTCCCGCAGAGGCAGACCTGCTCGACGGCGGGTACTACAGAAACAATTTGACCAAGTAAAAGGAGACAATATGCCTCTATCAACAGGAATGAAATCCGCCATGCTTTCTGGTGGCGAAGCCTACATCGCTGACGGTGGTGTTCTGCGCATGCACACGGGCGACCCTGGAGTAAACGGAACCTCAAATCTGGTAACACCCAGCAACGGATATGCCCATTTGACAGCGGTAGCGTTCAGCGTGAACTCCGGGTACATCGACAATGATGCGCCTCTGGTGCTCGGTGTACGGACTGGCGGCGGCAATCTTGTACTGACTCATTTTAGCCTTATGAAGGCAGACGGCACCACTCTTGTTATGACCGGCGCACTGACGCCAACAGCACCGGAGACAGAGATAGCTTACAATGTTGGCGCATTACCGCCAGCATTCGCGGCACATTCGCTGCGGACAACGATTGCCGATCCTGCGTAACGGATGGCCTTTATTGCATCAACATCTCTGGCGGGGCTCAGCAATTCCCCGTCAGTGCCTGTGCCTTCCGGGGCGCAGGCGGGAGATGATGTTGTTATCATATGCACCCGCGATGCGCCCGCCGAAAATTATGCCACGTCGAAACCAGCAGACTTTGAGACGCTGGACATTGCGTCTCTCACGGCAGACGGGCAGCAGATTTTTGTCGGGCATAAAAAACTAACAGCCGGGGACACTGGCAGTTACACTTTTGGCACTCAGCCGGACAGTTGGTACTGGGTTTGCCAGGCGTTTCTTTTCCGCGGCCGGCTTGCTCCAGACCCAATACCGGCCGATGGGATTACGGTTGCCGAGTTAAACAGCCCGGCAAGCTCGCCTGTGTCGATAATTGCGGCCGGAGTGACGGCGGAGGCCGGCGATGATTTGCTGTGGATCGCCGCGCCGGATACCACGACTGGGACAACGGGAGTCTTTGCTCCTCCAAGTGGCTTTGCGGAAAGGACAGATGCCCATGCAGATTTATGGGCAAACCTGTCTGGCGCAACAAAAGATGCTGTTTCCGCTGGGGCAACTGGTGCCGTCACAGGAACATTCACAGCTCCCGGAGTTTCAGCCGGATATGCGGCATATTTAATCCGCTTTAAGGCAGCTGCATCAGCCTCCGGCCACGAGATGTCGTCACTGGTAACCGGTATCGGCACTCCGTCGGGCGCGCTGGCAAGTTTACCGGCAATCAGCTCCGAGGTTCTTGGTGTCGGGACTGCTGCTGGATCGGCAGCCCTGCTTGTCACCATGTCAGGAGAGGTCGTCGGCATCGGCACCGTGACCGGGTATATGACGGTCGAGCAACCGGAGCCCGAAGGCCCGCAGATGTACGCTGTCGTTTCAGGGCTCGGGCAGATTTCCGGGGAGCTTTCGATCTTGCCGACAGTATCGGCCGACGTCGTCGCTGCAGGCTTGTCGTCCGGCACTCTTTCGGCACTTCCGTCCGCAGGGGCTGAGGTCTACGGTGTCGGAACCAACTCCGGGGCGCTTGCGGAGCTGCCAGGCATCGGAGCAATTGTGTCCGTGATCGGGGTTGTGGTTGGCGGCGAGGCCGAGCCCGGCGCTCCGGTTATTATAAGGGTTTGCGGACTGGTGATCTCTGAGACGGTTACGCAGCGTCTGCAGTTCGACGATTCTGTATTACAAAATCTTATCATCATGGAGCCAGTATGCTCGCAGGTTCAACAATAAAGATCCAGCTCCCGTTCTCGGTCACCGGTACAGCGCTCCGATCAGCAACCATCACGGTCACAGCACCGGACGGCGAAAAGGCCGTCGATGCTGCTCCTATGACTGAGGTGTCCGGGTTTTTCGAGTATGACTTCACCGCCCTTGACTCGTATAGGGGCAAATACTACGTACTCGCCACTGCCATCATCGGCAGCAAGCCGTACCGCCGTGACGGATGGATAACCATCCTCCCCCCTCAGCGGTAAAGGTTAAGGGCGTATCAACAGCAGCGATACGTTAAGCGACAACAGGAGTCAAACCTTGAGCGATTTTGCTTTTGTTGTCATTATGTTGGCATCCGATAAAAAGAGTTTTTTGTTAATCGTAATACGGCAATACTTTAGCGTCATATGTCGAGTCCCGCCATCTCCACAGGTACAACAATCCGGTACGGTCCGGAAAAGTCCGAAACCCCTGAGAAATCAGGGGTTTCGTCGTTTTGTCTGGTAAGTTTGCGCTTTTCTTCTCGTGCGGGTTTCGGAACTTGCAAGAACTTTGTTTTGTTAAGCATGTTGTATGGAGATTTTCGCCGGTTTGTGCCGGTCATTTCCGTAACGGTTAACCACACAGGAGAAAGCTCGTTATGAACCGGGATCATGTTGAAGGGAACTGGAAGCAGCTGAAAGGCAAAATTCAGGAAGAGTGGGGCAAGCTGACAGACAGCGACCTCGATGTCATAGATGGAAAGCGTGAACGCCTGACCGGGAAAATCCAGGAGTATTACGGCCATGCAAAGGAAGAGATAGAAAAAAAGCTGGACGAGTGGGTGGGCAAGCTGAAAAAGGAGTGACCGCCCCGCTTTTCCCCAAAGAGAAAAGCAGTACCATCCATTAAATACCAAACCATTTCATACCATGAATCTACTCTGGTTTATCCTTATCGGCATTGCGGCAGGCTGGCTTGCAGGCCAGATCATGAAAGGCGGCGGTTTCGGGCTTGTGGGCGACCTTATTGTCGGCGTGATCGGCGCTTTGCTCGGCGGCTATCTTTTCGGCCTGCTCGGTATCGCTGCAGGCGGCCTTCTCGGCAGCCTTGTTACCGCAACCATCGGGGCCATCGTGCTGATCGCCCTTTTGCGCCTGATCAGACGGGCCTGAATGGTGCCGCCCTGAGCTGTGTCCATCAGGCTCATTAGACGGACCCGTCCGGTGTGACCGCCCCTTGGTTGCCGGACGGGTTTTCCGTTTTCAGCGGTTTGCAGGAAAGTTCCTTGTTTTTACGCTCATGCAGCCATCTTCACCCCCCATTCGGAAACAGATCATGAAAAAGTTCGCATTCGCTCATGCAGCATTGTGCCTCCTGGACGTTCCTTCAACCGCATCGGCGGCGGCGAGGTACAGTATACCTGGAAGTATGCAGGCGGCAGAACGGATCGGGATTCGGACAGGTGGTTTGCCTGGCAGTTACTGTGAATGCGGGGGATACCTGTTACCAGGCAAGGGGACTAATTCCTGATCTTCCCGGCAATACGAATTTTCCGTTTACTAGACAAGGGCATTCAGGGCAAAGCTATCGGGTCGCCGTGCTCAGCGGCTCACCAGCTTTTTGGTATGTGATTTCTGTCTGTCCGCTTTGCTCAGTTCGGCCATTATTGCTGATTCGATCGATCTGGCTGCATAGATCGAGCCACTTTCCGATAAGTGATTGTTATCTTCGTAAAAAAGCTTGTCATCCATCATGAGGATGTTCTTGCCATCCCTGTAGAAGCGTCCTCCGAGATCGATAATCGATACCCCTCTGCTCCTGTCAAGATTTCCGATGAATTTGAAAAACGTATCATTCTGCTTCAGATAATCGTGGTAGCTTAAGGAGTCAAACTTGTAGATATCGATCGATTTTCTGTAGGCAACTGAATGCGCCTGTTGCAGATCATGTGGCAGGTAGGGGACATCGGTTAATATGACGACATGTCTGTTCATGCTGGTGAGCTTGTCGATAGTTTTCGCCAGACTGGGCTGGAACCAGTCGTTTTTGTCGACGTTGCTCCAGCAGCTTGCAAGGAACACGGTTTTTATTGCCTCATGTTTGGCAAGGTAGTTGATGACCTCGTCATTGAATGCGTTCGATTCGGTATTGATAAAGTTGCCCTGTCCTGCATCGATCAGTGGCGGGATGCCCGGTCCGGCCAGAAGGATGCCGGTTTTATTGTTTTGACCGGCAACAATCGACATGCCAGGGGTCAAGCTGTGAGCGTGTGAATCTCCCCATACAAGGAAGCTTGGCATCTGGCTCGTTTTGCCGATAAGATAAGAGAATCCCTCCTTCGTGATTGTATGGAATTCCGGAGAACTGTACGGTTTTTTTGTGTATTCAGCGGTTTTTGCCGTCGAAAGGCCGAGCCGCTGAGGAAGCCCTTCCCTGGCATGCAGTATGCCGCCAATGCCAACAGCGATGACGATGGAGGCCGCTGCGAGAGCGAAAAGTGGAGCTCTATGCGGGATGATGGGTGGCTTGGTCCTGAACGGGCTTTCAACATATTTCCAGGAGAAACAGGAAATGAGGAATGTTGACAGCACGATGACAAGTTTTTCTGGGAGAGTCAACTCACGCAGCGAGACATAGTTCATGAAAACAATGATGGGCCAGTGCCAGAGGTACAGCGAGTAGGAAATCATTCCTATGAGAACAACCGGTTTAAACTCGAAAAATTTTTTTATCAGGTGGTCTCCATGCATGCCGACATAGATGATTGCGCCTGCACCCAGGACAGGGAATGCTGCTGAATATCCCGGAAAAGGCATCGATTCCCGGAATATTGCAATACTGACGATCATTGATGCTGTTCCTGCGATCCCGATCAGATTCCGCACGGTTTTGCTCTTTATGGCGGGGAGGATGTCGAGGGCCACGATCGCGCCGACCAGCAGTTCCCAGGTCCTCGACGGCAGCAGGTAAAATCCTATCGATGGTTTGTGCACTACTGCGTAACAGCTGAACAGGAAGGAGACAACTCCCAGTGAGAGTAACCAGGCGGCATAGTTTCCCCTGAAAAATTTTCTGATGATGACGAGGAGGAGGGGATAAAACAGGTAAAACTGCTCTTCGACAGCCAGAGACCAGGTATGCAGCAGAGGTTTTTGCAGCGACGAGGCGTCGAAATAACCGGCTTCTCTCCAGAAGAGAATGTTTGACGAGAACAGTGCGGAGGCAATAACACTATCGCCGAGACCCTTCAGTGCTGTCGGTGACAGCCAGTAGTAGCCGAGAACAAGAGTGAAGATAATAACCGGAAAAAACGCAGGGAATATTCTTCGAATCCTGCGTTCGTAGAATTTGGCTATTGAAAACCGGTCTGTGTTGATCTCTTTCAGGATGATCGACGTGATCAGGAAGCCTGAGATTACGAAAAATATATCCACACCAACAAAACCGCCGGATAGGCCGGGTATATTCATGTGGAATAAAATGACGGGAATTACCGCAAGCGCTCTCAGTCCATCGATATCTGCTCTATACTTCATGATACAGGATGTTGGTGATTTATTCCCTGACAGAGAGGGCGTTTTCTGATACTAAATAAGATTTGTTGCGTTTATTTCCTTGTTCGTACAGGCGGTGGAACCGGTTGGTCATCAGACTCGCATCAAAGACGTTTTGTTGAAAGACTGCAATATACGGGTTATCAGTCGCATTGCCCGATCTTGACCGAGAGCGTAACAGACGTTTCTCAGTAAGAGAACTTCCGACACCGGTTTCGGCCGATGCCGTTGAGCGCTGCATCTGCAGGTGACTCCAGGGAGGTTTAAAACGGATTGACGATGGTCATGTTGCGGATGGGCTGCTGATGGAGCGGGTTTTCCGAATGGATCTTCTTGCAGGGCTGCTGCGATAATGAGCAAATCGTAGAAGCTGTAACCCCGGCGATGCGGCGTATGCTCCGTATGCGGGTAAGCCCTGCAATCAGGTATGGTCAACGGGATTTCAAATTTCCGGGTTTGCTGTTTAATTATTTTTATTCAATTACAGGTTTTATGACAAGAATGCTCAATATCGCTGAGCCCAATCCATCGCAGCATCTTCTGAGTAAAGTGCAGGGTCCATATTCGACCATTCTTGCCGATCCGCCGTGGCAGTTCCAGAACCGTACCGGCAAGGTGGCTCCCGAGCACAAGCGATTGCTCCGCTACCCGACGATGGAACTGAAGGAGATTATGGAGTTGCCGGTATCGAAGCTTGCCGCCGCGAAATCGCATCTTTACCTGTGGGTGCCGAACGCCTTGCTTCAGGAGGGCCTGAAGGTAATGGAGGCATGGGGGTTTACCTACACAATCTGGTATGGTACAAGGTGCGGAAGGATGGCGGGCCAGATGGAAGGGGAGTGGGGTTCTATTTCCGTAACGTTACGGAACTGGTGCTGTTCGGCGTGCGCGGCAGCATGCGGACCCTGCAGCCGGGCAGGACGCAGGTGAACATTCTTTCAAGCCGCAAGCGGGAGCACTCCCGCAAGCCCGACGAAATTTATGATCTGGTCGAGTCGTGCTCGCCGGGGCTATATCTGGAGTTGTTCGCGCGGTTCTGCCGTCCGGGTTGGGTTCAGTGGGGCAATGAGGATGTCAAGGAGAATACGCTGCTCAACGTCGCCAAACGCATCGCCCACGCCGAACCGGAGCTGCGACTGTTCGAAGGGCCGAAGGGTACGGCGGAGTGCAATCATAACCCGTCTGAATCACAAAGCCCGGCTTTCTACCGGGTTTTTTCTTTGCCTTCTCTTCTCTTTTTTGCCGGAAAAATCAGTACCTTTACCGTAATATGCACTATCCTACCCCCCATGCAGTGCCGTTTGTGAAACTGTTCAATGTTTCAGGCATGACTGATATAATGCATTCACTTCAGATTTTTTTTCGATCATCAAACACAAGTCAGTTATGGCGAATGTGGGGTTATTCTTGTGATCGAGTTTTTCCTTTTATTGAAGGATATCCCTGTGTTTCCTGAAATAATAAAATATTATACATATGGTGAAAATAATTGCTGATAATTATTTTTAATAAATGGTTATATGAAATATATTGCGCTGTTTTATTTGCTTCTTGATTAAATATAATTAATTAAAATAAAAGGTGTTTTATGTCGAGAAATTTCACTTACATTGATAATTCAAATGTATATGCAGAGGGTTGTAGAGTGTCTGCTGTGTCAAAGGGTTTTCCCGGTGCAGCAACTATTATTGAGGTAATGAATAATAAAGTTGTTGACTATGGTTGGAAAATTGATTATGGGTTTTTACATGATTTTGCTTGTGGAAAAGATGATCAAATAGGTTGTGCTAATCTTTGGGGCTCACCGCCTCCCAGTGATACATTTTGGGAAATGGTTAAAAGAAAGGGATTTGATGTTAAAACATATGATAGAAATGCTGCGGGGAAAGAAAAAAAGTTGATGTTGCTATAGCGCATAAAATGACAAAAGACGCTTATTCAGGTGTGATAAAAAAAGGAATAGATGTTATTACTCTTGTTGCGGGAGATAAAGATTATGTTCCTGTAGTAGAAAATTTGGTTTTAGATGGACACATTGCTCATGTTGTATTTTGGGATCATGCAGCACAAGAGTTGAAAGGCGCTGCAACAAAATTTATAAGTCTAAACTCATTCTTGAGCTGTTGTACGATGTTAGAAATATAGACTGCTTAAAATCAATCCGTAAATAATTTGTGGTGGTATATATGATAAAATCTGAAAATATAGATGACTGTCTTGTTTGTAAGACTGAAAAAGCTATAACATATGATAGTGATTTTGATGGTATTCATCAAAAATGTCCTCGATGTGGGGAATTTAAGCTAACCGGAACAGCTATCTCTGTAAATGAATATCAGAAGTTGGATGATGAAGGACGGGCAATACTGTCAGGTTGGATTCGCAATCAGAATACTCTTGGTTCTATTCCACAAATTACTTCCGATAATATAAAACCGATTCTTGCTACACATGTTCCACCCTTAGTGGAACGAGCACAATTATTACTCTTGGAGGCAGAAAAAGGTTTAAAGCGGCTTGGGGAGGAATTCAATATTAACGAATCACGGTTTTTAGCAGCGACCTACTCTTCCAATAATAATGATGTGAATTATTTGCTTAAAATGCTCAGTATTCAGGGTCTTGCTCATTATTCAGCATTGGGTGGGATATGCACTATTTTACCAGATGGATACATCAGGCTTGATGAATTAAGGAGTAAAACCGCTGCATCCACTAACGGTTTTGTTGCAATGTGGTTTCAGCCAGATTTCAATGAGATTTATGCTGATGGGTTTCAACTAGGGATTCTGGAGGCAGGATACGAGCCAGTACGAATGGATCGAATTGAACACATCAATCGAATTGATGATGAAATTATGAGGCAAATAAATACTTCGAAATTTCTGGTAGCGGATTTTACTGGACATCGAGGAGGTGTGTATTTTGAGGCTGGCTATGCTTTAGGTATCGGATTACCTGTGTTTTGGACTTGCCAAAGAAGCGATATGTCTGAACTTCACTTCGATATAAGACAATTTAACTGTATTGATTGGGAATCACCGAAAGACTTGGCAAACAGGCTTCAAGTGAGACTTGAAGCTGTTTTAGGTAAAGGCCCAAAAGCTCGTTATATCTAAACGGTTAAAACTGTTAAGCCCGATGCCATGCACCGTGCTTCTGCATTTCGGAGTGTTCTTTGCATGCGACCTTCAGCATTCATTCGCTTTGGGCAATGAATATCGGGTAGCCTTCGCAGTTGGGCTTAATTTTCAATATATTTGTTGCTGGATTTGAGGAAATCAGTGTTCTATATCGGGAGTTCAGCGCAACCTCTCGTATCTTTTCAACTAACCACCTATAATAAGGTACTATACCTGTTTCAGGCGCATTCCTCGATTCTGCAGATGTAAACCACCCTTTCCGAGTTAAAAAGATATAACTGCATTTCGTTTTTTGTTCGTTATAACTGCAAAGTTTGGTGTTGATTTCAGAAAAAAACAAGCATATCATGAGAAAAATCAAAGCAATTATCCGTCTTTCTGTTTGTATGACACTTCCTGTCATATTTTCCGGATGCGCGACAATCACCAGAGGTTCAAATGAAACCTTGGTAATCGAATCAGATCCTCCTGGTGCCGATGTTGAGCTTTCAAATGGACTCAGGGGGAAAACCCCGGCCAGTTTCAAGGTCAAGAGAAGTGATGATTTGGTGATAAAGATTAGGAAAGACGGGTATGAGCCTGTTGAGGCAAATGTTACATCTCAAATGGCGGGTGGTGGGGGATTGGCTTTGGCGGGTAATATTCTTTTGGGAGGATTGATTGGGGCTGCTGTTGATGGTGGCACAGGTGCTTCGAAGGAACTGAAACCGAATCCTGTAACTGTAAAACTTGCTCCCTTGACCGTTCCAGCAATGGTGCCTGCTGCAACTACTCCAGCGATTCAGTCAACAGTGAAAAAATAGGTTTTAAATGCGCAATGCCCGTCGCGAGACGGGCTTTGCGCATTTCAGGCGGGGAAGCGAATTCTGGGACGTAGATCAGCAAGCAAAATACTGACACCGGTTTCGGTCGATGTAGTTGAAGGCTGCATGTGTCAGGAATGACAGTATCGTTCGAACTGCTGCTGCAGGAGTCGAGGTCGGGACAGGGTTGCTGTGTTTCGTTACCTGAAGGCTCTGCGGAATGAGGATGGGAAGGGGCGCGATCTGAAACAGATTTCGGAAGTTACTTGTTTCAGCTGGCCGACGAGTTGAATTCCACGAGTTTTTTCCAATCGAGGAGGGAACTCAGGGGCGTTGGTGAAAACATGAAGTTTAATTGCGGTAGGGTATATTGTAATGATGGAGCATACCCGAACAACTGAACAGGGTTAGAGCGAGTTCCTGTCAGCCGGTTCAGCTGTTTTTTACGTGTCATCGTAATGACCGCAGAGGGAAAGGACGTAAACGATGACAACATTTTCGTCGATGCGATAGATGAGCCGGTCTTTTTTGTTCAGCCTTCTCGACCAGTATTTCGACAGCTCTCCTTTGAGCTGTTCCGGTTTCCCGGTTCCTGTCGTTGGATGTTCCCGAAGTTCGTTGAAAATTTTTTCGATCTTGCGCTGAACGGACTTGTTACCGCTCTGACGCCAGTGTTTAAGATCGTTGTCGGCCCTTCGGGTTACGATTATGGAATATTTTCCCATAAGTCTCTGGCGTCATTGACCTCACGGATGCGACCCTTGGCAATGTCATCCTCTGACTCTTTCAGTACGCTGAGGAGCTCCTGATTGGAATAACAGGAGTCTTTGTCACTGATTTTGCGGGCGGGAATGATTTCATAGGTTTCGCTTTTCCCGCACTGAATGATGACTCGTTCCTTCTGGGCAAGGTTCAGATACTTCCGCAGGTTTTTCCGCAGTTCGGTTGTGCTGATTGCGATCATGGTGATGTGCTTTATGTGTTACTTTATAACGTACAAAACAAATCAAACATACATGCTATCAGTTTCCAAATCGAGCCGAGCCACCTGATGAAGGTCACGCTACTCTTTTCCGGAATTACGGCAATACCGGGGCATGACAAGTGCTCTGCGCGGGCTGGCAAAGGGAAATCCTGGGTATGGGGGAGCCAAGGGTTGTGGGTGAAATTGTATGATACATAAAGCCCGTCGCGAGACGGGCTTTGGCATTTTCGGGCGGGGGAGGGAATCACTCCCCGGCGGTCTTGAATTCGGAAGTGGCGTGGAATTCCAGTTCGGGGTAGTCCTCGCGTGCGACCTTCAGCATCCATTCGCTTTCGGCAAGGAACACCGGGTGGTCTTCGCGGTCGAGGGCTATGGCTGTCGATTTGCGCCGGATGAACT
>Ga0209467_1000225_pt1 | contig 99320 bp, 85 predicted proteins | sample Higcelwee11metaG_FD_187175 | JGI IMG/M metagenome (GOLD analysis project Ga0209467, IMG submission 187175) | Freshwater pond sediment microbial communities from the University of Edinburgh, under environmental carbon perturbations - High... | ecosystem: Environmental > Aquatic > Freshwater >...
GATAAAAGACAGGAACTACTTTGCCGGAATCGGGATCGATTTGTCTGAACGCAAAAGAGTCGAACAGGAGAAGGCACAGCTGCAGCAGCAGCTGCTGCAGTCCCAGAAACTGGAGTCGATCGGTCGTCTGGCGGGCGGGGTCGCTCACGATTACAATAACATGCTCAGTGTCATCATCGGTTACACCGAGATGTCACTCGACTGCGTGAATAAAGAGGACCCTCTCTACACCAACCTCAAGGAGATCCTTGCTGCGGCAACCCGCTCGGCAGACATCACACGTCAGCTTCTCGCATTTGCACGTAAGCAGACTATCGCCCCTGAAGTGCTGAATCTCAACAAAGTTGTCGAGGGAATGCTGAAAATGCTCCGGTGGCTCATACGCGAAGAGATAACCATCAATTGGCAGGGCGACCCCGATGCGGGCGAGGTGATGATGGATCCGACACAGGTCGACCAGATACTCGCCAATCTCTGTGTGAACGCGCGCGACGCGATTGACGGTATCGGCACGATAACCATCGAAACAGGCAGTGTGCTGTTCGATGAGCAGTATTGTGCCTCACACCCGGAATTCGTCCCCGGTGATTACGCAATGCTTGCAATCAGCGATGACGGCAGGGGGATGGATAAAGAGACGATGGCCCGTATATTCGAACCATTCTTCACCACCAAAGAGCTTGGGCGGGGAACCGGGCTGGGGCTTGCGACAATTTACGGCATTGTAAAACAGAATAGCGGCCTCATCAACGTCTATAGCGAACCGGGTAAGGGCTCCTGTTTCCGCATATATCTTCCCCGATACTCGGGCAGCGAGAAAATTCGTGATCTTACGCAAAGTGATGAAATCATTCGCGGCAGGGGGGAACGTATCCTTCTGGTTGAAGACGAACCGGCGCTTCTGAGTATGACCAAGCAGATGCTTGAAAACAGCGGCTACACGGTGCTGGCGGCCACACGCGCAATCGACGCCCTCAATATCGCGGGCTCAATCGAAGGAAATTTTCAGCTGCTCGTCACCGACGTGGTGATGCCGGATATGAACGGGAGGGAACTTTCTGAGAGGATGGTCAGCCTTTATCCCCATCTCAAGGTTCTTTATATGTCAGGATACACCGCGAAGACTATGTCAAGCAGGGGAATTCTCGAAGAGGGAACCAATTATCTTCCGAAGCCCTTCACTAACTCTGAACTCGCACACAGAGTAAGTAAGGCACTCAGGCAATCCTGATGTAACCGCCCTGGCTTTCGGTGTCCTCCCCGTCAAAGGTGGGCTGTTCGTCAAAGATGAGGACGAAACATTTTGATGCGACACTTTCGTCGAGACAGAACTCGACCGAGTATTTTTTTGTCGCAAATCCCGATAAAGGTTTGATCGCGAATCCCTCTTCAACAGCCTCGTCTTCAAGGCCCGTTGTATCTTCATTGAATTCCTCAAAATTATCATCTTCAAAAAGATTACTAAGAAAGATATTTTCACTTCCCAGTTCATTGGCAGCTGCATCCAGTGCACTCCAGGTCTCACGGCATGCGATCATGATGTTGGGATACACTGAGAAATTTTTTTTGAACTGTCTGCAATGGCGGTCTATGGTCTGATCCCACTCGTGATAATCTTCGAAATAGGCGATCATTTTAAGAATACCGGGGTGTTTTTTCATTTCACTATAAACTCCTGTTTAGCAGATTGTGATCGGAACACAATCAGAGTTCAGCAGGATCCGCTTACACATTTATTCCGCGAATCAGGAGCAATCTTATCATGTTAAATGTTTATCACAAGAACTATTTTATTCAAATGTGCTGCAATGATTCATATTAAATCCCTTGATTCTTTGTCGGCGATACGCATCAGCCGCCTATTGACAGATAATCCATTGATGTATGTCCACGCCTGTCAAGCTGCAGAACGCCAGGTCACAAAAATGGCCGCCCCTTTCGGGGCGGCCGTGAGATCTTCAACTCGTTTCAATATCACTGAAACGCAAATAAATCAGAAAGTAAAACCTGCGGACAGCACACAGGAGAATGCATTATTCAAAAACGTGTATTCGGTATCCTCGCCGCCGAGATAGAGGCTGCAGGAAGCACTTGCGGTAAAACCGTGCATGTCGGCATAGCTCAAAGTGCCGGAGAGAATGAATGACTGCTGTTCCAGATTGCCGATAAGGTTGACCGTCTGGGTCAGATCGGGGTGAAAAAACTTATTGATGGTGGTGAACAGCGCCGCATAGTAACGCGAATAATAATTCGCCTGATAGAGGTTGTTCGCCATAAAAAATGCGACGGGATCTACAACAAAATCGCCCGCCTTCGACCCTTCGAAGTAATTATTCGAATAACCGTCACCGTTGAAAAAGAGTTCACCATTGATCTGAAGCTTGTCTTTTTCGTCGCCGATATCAAAGGCTCTTCCCGCGTTCAGGCTCGCCTTCGCGATTAGGGTGTCGCTTTCGCGGTAGGTGGAGAGCATCTTACGGTTTCCAACGGGCGTGGAAATCGTAGTTACCCGCGCCTTCTGCGTGTTACTGCCGTAGGAAAGCGAAGTCTCACCGAGAATATCGAATTTGCCGAGCCGCGTCGAAAGATCATAGCCGAACACAGGCCGGCAATCCCTCCTGTTCCATATCGAGAAAGCCATCTCAGTCGTCTGAAAGAGATACTCAAATTTAACTGCCTGAGCAATCTGGTCGATATCATCAACCTTGTAGGTATCCAGAAAGCCGTAGATATTGGCGGTTGTTCCGAAGGGAATATGCGCCTTGAGTCCGTAGGTTCCCTCGCGCTCGCCGATCTTCGTCTCAAATGATTTCTTTTCGACGTTGATCATGTCTGTGGGATTCCACAGATAGCAGCGCCCCCACTGCAGCACCTGCTTGCCGCTTCTGAAATATATCCGCTGATTGATATTGAAATCGACAAACATTTCCCGCACATAGAATTTCGACTGCGCGTCACTTGCCTGGTACAGTATCTCATATGAACCGAAACCCTTGACGCCGGTCGGCAGCCGCGCATCCAGAAAAAGAATACCGTCGATATAAGGTGAGAGGGTATTGCCTTTCAGATTGCCGTCGGCAAGAGAGTTGCGCGTTACGGTGTACGAACTGACAGTTGTAAGTTCGCCGGATACGCCGAGATGTTTTTCGTTCTGTGAGGCATCGACATCTTCTTTCTCATATTCACTTGAATCAATCACCGTATTCTGGTCAGAAAAAAGAACGTTTTCATCGACTGAACTTTCGCTGTTCTGTGCCGCCGCGGGGGGATCAGCGGAAACGCCTTCCCCCTCGTTCTGGGCGTACAGCAGAAACGGCATTAGTATAAGAATAGCGGCCAGCACATTACGCATCATCGATTTTCTCACTTACTCAGATTCTCAAGATAGGCCTTGTTGAAAATGTCGGGAAGTTTCTGCGTAGAGATTCCCGAAAGTTCGACAAGGGTCTTGTTGCCCTTCTCAAACTCATCAACGTAAAGCTGTTTAACGGGCACATAGCGGCCGTCAATTATTGTATAGTTCATGTAGTAGGCACTCTGCATCAGTGTGCCCGAGTTCGAAAATGACTGCTCCTTAAGGGGCAGAAAATTGTCCTGACGAACCCAGTAGATTTTTTTCGGATAATCGACATCATTGACCTTCGCCTTCAGCTCGAAACGGTAGACGGGAATCTCGCCTAACTTCTCCTCCGAGAGGATCTCCTTGCCGGAGGCGTCCTTGGCGGGCTCGTAGAGCTCGGTGAGCTTTCGCATCTCGAAATCATCCGCCTTGGCGTCGCTGCCGGCGATAGATTCATCACGGTTGATGTGCTGAAAGGTGCGGGTATTGCGGCGGTACATCCAGAAATTATCGCCGACTCGAAGGTAGCCGTTTCCCTTTTCAGCTTCAGGAGCAACCATAACGATGAGAAACGAATCATCCGAGTCCCGTCGATAGTAGATCACCTCGGTTGTCTTTGTCCCCTGCTCGGGCTTAGTCTGCGTAAGCAGCGTCTTGGCCCGCACATCGCTCGTAAGTTCCTGCAGATCCTCGACCTGCTTCATAAGTTTTGAAACACTTGTCTCTGCGAGAAGCGGAAACACCGAGAGTAACACGAGAGCACATATTATTATTTTTTTCATAGAATCACCTGTATAAAAGTTTTTTCTCTCACTGCGGCAGTATGAAGGCGCACTGCACTTATTCATAATGCCGCAAAGCCTCGGCCGATGAGAGGTTGGCCGCTTTTTTCGCGGGAAAGAAGGCAGTAAGCGCCGCAATCACAAGAAGCATGAGACAGTTGAACAAAATTGCACCGGCGGTCGGCATGAAGAAAAGATGCTTTTTCACCAGAAGTATGCTCAGGGGATTATCTGCCGCATCGACAGTGATCGACGAGAGTATCACCATTGCAACGGCGGCCAGCAGCACACCGGTAATGGCCGCAAAGAGCGCGAGAAGCGTCGTCTCGAGAATAAAGATGATACGCACATCGCGCTTCTGCATGCCTATCGCGCGTATCGTCCCTATCTCGCGCGTGCGCTCGCGTATGGTCATTCGAAGCGTATTAATGACTCCGATGATGATGATGAAAAACAATACCGCGACCGCGCCTATGGTGATGAGATTGAGAACCACTTCGAGCTTGAGTACATCGCTCGCGCTTTCATACATCGAGTTTACGTCAATGACCGCAGCCCGGATCTTGCGCTTTGCCGCATCACGCTGTTTTTTCATCATGTCCTCTGTGGTGCGCGAACGGTCAAGCAGAACCCACTCACTCCCGAGAGCGCTGTAAAAGCTCGCATCTTTTGCAGGCAGAAAGGCCGAGGTTCTGTCCTTTTCGAGATCAGGCAGGTTCGGATAAAAAGCGGCGTAAAACAGGGCCTCGTGTGCATACACGGCCGACTCGCCGCTTTTTGCGTCAGAGACGAATATGCCGGCCACATCGGCGGAGAATTCCGCCGGCTCATCCATAAATTTAGGTTTATAATAAACCCGCAATTTATCCCCGGTCTTGAGATTGAGGGCGAGGGCGAGTTTATCACTGATCATACAGCCGTCGCGTTTGAGCACCTCATCCATCGAGCCCTCCGCGAGGGTGAACTCTTTGCGGATGATCTCTTTTTTCGCGTCATCATTTCCCATAAAGGGCAGCACTGTGAGGGCAGTGCCGTTTTCCGCTTTCGCGAAGATAAAGGCCGGCCCCGGCTCAAGGGCCTTATGAATATTGTCCGCGATCCTGACTGCATTTTTTTTGGGATTTTTTACGACCATCTGCACGGGCCCGGACTCCCAGGGGCGCAGGCCCATGATCGTTTTGAGGTTATCGAGCTCGACGAACATGACGCCTGACATGAACATATTGTCGTTGGTGATGATTCCCGCGACGGTAAGCCGCGCGGCCTGCACCTGATTGTGAATATTGGTAAGGCGGACACGGACGGTATCACCCTTTTTTACGTTCAATATTTCCGCTTTTTCTTTTGAAAGAATCAGCGGATTTTCAAACTCGGTTGAGTGAAGATCCTGCCACTTTCCCTCCTGCATATTGAAGGACTCTTCGAACTCTGACTGCTCCTGTTCTGAGAGTTCGCTTTTCGAATCGACACCGACCAGCACCATGTTTTCGGTGCGGCCGTTGCCGATCGCGCGCACCATGGTGCCCAGCCCCTCGTCGATGCGCACAAGATCCCCGCCCGCTTCACGCTTCAGCAGTTCGATGAAACGCGCCTTGTCACGGATAACGCTTCGCATGACGCCCCTGCCCTCGGTCACGCCGACATTGATATGCCCCGCAACGTAGACGACAATCTTGTTAAAGAGCACATCCGACACGCCGGCGGCAAAGGAGCTTGCGATGACCAGGATCATGACGCCGAAGGCCATGGCGCTTCCGAGAAGTATGTTGCGCCGCTTCTGGCGCAGCAGATTTCGAAAGCTTATGGAAAAAAGAAATTTTATATTCTGAAAGATCATATATCCCCCCATTAAAAATTGACGGCAGAAATGCGGAACCGTCGAAAAGCGGCACAGCCGCCTCAATCGCGCGCGATCGCCTCAAGCGGAGTTATGCCCCTGGCGACTCTGACAGGATAGATAACGGTGATGAGGGTAACCAGAGCGAGCTGGCCGATGCCGAAAATGATATCACCCGCGCGGAGCACCGGCATGAAGCTGTCACCGCCGAAAAGAAGCTGCAGCATATCGTTGTCGGTGGTGATCTTGAGTGATGCCAGAATGTACACTCCGATTATCCCCGCGGTGATGCCCAACCCTCCGAAGAAACCTGAAAGCACCGCAGTCTCGCCGATGAACATATAGCTGATGAATCCCTTGTGCGCGCCGACAGCGCGCATCATGCCGATTTCAGTCGTGCGCTCTATCGCCGCCATCGAGAGGGTATTGACGATTATGATTACCGCCACAAAAAAGAGGAACGAGACGAATAGAAAAAGCGCCCCTTTGATAAGCATGGCCATGCTGCCGATGAAGCCCGATGCCTTTTTCCACGAAACCGCATGAACGCCCAGCCCCGCCTCTTTCAAGCCTTTGTTGAGAGAAGCGATCGATTTGTCGAGAGTGCGCGAGTCCTTGAGCTTGACCAGAATAAGGTTGTAGCTGCCCAGCTCATGATCCACATCGGTGCGCACGCCGGCGTCGTCCTTTCGCGAGAAATCGACTTCGTCAAGGTCGGCCTTGCCGGTATCTGTCACGACGAACTCTTCACCCGAAAACATGCTGTCGAGATTGCTGTCATCCATCGACAGGAGGGACTTTGTCTCATCGGAGAGTGATGAAGAAATATCTTCGGCAGAAAAGTACCCGAGGCACTGACGGTAGGATTCGATGTCCATGAGAATGAAGTTTCCCCACATGGTGTTGAGCGCCTTGTATTTGAAGACCCCCCTGACGGGAACCCGCACGTCGGTGGTTGTATCGCCGGCGGACATCCCCATGAATACTACATTGTCCTTGAGAACAAGATCTGCGCGGTTCTCTTTCGCTTCTTTAGAGAGATTCTCCTCGACCAGACCCTGGGGTGAAACATACCAGAAATTCATCGAGTTATAACAGTCATCCCGCTGCCGTGTGGGAAAGAGAATACCGCTCTGCGACGAGCTGAAGTAGTCCCCCTCGAGCTTAATGATCGTATCGGGAAAGAACCGGCGGTACTCGTCAAGATCAACGCCTATCACATAGGCGTAGGTGGGGTCGCCCTCTTCGTCGTTGAGCACCATGACCACGTTTTTTCCGATGGGCATGACATCTTTTACCACTTCGTTTTTACCGAGAAATTCTTTTATCTGCTTATAGTTGGCGACCACCTCGACGGATTCACCCATCATCTTTATCAGCACGCTGTCGCTTTTCTCTTTATCGGATACGATGACGATATCGCCGAGAAAGCCGTTGATGATGTTGCGTTCAAGCCCGCGATCGAGCCCCGAGATGACGCCGTTGCCGAGTGTCATCAGGAAGGCGCTCAGAAAAAGAATGGCACCGATGATAAGGCTTTTACCCTTGTGGCGAAGCACGTTGCGCCACGCTATTTTAATTATCAGGCTCATGAAGTCACTCCTTCACCAGAACGCCGTCTCTGATTTTGATGATGTCGCGCGCGTACTGCAGTACGTTGGCATCATGTGTGGAGAAGATAAAAGTGGTCTTTTCGATTCTATTCATCTGCTGCATCAGTTCGAGAATCTGTGCGCCCGTTACCGAGTCAAGATTCGCGGTCGGCTCGTCTGCGAGCACAATGTCGGGGTTGGTGACCAGCGCCCGTGCGATCGCCACGCGCTGGCGCTGACCGCCCGAAAGCTCTGCGGGACGGTGTTTGATGTGCTCGGTGAGCCCGACCTTTTCGATCAGATCGCGGGCCCGCTTCGTCACTTCGCTTTTGGTGAACTTCTTCATGAGAAGAAGCGGGAACTCGACATTCTCAAGAACATTGAGCACGGGGATCAGATTGAAGGTCTGAAAGATGAAGCCGATCTTATTCAGGCGAAGATTAGTAACCTGATGATCTTTCATCGTGGTGATCTCGGTACCGCCGATTTTGACACTGCCCTCACTTGCCGTATCGATGCAGCCGATCACATTGAGCAGCGTTGTCTTGCCGCTTCCCGAGGGGCCGACGATACTCAGAAAATCGCCCTCCTCGATCGCAAGATCTACGCCGCGAAGGGCATGAACAGTCGTCTGACCCAGCGCATAATTTTTCTTTAAACCATTAATTTCGATTATATTCATAAGAGCTCCTTTTATACAAAAAAATAGTACCGCCGCCCCTGCAAAACAAGACGGAAACGGATCACTTTTATTGCACACTTTCTTCGCGCATAAGCGATAAAATCTCACCTATAGAACAACTGAGTGCCGCTTTCATAGCACTTTTTGAGTCTGGCCGGCAAAAAAAATCCGAGTCGGCGAAACGGTTCAATATACCATCCGGACGGTCTGAGCATCCGTCATAAGGCCAAATGCGCTCTCAACGCCTTGTTACAATACAATTAAAATGTATTAGCAGTTTTGTAACTACCATTTGTCTTCTGTCAACGATTTTACCGGGCAGCATCTCCAAAAAAAACGAAGATGCAGAGGAAGCTGCGAACGTAACCGCAGCTTCGCGCATATATAATCGGGGATAACCGGACTACATATCCTCACGCCGGTGATCGCCGCTAATCTGCGCAACCTTCGCTTTTTTCGAAATACGCAGTACGCCGGAACAATCGATGTTTCCGATACGGCAGCCCGGACCGATCACCACATCCCTGCCGTTCACCGTCTGTGCGACGACGCCGCGCAGTTCAATGGTGGTTGCCTCGATAAGCGAGATGCGGGAGCGGGCAATACCGATGAAATTCATGAACCACTGACCGTGCGAATGAATATGAATGTACTCACCCACTATCTCGCGGGCACTGATGCAGCCGTCCGCCTCGATACGGTCGGCTGAAATCTCGCCGTTGATTTTAATCACCCCGTCGCAGAATATTTCGCGCGACTCGATTTTTGTCCCGCCCTTAACGCTCACAATCCCGTCAATGTCAACTTTTTGCGCACGGATGTTTCCCTCGATATTCATGATGCCGTCGCAGTCGAGGCTTCCCGTCTCAACATTTCCGCTGCAGCGGAAGATGCCGTCGACATCGACACTCTCCGCACTGATATCGCCTTCACACCTGGCGATTCCGTCAATCTGTACACGGCGGTACTCGCCGCCGCTTATATTGTGTATTCCATCCACTCTCAGATTTTCCATTTTTATCTCTCCTTATCGTTTGCAGCGATTGCGCCGCTTAACTGTGTCTTGAGGTAATTGATCTTTTCACCGAGAGCAATCGAAGCACAAACGCAGACGCCTCTGTCGAATTGCGGGTGCTGCGCGCCCCGGGTAAAACAGAGGTGATATTCTCCGCCCGCGCAGAAGATGGTGCAGATTAGTTCCGCGGGCTGCACTTCGGTGAAAAGCGCGGCGCCTCCTCTGATCGCCTGATGAAAATTCTCATACGGTAATCCCTCGCTGTCCGCGTAGCGGCAGATTTCGTTGACCAGAGCAAGCTCATTGATTGTGAACTCCTCTTTATCAAGCAGCTGAGCCAGAAGAGCTGCCGCCCGCGGCAGTATCCCCTCGATACCGGCGACATCCTCCCGGCGAAGAGGCATCTGCTCCTGCGATGAGAGTATCCCCGCAACCTCTTCGAGTGAATGAGAGTCCTTCATCTGCACTATCGATTTGACTCTTTCGAGAATCTGCTCTTTCGGAAAAAAAGTCTCCTGTCCGGTAAACGAGCTTTGCTTGATGAACCACTCCTCTGGAATCAGCCGCTCCCTCTTCCACCGGTAGAGCTGACCGTAGGAGATACCGGTGACCGCCAGCAGCTCTTTTTTCGATATCAGATCCACAAGCCCTCCCTTTTGTAATCTCAATTATCACGTAACAATGTTTTGTTACAACAAAAATCATGTAACAAAACATTGTTACGTTGTCAATCAATAATTATCAAAAATACTGAGCCGAAGGCATATAATTTTTAAAACGAGGGGGATGTGCGGATGTAATTCGGCAGATTTATCGATTATTTCACTGGCGCGATGGGGGGAAGTGTTCAGCGAAAAGTCCGGCAGCTGAACGGGAAATTTGCGTATTCTGCGGAGAGATGCTGTCCGCGAAGGGTACATCCTGATGCGGCGCATAGCGGGGGGAAGCGCAAGCGCCTCTAGAGGTACTCTTCGAACCAGCGCTTCAGCTTTGACCCGAGTCCTGAGCCGGGGGCCTTGCGGGTGGTGCGCTTGCCCGAAAACTGTGCGGTCTTGATGCCGTATTTTACCAGCCCCACGGCGCTGGTAAACTGCGGGGTGCTGACAATATCCGTCATCCCCCCGATATCTTTGGGGATGCCCACACGTACGGGAAGTCTGAAGACGCGCTCGGCCGCCTCAACCGCGCCGTCCATCGCCGCACAGCCGCCGGTAAGCACAATGCCCGCCGCGAGCACATCCTTCTTGCCGCTCTTCTCGAGCTCACGGTCGACAAGCTCCATTATCTCGAACATGCGCGGCTCAATGATTCGCGCCATCTCCTGTCTGAATACGCGGCGCGGCGCCCGGTCACCCACAGACGGCACCTCGACCGTTTCGGCGGCATCAATCAGATCGATCACCGCGCAGCCATATTTCTTTTTTAATACCTCGGCCGACTCAACCGGAGTCGACAGCCCGATTGAGAGGTCATTTGTCACGTGGCGTCCCCCGATCGGCAGCACCGTCGAATAGGTGACCCCGCCGTCGATGAACACGAGGATATCGGTCGTTCCCCCGCCGATGTCGATGAGGGCGACGCCGAGCTCTTTCTCGTCGGCCGAAAGCACCGCTTCGGACGCCGCAAGGGCCGAAAAGACGATATCCGAAACCTGAAGAGTCGACGCATTCACGCTTTTTATCAGATTCTGAAGGCTCGATGCCGATGCGGTGACGATGTGCACCTCGGCCTCGAGCCGCACGCCGGTCATGCCGATCGGATCTTTGATGCCGAGCTGGTCGTCTACAGAGAATTCACGCGAGAGGACGTGCACGATCTCCCGGTCGGCGGGTATCACGATCGCCTGCGCCGCCTCAATGACACGGCGGATCTCGTTGGTCGAAATGGTGCGCCCGCGTCCTGAAACGGCGACAACGCCGCGCGAATTCTCGCCCTTCACGTGGCTTCCCGAGAGGGCGACGATGGCGCTGGCGATCTCGCATCCGGCCATAAGTTCGCAGTCCTCGACCGCTTTGGTGATGGACTCTTTTGTATTGTCAATATTGATGATGACGCCGTTTTTCATGCCGCGTGAGGGGGCAATACCCACCCCCGCGATCTCGACTCTGCCGTTATCGTTCAGGTATCCCGCGATGGCGCAGGTCTTTGTGGTACCGATGTCAAGTCCAACGACGATTGTATCCATAGATCTACCTTATCGAAACCCTGAATTAGCCTTTTGCGCTCAAACTTCAAGAATTTACTTTCAACAACCAGACAAGAAAGACGGGAGGTAATTTCTCGAAGCTCACCAGTGTCAGCGGAGAATCGCCCGCTCGCCGGTGATATCGATTACCGGCGGATAGTATCCTCTGCTGTCAAAGTATCCCGCAAGGTACTCGAGTCTGTCAAGCTGTTCCTTCGTTTCGCCCATTACAAAGAGGGTCGGTCTGCCGGCAAGGGTTATTCTTACGCTGTTCTTATCCCTCATGTCAACCTGTTTCAGCTGCTTCGTCACACTGAACTCCTCCGCGGCGTTGAAGAAATCTTCAATGCGCTTTCTCGCGGAGGGGGTCACCGTCCTGCCGTCGATATCGCTGTTATTGAGCAGTATCAGAGGATCGGCGTAACGGGGCAGTCTGTTGATCGAAATAAGAGAGAAATTCTGGTCAATAAGGCCGATCAGGCTTCCCCTCGCCCCCGTAACATAGACAAAATATGACGACACTCTCTCTTTTATTATAATCGTCATTGTCTGGTTTTTATTAATTATTTTATACGATTCCACCAGGGCGTCGTCGCGCAATACACGCTCGAGCACCTCCCTGTCGACGAGGATGAAGCCCTCCTTCGTCGCGAAGCCTGCCTTCTGGGCAATCTCAAAGCGCGAGAGACGCTCAAGCCCTTTGAACACAAGCGACTTCACGCGCACCGTCCCCGCGAACAGGGGGGACATCGCTGCGATCAGGCAGAGCAGAAGAATCGTTCGTACTACTTTCTGAGACATTCGAGAATCTTGGGTCCTGTTTTATAGATATCACCCGCACCGAGCGTCAATACCACGTCGCCCGGACGGACGATTTTCGCCACCGCTTCGGGGATCTCCTCAAAATTGGGGATGAACTGACACTTTTCGTCGGAGTGCCTGTCGTAGACATCGGCGATAAGCTGCGAACTCACCCCCTCGATCGGCGCCTCACCCGCGGGGTATATTCCCGCGAGAATCAGATGGTCGCAGTCCGGGAAGGCCTTGCCGAAATCTTCCCACAGAAGCTGCGTGCGGGAATAACGGTGGGGCTGAAATACGGCAACGACCCGGCGGCCGAGCGACTTCAGCGCCGAGAGTGTCGCGCGTATTTCGGTGGGATGGTGGCCGTAGTCGTCGATAACGGTCACACCGCCGCACTCGCCGATAATCTCGATGCGCCGCCCCACCCCTTTGAAATCGGCCAGCCCGCTCTGAATGGCGCCGAAGCTGATCTGAAGTTCACGCGCGACCGCGACCACCGCAAGCGAGTTGAGCACATTATGGCGCCCGAGAAGGCGAAGCTTCACCTCTCCGAGAAGTTCGTTTTCACAATAGCAGTCGTAAATCGTGAAACCCTCGGCAAAACGGACATTCGCAGCCCTGAAGGCCGCACGCTCAGAAAATCCGTAGGTGACGTAGGGTCGCTCGATCTGCCCCTCAATCGAGGCGATCGCAGGATCATCGATGCACAGCACCGAAAAGCCGTAAAAGGGAATATTATTGATATAGCGAAGAAAGGCCTCTTTGACGCCCTCAAAGTATTTGTAGAAGTCGAGATGGTCCGCGTCGATATTGGTGACGATGGTGATGACCGGCAAAAGCTTAAGAAAGCTTCCGTCTGATTCGTCGGCTTCGAAGACGATGTACTGTCCGCCCCCACCCCGCGCGTTCGACCCGAAGTTGAGCACCTTGCCGCCGATGATGGCGGTGGGGTTGAGTCCGCAGCTGAAAAAAAGCGACGAGAGCATCGAAGAGGTGGTCGTCTTGCCGTGAGTGCCGGCAATGCCGATGCCCTGTTTGAGGCGGACGAGTTCGGCGAGCATCTCCGAGCGGTGAATGATCGGAATCTTGCGGCGGCGCGCCTCGATGATCTCGGGGTTATTGGGATCAATCGCGGTAGAGGTGATTACCACACTGTACTCTTCGATATTTGATGTAAAGTGGCCGATAAATATTTTCGCGCCGAGGGCTTCGAGACGCCGGGTGGTTTCGGATTCGCGAAGGTCCGAGCCGGAGACCATGAATCCCTGATGAATAAGGATCTCCGCGATGCCGCTCATGCCGACGCCGCCGATTCCCACAAAGTGCATTCTCTTTTTATTGCGAAACAGCATTGGTATCTCCTGTTGAACAGAGGGTTTGCGCGGCGCTTAATCGGCAATCGCATCCTAAAAAAAGTGCCGCAGCGAAGCGAGCCGGATTAAAAACAAAACAAGGGATAGCTTCCCGCTCATTTCCGTTTTCGTGATTTCACCTTTGGCGCACCGGCATCATTTTTTGCAGCGTCTTTCTTCACTGCATCTGCTTTCGCAGTTTCTTCTGTTGTACGAAGTGAAGCGGCATCCGCGTCGCTCTGCGAGACGATCAGGTCGATGATATCGCGCGCGGCGTTCACCTTCGCCTCCTGGGCGCACTTGCGCTTCATCTGCGTAAGGCGCGGCTCGCTGTGCAGAATGTCGAAAATCAGAGGGCCGACATACTGCGGCGTCACCTTTTCCCCTTCGATCTTGATTGAAGCACCTGAACGGTCGAAGACATCGGCGTTGAGGCTCTGATGATTCTGCGTTGCGTGGGGGTACGGCACGAGCAGCGAGGGAAGTTTTACCGCGGCAAGCTCCATCATGACGCCCGATCCTGAACGGGATATCGCGATATCGGCGGCGCGGTAGGCGGCACCGACATCCTCGATAAAGGGGGAAAGATATACCGAACCGAATTTGCTGCTCTCGTTGATGATCTTTTTATATTTCTCATACGAGACCGCGCCGGTTGACCAGATAAGACCTATATTCTTAAACTCGGCGTTATATCTGATTTTAAGCTCAAGAACCAGTTCGTTCAGCTGAACCGCGCCCTGACTGCCGCCGATGGCGAGAATCACCCGGTCGCAATGCGAAAGATTGAAGAGCTTAAGCGCCTGTTCCCGCGTCATATCGGGAAGAGCCTTTTTCCTGATGGGGTTTCCCATGCAGTGGATCTTCTCGTGCTGATCCTCTTTGATCCATTTGACGGTGTCGGTGAAAGTAGTGAGAAGAAAGACCGCCTTTTTCAGAAACAGTTTGGTCACCTTGCCGGGGACGGTATTCTGCTCACAAAGATGCAGACGCCGTTTCTTCGATAGTGAGGCGAGCAGCGCCGGGGCGGAGACGTATCCCCCCATGCCGATCACATCGGTGATATTGTACTTCGCGTAATAGAACTTCACCTTTATGTACGCCCAGAAAAAGACGGGAAGAAAGAACGGCAGCTTCCACAGCGTTTTGGCAACGGGGGGAGCGTTGTAGTAGAGAAGATCACCCCGCTCGATCTCGGAGAGATATTTGAACTTGCGGTCGGAATAACTTGTCAGAAATTTGGCAAAGATTCCCTTTTCACGGCAGTATTCATACAGCGCTATCCCCGGGCTTATATGGCCGCCCGTCCCGCCGCCGATTATCAATATTCTTTTCTCGCTCATACCGTTACTCCGTCAGAGTTATCCTCATACTGTATATTATCGTACAAACCCTCGCGATAGCGAGAGATATTAAGAAGAATTCCGCAGCACATCATGTTTGAAAGCAGCGACGAACCGCCGTAGCTGATAAACGGAAGGGGGATTCCCGTCGTGGGCAGAGCCCCGCTGACTACGCCTATATTGATGAAGGCCTGCAGCACGATCATAAGCGTAAGGCCGATTGCCAGCAGGCGCCCGTAGTCATCAACGGCCAGAAGCGCAATATGCATCCCCCGCCAGAAAAGCAGAAGAAAAAGTCCGATCACCATGAAGGTCCCGAAAAGACCGGTCTCTTCGGCGATTACCGCAAAGATGAAGTCGGTATGGGGTTCGGGAAGCCGCATGATCTTCTGCGTTCCGTTACCCAGTCCGCGGCCGATCAGCCCCCCTTTTTTAAAGGCGATAAATGACTGGATGATATGATAGCCGACGCCGAAACGATCGGACCACGGGTTGAAAAAGGCGATAATTCTGTCGCGCCTATACTCAACTTTATACACCAGAAGATAGAATGCGGGGATGGAAACCGCCCCGAGAAAAAGAATATACATCAGAGAAAATCCCGAGACGAACAGAATCGCGACCCCGACCAGAAGCAGGTCAATCGCTGTACCGAAGTCGGGCTGCATCAGAATAAGAAAAAACATGACGCCGAGAATTACCAGCGGAATCAGAAGCTGCATCAGCGGGCTGTGCGATGTAGATGACGAAGCGCTTTCCGATGAAAAAACCTTCGACAGATATATCACCATAAAAATTTTTACAAATTCTGCCGGCTGTACGCCGAAGAAACCGATGCGTATCCAGCGAGAGGAACCCTTCGCCACGTGCCCCAGTCCGGGAATAAGCGTGAGAAGTAGCATCACGAAGGAGATCAGCAGCAGAAACTTGGTATAACGGGCGTAGACGCGGTAATCAATCTCCTGCATTATGAGCAGCGCAGCAAAACTGACGACAAACCAGAGCAGCTGTTTTTTCAGAATAAAGAAAGAATCGCCGTAGACCTTCGTCGCAACGATCGCCGAGGCGCTGTAGCTCATGGCGATGCCGGTACCGACAAGAGAAAAGACCGTCAGAAAAAGAATGAGATCAGGAACTCCCTTGCGGTATGGACTGATATAATCCACCATCAGCGCGCTCCGGCAAGCCGCGCGGCCGATTTCATGAAGGCGTCGCCCCGCCGCTCATAATTTTCAAACATATCAAAAGATGCGCATCCCGGAGAGAGTATCACCGTCCCCCTCGCGCACAAATCGCGGCCCTTGTCAACGGCATCATCCATGTCGGAGGCGCGCACCAGAGGGATCTTCTCTTCCGCAAAGATCTTCTCAAAATCATCGGAAGTCTCGCCGATAAGCACGACCCCCTTCACGAGAGGGTTCTGCGCAAAAGCCTTCGCCATAACCGAATAGTCCTCACCCTTTGCGCGGCCGCCGACGATGAAAACCGAATCATCGCTCATACTTTTGAGGGCGGTCATCACTGCGTTGACGGTTGTGGCCTTCGAATCGTTGATAAAGCGCAGACCGCCCGCCTCGCCCGCCATCTGCAGCCGGTGAGGAAGCCCCGCATACGAGGCGCAGGCCTCGGCCAGAGCCGCAAGATCGCAGGAGCGTCCCCGTTTCTCGAACAGCGACAGTATCAGCAGAATCGCCGCCATGGCATTCTGCACATTATGCAGCCCTCTGAGCGTCATACGCGACTGCGCTAAAAGGGGAAGCTCCTCGCCGCCGCGCCGCAGATAGACGGTTCCCTCACGAAAAAAAAGATCGGCGCTCGTATCAAGCAGTGAGAAGCGGCGTATCTTTGCACGATGACTTCTCACTGCATCACAGACTGCCTTATCATCGCCATTAATTATGCAGAAGTCATCCACACACTGGTTCATGAAGATGCGCCGTTTCGCCTCGAGGTACTCTTTCATCGAGGGGTAGCGGTCAAGATGGTCGGGTGCGAGGTTTAAAAAAGCCGCGCAGTCGCAGTTGAAATCGGCGATGGTCTCAAGCTGAAACGAAGAGAGCTCGGCAACAGTAACCGTATCGTCATTGGAACTTTCCGCAAGCGAAATCAGGGGGATGCCGATGTTGCCACCCTCTCTCGCGTCGATACCGAGACGGCGCAGCACATATGCGCACATCGCCGTTGTCGTCGATTTGCCGTCGGTGCCGGTGATGCCGAGAATGTAACCCTTCGTGAAATGCCAGGCAAGCTCGACTTCGGCGATAACGGGAATCGCCCTCGCGTCCGCCGCCTTAAGAAGAGGAATGGTTCGGGGAACACCGGGACTGAGCACGATCACTCCCGCACTGTCGAGCAGTGACTCACTCTGATGGCCGAACTCGCGCCTCACGCGTTTATCGAGGCCGTCGGCAACACCCTCAAGTTTATCAATTGATTTGAGGTCGTTTGCGGTAACCGAAAAACCCCGCGAGGCGAGAAAATTTGCGGTGGTGAGTCCCGAACGCCGCGTACAGCCGACTACAAGCACCGGGGCAGTTTTGTCTGAAAGAATTTTCGCGGTCGGTGAATCTAATTTAATCATGGTCACCTACAGAATCTTCAGCGTTGAAAGGCCGACAAGGGCGAGGATTATCCCGAAGATCCACATGCGGACAACGACCTTCTGCTCGCTCCATCCGGAAAGTTCAAAGTGGTGATGGATCGGGGCCATCTTGAAGATACGCTTCTTTGTAAGCTTGTAGTACCCCACCTGTATAATGACAGAAGCGACTTCAACGACGAATACGCCGCCGATGAGCAGCATGAAAATCTCTTTTTTGATCATCACCGAAAGGATGCCGATCGTTCCGCCGAGGGCGAGCGACCCGGTATCGCCCATGAAAACACTGGCGGGATTCGTATTGAACCACAGAAAGCCAAGAAGCGCTCCGCTGAGAGCCGCTATAAAGACGGTAAGTTCGGCCGCGGCCGGCACATGGGGAATTCTAAGGTAATCGGAGATCTCGCTGTGACCGGTCAGATAGGTGATAGTGCCCAGCGCCACGCAGACGATGAGCGTCAAGCCGGAAGCCAGTCCGTCAAGGCCGTCGGTAAGATTGACCGCATTTGAAAAACCGACGATGATAATCGTGGCGAAGAGGATCCACAGCCATGAAAGATCGGCCAGTGCCCGGTTCATAAAAGGGACAAACAGCTGCGTTGAAATCTCAGCGTTCGAGGGGAAAAAATAGAGCACCAGCGAGACAAAGGCACCGATCACCAGCTGACAGATGAACTTGGTCCGCCCCGGCATTCCCCCCTTTCGTTTGAGTACCGATTTCATGTAGTCGTCGGCGAAACCGAGTACGCCCAGGGCGAGCGTCGCGACAAGCAGTACCACGAGGTAGAGGTTTGCGAAGTTGCCCCAGAGAATGACTGCGAAAAGAATCGCCGCGAGAATGATGACCCCGCCCATGGTGGGGGTTCCCCGCTTCGTCTTGTGGCTCTCGGGTCCCAGATCGCGGACCTCTTCGCCGAATTTGAGGCGGCGCAGCCAGTCGATAAAAAAACGGCCGAAGATCAGCACAAACAGAAGCGCCGTGACAGCAGCGTAAAGTGAGCGGAAGGTTATGTACTGAAAGAGCCGCAGAAACGAAAAATATTTTTGTAAGGGAACCAGAAGTAAATAGAACATACTATCCTAGCGGAGAATTGCGTCCGCCACCTCCTCCATTTTCATTGAACGTGAACCTTTCACAAGCACCACATCATCATCATTCAGAGCCCCCCTCAGCGAGGCAACCAGTTTTTCTTTAGAGTCGAATATCCCTACGCAGTCGGTGGAAAGCCCCGCGCAAATCGCACCGCGCGCGATCTCCGCCGCATCGTTGCCGTAAACCATGAGCGTTGAGAAGCCCGCATCGAACAGCTGTCTGCCTGCGGCAAAATGATAGGCGGCAGAGCCCTCGCCCAGCTCTTTCATGTCGGCGAGCACCGCAATCTTGCGCCGCGCGGGAAAGACCGCCTTCGCGGAGAGAATCGCCGAAGCGAGCGAGAGCGGATTCGAGTTGTAGGTATCGCGAATGACGGTTACCCGTCCCTTCACAAGCTCGCTGCGCCCGCCGACGTTCGAAAAGGCGGCAAGCGAGCGCCGCATATCGTGGACATCCGCGCCGGCGTACAGACCTACGGTGACGGCGCACAGAAGATTGGCGACATTGTGCAGACCGTAGAGCGGCGCTGTATAGGTGATCCCCTTGACGGTAATCGAGAGCGACTCCTCGAAGAGTTCATATTTTTCGGGTGTGATATCGGCGCGCGCGTCAAGGCCGTAACTTGTCACAACCAGATTTCGCGCCCTGGCCCTGGCCTCAAGAATCGGCCACGTTTCGGTATCGCGGTTGATAAAAACGCGCGAGCCCTCGCGCATCGCAGTAAAGATCTCTGACTTCGCGTTCGCGACGCCCTCGACCGAGCCGAGAAATTCGAGATGCCCCTCGGCGGCGTTGGTGATCACGGCGATATCGGGCAGCGCCATGGCGGCGATGCGCTCGATTTCACCGGGGTGATTCATACCCATCTCGATGACCGCATAGGTGTGCCCGGGGCGAAGGCCGAACAGGGCGAAGGGCACGCCGATTTCATTATTATAATTCTTTTCACTTTTATGGCACAGATAGCGGGGGGAAAGTGCAGCGCAGATCAGCTCTTTGGTGGTGGTCTTGCCGTTGGTGCCGGTGATGCCCAGAAGCGGCATCGAAAAGCCGCGGCGGTAGTCGCGCGCGAGCGAAGCAAGCGCCGCGAGCGTGTCTGAGCACTCCACCCGGGGAACATTGCCGCCGCAAGCTCCCTTGTGGGTCAGGTAGGCGGCGATTCTGCCCTCGCCGCACAGCGGGGCAATAAAGTCGTGCCCGTCGAACTTCTCGCCTGACAGCGGTACGAAAAGAGTCGAAGCGTCGCAGTCGCGCGAATCGGTGCTGATCGAAACGAAAGAGGCATCGCCTTGCGCACCGGAACCGGTAATCGAGGCGACGTTCTTCAGCGTATTTTCATATGATGCTCTCATATTCAAATCCTATATAACAGTTCCGGAAATCCGATGAAAAGATTGTACTGCGTTTTTCATCAGTTTTTGAGAACCGCAAACGACAGCTTCAGCGCCGTCAGATTTTTATTCCCATATACTTCGCGGCGATCTCGCGGTCGTCGAAATGGATCTTGCTCTTTCCGAGAATCTGGTAATCCTCGTGGCCCTTTCCGGCAATCACCACCAGATCGCCCTTCTGCGCGCTCGAAATCGCGTGGGCAATCGCGGCCTCGCGGTCAACGATGACGCTGAATTTATCGGCCGGCGCTTCCACCCCCGCGAGAATATCATCGATAATCGCCCGCGGATCTTCGGTGCGCGGATTATCCGAGGTGACCACCGCGTAATCAGAGAGCGACAGGGCGCTTTTCCCCATGAGGGGCCGTTTCGTCCTGTCGCGGTCCCCGCCGCAGCCGAAGACCGTGATAAGCCGCGCAGGTTTAAGCTCGCGCGCCGAAGAGAGCAGCTTGGTGAGCGCGTCGTCGGTGTGCGCGTAATCGACCACTACGTAGAATCCCGCCGGAGAGCCGATCGTCGAAAATCTACCGGGCACCGATTCGATCGACTCGAGTCCCCTTTTGCAGACGTGCGGATCGATCCCCAGGGCGCGGCAGCATCCCCATGCGCAAAGCGCGTTATACATAGAAAAACGCGCCGTCATCTTCATCGAAAGATCGAAGCGCCCCAGGCTCTCATTGATTGAAAACGATATGCCGTCGAGTCGCATAGAAACCGAGGCCGGGTCGATCGCGAAATCAGCGGACTCGAGCGCGGAAAGAGAGTAGCTGCTGATATCACCGGCAAGGCTCTTGTGAAGCTTCGCCCCGTAGGGGTCGTCAAGATTGAGTATCGCCGACTTGGGCGATGCGGGCGGTGCCGATTTTGAAAGCAGCGTAAACAGGTGCGCCTTCGCCGCAAAATAATCTTCGAATGTCTTGTGGTAATCGAGATGGTCGCGCGTCAGGTTGGTGAAGGCCGCAACGGTGAAATTTATGTCGTCGACGCGGCCCAGCGAGAGGCCGTGCGAAGAGACCTCCATGATGATGACATCGACCCCTTCGCGATACATTCGACCCATGATCGCGTGTATGTCGCGCGATTCGGGTGTGGTGTTGGGCGCATCAAGAACGGTCGTGCCCCAGCGGTAGTTCACCGTGCCGATCACGCCGGGACGGCGTCCTGCGGCGCGCAGTATGGACTCTATCATGTAGGTTGTCGAGGTCTTGCCGTTGGTGCCGGTGATGCCGATTACGGGTATCTTCGCGGAGACTTCGCCGAAGAATAGAGCCGACACTCTTGAGAGATCCTTACGGGTGTCGCGCGAGCGGATAAAAACGGCGGATGGATAGTTATCCGCCTCTGTGAAGCCTTCGCTCACCAGAAAAGCCCGGCAGCCGTTTGCGTAGGCGGCCCCGATAAAGGTATGGCCGTCGGAGACAAGTCCTTCGACTGCGACAAAGAGCGTTCCCCCCGCCGCCTTTCGGGAATCATACACCACATCGGCAATCTCGGCGTCCGCATAGGGACTGTCGCAGCGAATGCCGCTGACGAGAGTTACGAGTTCACTGATCAGCATCCTTGGTCTCCAGCACGATGAAATCGCCGCTTCGCATCCAGCTCATGCCGTGCGAAACGGCCCACACCTCTATATCCTCATAGCGCCGCTTACGCTCAATTTCATAGCGCAGACGCGACTGCTCTTTTAAAAGTTCTTCTTTATAACTGAGACTGCGCTGCATGCTCAGCTTGAGTTTCATGACCTCGATATTCTGCCAGACATAGAGCACGACAAAGCAGATCATGCAGAAGGCGACGAGCGAGTATTTGATGAAATCGGCGCCGTTTCCCTCGTCGGGGCGGCGCCTGAACATTAACGGCATCGCGGACCTCTAAATTCTCTCGCAGACCCGCATCTTCGCGCTGCGTGAGGGCTTGTTCGCATCGACCTCATCGCTTTGCGGAAGAAGCGGTTTTCTGGTTATCAGGCGCACCCGCGGAACTTTGCCGCAGATACACTCGCGCATCCCGCAGTCGCATCCGGCGGCGAGCTCGCGCATGGTGCTCTTCACAATTCTGTCCTCGAGAGAGTGAAATGATATTACGATCAGCCGCCCGCCCGGGGCCAGAAGTTTCCATGCTTTTTGAAGTGAGGGTGCAATGGTGTCAAGTTCATTATTCACATATATGCGCAGCGCCTGAAAGACCCGCGTCGCGGGGTGTATCCCCTCATGTTTTTTTTTCGCGGGGGGAAGCGCACGCATGACGATTTTCGCAAGATCGTCGGTGGTCGCAATGGGTGCACTCTGGCGCGAGGCGGCGATGAGGCGGGCAATGCGCCGCGAAAAACGCTCTTCGCCGTATTCGAAGAAGATGTCGGCAAGATCACCCTCAGCGAAGGTGTTGACCACCTCGGCTGCGGAGAATTCGCAAGTATCATCAAGGCGCATGTCAAGGGGGGATGTGTTTTTAAAGGCGAACCCTCGCGCGCTCTCATAATGCCAGGTTGAAATGCCCAGATCATAGACGATGCCGCTGACCTTTCCCGCGGCGTCGCCGGCCTGATCTAAATTGACGTAATTGGTTTCGATTATGCGGTGCCGCTCACCGAAACGTGCGAGCCGCGTGCGTGCGAGCTGCGCGATTTCGCGGTCACGTTCAAACGAGATCAGCGAATGGGCGGAAAAATGTTCGAGAATCAGTCCCGAGTGGCCGCCCGAGCCCATCGTGCAGTCGATCATCACCGATCCGGCTGACTTGGACTCGTCGAGATGCTGCATCACTTCGCGGTACATCACCGGATAGTGGCCGAGCGAAGCGATGTAGTCAGGGTCGATATTCACTTGAAACTCCCGCTTTTTGCGCCATCCCGCAAAATCAAAAAGGTAAACCACTAAGCCGCCGGAAGGGCGGACAGATGCGCACAACGCAATATTCTACCTTATATGTGACATAATTTGTCAATGGATTTTTTCCGCATCATCCCCCTGACGGGTCGTTTCCGTTACCGGAGCGGCCCCATCCTGCCTCGAGTGCCACAATCAATAAAATCATTACGTTATTTTAATAATAACTTAACAGGCGTGTCCTACGCTTCCGAAAACGCGGCAGAGCCTGTCTGGATTTACCGCATGAGGGGGGATCAGTGATCGCTGCCCTTAATTACCGGAGCCGATCTATGCTTTCAGTCAACCCCCCGGTATCCGGTCGTGCGCAGACTCATGCACTGCTGATACTGCTCGCCATTATAATTGCCGCATCCGGGATTCGTGTAATCTGCGCCCTGCACAAGAGCGGCTATCACGTTGACGAATTCGCCACAGTCTCGACTATAAAAAATCTCTCCAATAAACAGCTGGAAGAGTTTATCATCCGCAACGACGGCAAGTGGCTCACGGGGGATGAGCTGACGGATCTCACCTTCTCGGTTTCCACCGGCAATTACTGGCGTGACCTGCGGGGTCTTTTTATAATGGAGGGGATCACGGCACATCCGAACCTTCATTATCTTCTGTTCAGGGCGGGACTCATATTCGACCTGCAAAGGCCGGGTCTCGCCTACAACCTGTACTCGTCATCCTATAATTTTATATTTTTCACCATAAGCGCGCTCTTTCTTTTTCTGCTTCTTTCACAATTCGCCGCACCGTACGAGGCACTTTTTTGCGTCGCAATATACAGTTTTACCCCCGCCGCTGTAGACGGAACACTCTATTTCAGGATGTACGAACAGCTGACGGCTCTGCTGACAATAACGGCCTATCTTTTAGTGCGGATCAATTCCAAAGAGAAGCCCGTTCCGGGGGATTATATTGCCGCCGGTGCGGCCATGTCCGCCGCATTTCTGACCCATTACCACTCGTTCATTTTTACCGGACTGATTCTGTCACTTATCTGTTTCATTCACCTCAGCAAAAGGAACTACCGCAGGATCGTATACCTGTTCCTGCTCTTTGCGGGGTCACTTGCCGGTGCGCAGCTTTTTTATCACAAACTCATCCCCAACCTTTTCGGCGGGCATCGCGCAAAACAAGCCTTCGGCAGCTTTTCGGCATTATCGAAAACCAACACCCTGAAAACAATATCGCAACTCTGGCGTACATTGAACGACATATTTTCCGGACACTTCGCCGTATTCTTACTTCTTCTTGCCGCGCTTACAATCCTGTGGGTGATCAGAAAAAAAACCGTTACTCTCAAAAGTGCGTTTGATCCGCGGCTGATCTCGCTGAGCGCGATTGCGCTCATGTATATGGGATTTGTGCTGTTCACCTCGCAGATGAAAAGCATCCGCTACTGCACCCCTGTGCTTCCCTTTCTGGCTGCATCACAGATAATTACCGCACGCCTTATGCACACTAAAACAATGACGCAAGCATACCTTGCCGCGGTCACTGTGTTGAGCATTATCGTCTCCTTCCCCGTAAAATATTTACTGCCGGGTGAAGCCCCTCGCGCCGTCCCCTGGGCGCGCGAAAAGCTGATCTTTCTGCAAAACCCGTCGGCACCGGTATATCTCTTCATTTTCGAAAGCTGGCGAACACATGCTATCTTTCCGCTGCTCGATTCGGGGCAGAAATACCATATTGAGTACAAGCCGGCGTCTGTGGTGCTGCCCGATCAGCGCACGGGCGAGGCCTATCTCGTAGTCGATCAAGTCGGATGGAGCCGGAAAAAAATTGATCCCGCAGCTTTTCAAAACACCGCCGGCTGGGAAATAGCCGAGCAGAAAAAATTTTATACGTTTTCAATATACAGACTAAAGACATCGCAACACTGAGAGGCAACGATGAGCACACCGAGAGAATCTCTCACCGGCACCGTGGAACCGGCGGGAGCTGATACCGTACTTCACCCCAAACTGCGAAGTGCTTTCCGGAATAAATTCAGCGAAGAAAATTTTCTTCCGAATCCGGATCAATCGCCGTTATTTTCCGTCATCATTCCCGTATTCAATGAATCAGAGAGCATCCCCGAGCTTTACACTTCAATCGATGCCGTATTCACCTCGATGAAAAGTGAGTATGAAATCATATTCGTCAACGACGGCTCGACCGACGATACGCTCGATGTATTGCGGCTGCTGGCAAAAAAGAGTTCCCGAATCACCGTCATTGACCAGCGCAGAAATTTCGGCAAGGCTATTGCGCTGGACACAGGCTTTCAGGCCGCGCGGGGGGATATCATCATCACCATGGACGGTGACCTGCAGGATGATCCCAAAGAGATTCCCCCGATGTTTGAGAAACTCAACGCAGGCTTCGATCTTGTCAGCGGGTGGAAACAGAAACGATACGACCCCTGGCACAAGACCGTGCCTTCGAAACTCTTCAATTTCATGACAGCGCAACTGAGCGGCGTATGCCTGCACGACTTCAACTGCGGCTTCAAAATGTACCGGTGTGAAGTGGTCAAATCGATCCGCATTTACGGCGAGATGCACCGCTATATTCCCGCACTCGCCCACTGGAAGGGATTCAGAGTCGCAGAGATAAGCGTTAAGCACCACCCCAGAAAATACGGAAAATCGAAGTACGGAATCGAACGTCTTCTCAGAGGTTTCTTCGATTTCGTCACCATCGCATTTATCACAAAATACCACGCGAAGCCCATGCACTTCTTCGGCAAACTCGGCTTCTGGCTGATACTTGCCGGCTCGGTATCAGGTATCTACCTCGCCTCTTTGTGGATAATTCGGGAGATTTTTTCTGTAACTTCGATAGGGCCGATTGGAACCAGACCCCTGCTTTTCGTAGCCGTACTTTTCATTGTCGCCGGTCTGCTTTTCTTCGCAACCGGTCTGATCTGCGAGATGATACTCTACTACTTCAAAGATTTGACGATCGATTCCTATATTACCAAAGAGATATACCGCGAAGATAGTTCGAATACAAAAGAAAGCCGTAAAAAGAAGCGGTAGAAATCACCGGAGCGCCCCATCTCCTGCGCCGGAGGCGCAAGGAGATGGAGAAAATCAGCAAGGCTAATTTCAGGAGAATAAGATGCGCGTCGGCATAATCGGAGCCACACTTATCGGCAACAGGGGCGCCGAGGCGATGGTCTCGGCAACAGTAAAACAACTAATGAACTGCAGCAGAAAATTACGTTTTACTCTGTTTTCCTATTTCCCTGAAAGCGACAGGAGGGTCGCCCCCGAAAAGATCATGGACATCCGGAGCGGTTCACCATTTTATCTTCTTTTCGTTATTTTCCCGTTTTCACTTATTTTCGCGCTTTTTGTCCGCCTGCTGCAAGTGAGGGGGATGAAGTCCCTCTTTCCGGCTGCACTGTCCGAATGGGCTGAATCCGAGGTCGTCATTGATGTCTCCGGAGTCTCATTTATGGATGTGAGGATGACCATTCTCCCCTATGACATCCTCATAATTGTAATCTCGACCCTTCTCGGAACCCCTCTGGTAAAATTCTCGCAGGCGATGGGACCCTTTAAAAAAAATCTGAACCGGTACGCAGCGAAAATCTTTCTTAAGTCTGCTGATCATATTTTCGCAAGGGGCGAAGAGACCTTCACCTGCCTCAAATCGCTGCACCTGAAAACGGGCCTCACACGCTCATCAGATATCGCGCTGCTTCACCGGTGCGGTGATTCAATTACAAATGAGAACGGCAGCTACGTGAAAAAATTCTCAAACAGGCTGGAGATAATAAAAAAGAGAGGCCGCGCTGTTATCGGAATATGCCCAAGCTCAGTTGTATTCAAGCTTTCCCGAAGGAAAGGTTTTGACTACCTCGGATATCTGAGCAGATTCGCGGAAAAATGCGCGAATGAGGGATATTATGTGCTGCTCTTTCCGAACGCGACCAAAGATGAGGATATGAGCAAAATCCGCAACAACGACCTTAACCCTATTAAATCCATCGCCGAAAGTGTCAGCGCGAATCTCTCTGCCGAAAAGCGGAAGCTTATCCTCTGCGTCGACAGAAATATAAACACCGACGGCATCAAACAGCTGATACAGTGGAGCGACCTGAATATTGTTTCGCGCTTTCACGCGATGATCGCCTCACTGCAGCTTACCCAGCCGGTCATAGTTCTTGGCTGGAGCCACAAGTATTTCGAGGTGATGAGTGATTTTGCCCTTACTTCGTGGGTCTTTGATTACAAGTCAAAAAGTTCCGATGAACTCTTTTCACTAATGAAAAAGTGCCACCGGCAGAAGGCACAGCTGAAGAAAAAAATCGCCGCTGCACTTCCCTCAGTTCAAATGCTTTCAATGCTGCAGATAGAGTACGTCAATTCCATACTGCAGACAAAAACATTATGAAATTTTTGATAACTAAACAAACAATAAAGAACCTTCTCAAGTCGGCCTGGGTAACGGCAGCACTTATTTTTCTCGGTGTCTATCTTTACAGGCACTGGAATACTTATCTCGCTGTTCTATTACGGATTCCCCTTCGGTATATTGTGCTCTCCGCCCTTTTTCTTATTACCGCGAAAGGTTTTCTGGCCCTTAATCTTAAACTGGGAGCACACTACGCGGGTGTCTCGATCAGCTACATGCGGTCTTTTCTTATTTATACGATTACCCAGATCGCGAAATACATTCCCGGCTCGATATGGCACATGGCGGGAAGAATCGGCTATTACAAAGGCGCCGGCCTTTCGAATAAACAGATCCGCGAATCAATGATTGTTGAACATATCTTCATGCTTGGAGGGGCGTGCGTTTTCGGCTGTGCAATAAGTATCGCGTTCAATTATACGCTGCTGGCGGAATTGTTTCAGAAATTGCGGCTGCTTGTTATTGTCCCTTTTGCGCTGATTGTGCCTGCACTTGCGGGTTGCCTTATTCTGCGCAAATATACCGCCCCGATATTTCTGCTGATACTGCGAAACCCGCTATTGAACCTCAAAATGATTATTCTTGAACTGTGTATCTGGTCGGCACTCGGCCTTTATTTTGCTTCGCTGGTCTACCCCTTTGTTCCCCGTCCGGAATACCTTATCTATTTCTGCGGAGTCTTCGCCCTTTCATATATCGCGGGGTTCATTATCCCCATCGCACCGGCGGGTATAGGCATCCGCGAGACAGTAATGGTAATCGGTCTCTCTCCCTTAGTCACGGTCGAAGTCGCGGTGACGGTGAGCACGCTCTCCCGCGCTGTTTTTGTCCTGACAGAGGTGGTGCTGGCAGCACTGTTTCTCACATACAATAAAGCGGCCGGAACAGCGGCACAGCCGGCAGAAGTTCTTCCGGATTCTGAAGGAGAGAAACAATGATACGTTTTTTAAACAATATTTTACAGAAAATGCTCTCGATCAGGGCTTTGCGTAAACTGATAAATCTATTACTCTTTTGTCACTACACTTTCTGGAGCGCATCGGGATTTCTCAGTGCAATCTACTACCTGGTAAACGGCGCGTTCAGAAGGGAGCAGCGCGCGGCGTTATCGGGATTCGGCCGGCATTACTCTGATTTGCTTTCTGGAAGAGCGCCTGTAGCCTATTTACGTAGAAATATCCACCGCATCGAAAAGGGGCTGGTCATGCGGCCCGTTAAACCGGTCTTCGCAAAGAATTATATCGAGGCAACCGTCGAGGCCTACGCCGCAGCCGCAGCGAACCTGAACGAACCGGGCGCCTGCGGCTGCATCGACATGACTTCACTGCAATGGTTCAACGCGGTGCTTGACCGCTACTTTGAAACGGTCAAGGCTCATCCGGTGATCGACAGGGCCGCAAGACTCTATAAAATCACGCGCAGTGCTGCCGGATATCAGGACGCATCCACACCGATGCTTCGCAGAAACAGTGAACCTCTTTGCCTCAGCCATGAAGAGTTTCTCTCTCTGGCAAAACGCCGACACTCCGTACGGTGGTTTCTCGATAGGCCCGTCGAGCGCGCGGCTGTCGATCGCGCAATGGAATGCGCAAAGCTCGCGCCGAGCGCCTGTAACCGGCTTCCGTATGAATTCAGGTTTTTCGATGAGCCCAAAATTGTCAGAAGGATCGCCGAGCTTCCCATGGGAACGGCGGGTTTCGCGGAGAATATCCCCGTGCTGTGCGTGATTATCGCGCGGATGGATTACTACTCAAGCGAAAGGGATCGCCACGTTCCCTACATCGATGCCTCACTTGCCGCGATGCAGTTCATGCTGGCCCTGGAAACACTCGGCTTGGGATCGTGCCCGATCAACTGGCCTGACTTTTCGCTGTTAGAGATGAAGATGAGCCGGGCGATGAAGCTCAAAGACTACGAGCGTCCTGTGCTGCTTATCGCATTGGGTCACCCCGATCCTGAAGGAGAGATCCCGCTGTCGCTCAAAAAATCGATCGACGGGATATGCAGCTGGAACCGGATCGGCTGAAAAAAAGGGGAATGTGCTCTCCCCCGGAATCGAACCGGGGCACATGGCTTCGGAGACCAATGCTCTATCCACTGAGCTAGGAGAGCCTTTCTCTCACTTTCCGATTCACCCCCTGTTTGGTCAAGGAGTTTTTGGCATAAGGCGCTTCCTTCGCGCGTTTATGCGGGGGGGGGAAGCCCCTCTCTTTTGCCTCTGCCAGTGTCAGAATTGCAGCTGTAATCCCCCCATGCGCCGCTTCATCTCGTCAATAATCTCTCTTTCACGCTGTTCATTTTCGGCCTCGAAGGTCACTGAGAAGCGGATAAAGCTTCCGGCATCGTCCCACGGCACGGTGGAGATTGCCGCGTTTCTGATCAGAAAATCGGAAAACCCGGCCGCTGAGGTAAAACGCACATCGCCGGCGGCAATCGGTGCTTTCACATAGCAGTAAAACGATCCCTTCGGTTTACTGGCGCTGAAACCCAGTGTATTGAGCGCCGTAACCAGCATATCAAAGCGGCGGGAGTACTTTTCAATCGTCCGCACGGTAATCTGCGGCTGGCGAAGCGCGTGTATTGCCGCCTTCTGAATCGCGCGAAACTGCCCAGAATCGGTATTGTCCTTTACGGTGCCGTAGGCCTGCACAAGTTTTTTGTTTCCACACAGAAAGCCGAGGCGCCACCCGGTCATGTTGAAAGATTTAGAAAGCGAATGCACCTCCACCCCGACCTCGGACGCCCCCCCGGTCGAGAGAAAACTTAAGGGGCGGCAGCCGTCATAGGTGAGATTGGCGTACGCCGCATCGTGAATGATGACTATCCCGTTTTTTTGTGCAAAACTGACCGCCTCTTTGAAAAACTCTTCTGAAGCCACGGCTCCTGTGGGGTTATTGGGATAACAGATATAAAGCGCCTTTGCGCGTGCACACACTTCGGCGGGAATGGAACCCAGATCAGGCAGAAACGCATTGGACTCGTACAGGGGAAGATTATAAACTTCACCACCGCAATATTTTGTATAGGTCGCGCAGACTGGGTACCCAGGAGTGGTGGTCAGCAGAATATCGCCGGAATTTATCAGACACAGGGGAAGCATGGCAAGTATAGGTTTTGACCCGATTCCGTGAATGATCTGAGTTGAGGGATCAATCCCCTTCACGCCGAAGATTCTGTCGAGGTAGAGCGACGCCTCCGCCTTGAATTCATCGATTCCGTTATCAGAATAGAAACGGTTTTCAGGCTTTCCCGCCTCGACAAAGAGCTCCTCCACGACCGATTTGTCCGCACCCCAGTCCGGTTCCCCCACCCCCATATCGATCAGCTGCACGCCGGGCTTCTCTTTTTTCAGCGCAGCTTTCGCCCGTTTTATCAATTCGAATTTATATATCTCGCTCTCATGACCGAATTGCCTTCCCCCGAGCCGCTCAGCGATTGCCTCGTCAATAAAACTCATGTTCATCTCCGTTTATTAAGTATGTTTTATCGGTATTTGATTTCACTGCACATATAGCGGTTTACGAATTGATTAGAACGCCCTTGTGAAAATTATCTCCTGTTTATCATATTTACACTGCACAAAAAAATTCGCTAATCATTCTGCAAACCGCTACAGTTATCGGCAAGTATTTTTCGCCGGGTAAGGCGCTGCGCCGCCCTCTTTTTTAAGTTGACACTGCATAGACGCATAAATCAAATACCGCAGCTTTTCTGCACCTCATTACATCTCACAAAACGGAGAAATTGTTCACCATGCGTAAATATATTTACATCGGCCTTACAGTGTTAGTCCTCGCCGTCGGGGCAAGTGCAATTACCGCCTACTCATTCCGCACAGCCAAAGCACACGCCGCGGTTTTCATCGGTTCGGCAAAAAATTCACAGACGGTCAGTTACACCTATCTTTCGAAAAACGGCATCTTTCGCGAACTCAAGTTCACTTTGGCTGTTCAGAAAAGCACCACTATTCATATTTTTACCGAAAACCTCATCGGCAGTACTACTTTTTTTCTTGAAGGGCCTGACACTTCACAGATTATCGGAGAGGGCAGCAAGCTCAGCGAAAAAAAAGAGTTATTGCTTGCGCCGGGGGATTACTCGATAATGATCGATTTTAGAAGAGTGAAGGCCGGAGCCACTGCACTTGTCGTTGAAACAGGAGAGTGAGCAGCTGTCACGCAGGGAGGCTTCTAACGGCGGGGGCCCATGAAATAGATTCCGGCAAGTACTGCAATCAGCACAACTGAAACAATTACCTTCATCGGCAGCGTCATGACAAATGATCGGACCTTTTTGCGGTACTCCTCATATTCGGCACCGAAGAGCTTCTTCAGTAAAAATCGCTCTTCTATAATGCAGAATAAAGCCTGCACAAAAACCGCCGCCGCAATAAAGACAAGCCCGTAAAGAGAGCGCACAGAGATGAAAAGGCCGATCTCGACGAGCATAAGCGCGCCGCTCATCGGATGACGCGCATCGGCATAGTAGCTCTGCGTCAGAAGCACGCGCGTCACTCTGGTAATGGGGTCAATCGCGGAGGAGTTGTATTCTGTGACATCGATAAGGACAACGATGCCGTAGCAGAAGATGAAAAGCCCCGCCGCGAAAAAGAACACATCAAAAAACGGGATCGCGTGAACGCCGACATGAAAATCGAATTCAATCTGGCGGAAGAGCGTCATATCGGGCAGCACCGGCAGAAGGCTCTTTGCCGTAAGAAAAAAGATGACAAAAAACAAAAAAGATCCTGCGACAATTAATGAGAAACTCAGAAATCTTCTGATCATCAGCATTTTTCCTTTTTCAGGCGCGCATCAATCATTTCTGTAAGGACGGCAATCTGCCGCAGCACCTCTTTTCGCGAGGTCGATCCGGCGCTTAATTTTCTTTCGGTGGATCCCTGCGGCGAAAGCAGCGCGACGGCATCCCCGTCAAAAACAGGCGAGAACTTTGCGAGATCATCAAGTCCTAGGGCGAAGAAATCACGGTTCTCTCTCTCACAGAAGGCGACGATCGATCCGACGATCTCATGCGCGCTGCGAAAGGGGACTCCTTTTAACGCAAGGTAATCGGCAAGATCCGTCGCGGTGGAATATCCTCTGCGGGCGGCGGCTTCCATCCGCTCTTTTTTAAATGTAATATTTTTCATCATTTCTGTCACGCCCAGAAGTGATATCTCGGCGGTATCGGCGGCGTCGAAGAGCGGCTCCTTGTCCTCCTGAAGGTCGCGGTTATACGTCAGGGGAAGCCCCTTCATAACCGTCAGAAGGGTGACGAGGTCTCCCACAAGACGTCCCGACTTGCCGCGGACCAGCTCGGCGATATCGGGATTCTTCTTCTGCGGCATTATTGATGAGCCGGTGGTTACGTTATCCCCCAGCCGTATGAAGCCGAATTCGAAACCGGACCACAGCACCAGCTCTTCACAGAAGCGCGAAAGGTGAAGGCCTATCATTGCACAGGCGTAGAGGAAATCGAGCAGATAATCGCGGTCAGAAACAGAGTCCATCGAGTTGAGCGTTATGGAGTCAAAGCCGAGTTCGCGGCGCACGAAATCGCGGTCGGTGGGATAATTGACCCCCGCAAGTGCGCCGGCCCCGAGAGGACAGATATCGGCGGCCGCATACGCGGCATCGATCCGTGTGAGATCGCGCGACAGCGCCCAGGCGTGCGCGAGCAGATGATGGCTGAGCCGCACCGGCTGGGCTATCTGCATATGGGTGTAACCCGGCATCATCACGTCGATCTGCTCTGATGCGTGCGCAGTGAGCCGGCCGATAAGATCGCACAGAAGCCCTGCGATTTCATCGCACTCATCGCGCACGTACAGACGCATGTCGAGAGTGATCTGATCGTTGCGGGAACGGGCGGTGTGAAGTTTTTTTCCCGCATCGCCGATGAGCTGCGTAAGGCGCGATTCGATATTCATGTGCACATCTTCGAGCTTCGCGCTGAACTGAAAACTTCCCTCTTCTATCTCGCGTTCGACCCGGTCAAGACCCGAAAGAATCGCGCTCAGTTCATCAGGGGAAAGCACACCGATAGATGCAAGCATCGACGCGTGCGCACGGGAACCGCGGATATCCTGACGGTATAACCGCGAATCATACTGCACTGAAACTGTCAGTTTTTCTGTTATTTCTGAGAGAGAGTCGCTGAAGCGCCCTCCCCATAATTTCTTTTCCATCAGATGAATCTCCGTATCCCTGGAGTGCTTTTGCAACTGCGTGTATTCTTGTCCGCACATTCTCAAGTTCACCGCACACCAATAGCGGTTTGCGAAATGATTAAAACGTTTATATGCGGTGAAGGCATGATAAACAAACAAAATTGCATCAAGGACGTTCTAAATAATTCGTAAAGCGCACCATTGCAAGATCTTTTTTACGGCCTCAGCATGCGGGGAAACACAGAGCCTAACACCGCACTGCTGCATCACCGGAATAAATGTGAATCCGGCACAATCGTTAAGATCAACCGTTAACTTTTTTTATCAGCTCATCAAGGTATGCGGGAAGCTCTGCCAGAAGCGGCTTCATCTCATACTCGAGGATATCGGCCATCGAGATGATATCATCGTTTTCCATCACCTCGACGATCTCGGAGAGAAAGCTGTGAATGTCGTTATTGCGCTGCTCAAGTGAGATGTCGTTGACCACTATGGAATCAGGATCGATGCCGAATACCGGCTGTGTCTGTACCGCACTTCGCAGATAGGCATACATGAAATCAATGAAGGGATAGAAAAGCTCGGCTGCATCCTTATCCTTGCCGGACTGGAAGAGTGCGGCGACCTTTTCAAGGTTGGCGACCTGAACTTCCAGAGCTTCCCGCGTACTGACAAGCGCAGCGACCAGACGGTCAGGAGAGTCAATGCTGCTTATCACCAGCGAGCGGATCGAATCGCTGAACAGGAGCATCTTATACAAGCCTTTCAGCTTTTCAAAGACCGGCCGGTTCTGAATAAGGGCTTCCCCCCCGCCATCGCGAATGGTGCCCGGGAGTGTCTGCAGCCGGGCGAGATATTCGTCGAGCGTTTGATCAAGAAACTTCAATGATTTCGTGTCAAGATCAAGCAGAGAGACAACCGATTTCGTTACCGTCTCAAGCCATTCAAGAGAGTCAAGGATATCTTCACGCACTTCGTCAAAGAGAGTCATATCCTCGGGCAGCTCATCGATAAAACCGAGAAGCTTGTCGCAGAAGGCTCCCGCCTCGCTGATCGTTCCGATCACAAGATCTGACTTCGATTCTATCTGAAAATCGACGCAGCCGAGCGCATCCAGGGTGATATCGCCGATCTCTTCGGCGGGAAAATAGTCCTCGTCTGCAAAGACCCCCGTGAAGATGAGATTTCTCTCACCGCTCCACTCCTGGACTGATTTTGCAAGCTCCTTCAAAGTCTTCTCGTTCTCAACACCGATCTCAACGCTCTGTCCGTTAAATAGAATTTCCATTAATTACCTCGATTATCCGGGAATATGTAACGACAAAATTACAGGAGAGTCACCAAAACCAATCTTATCAACCCGCACTTCTCAAAAACCCAGTGAAAAACGCGGTAAAATCTCCTCCGGAGGTGGTTATTGGAACCGTCCTGCAAGCATCCCTCCCCGCCGGGTATGCACATCGTGTGACGTCATTTGTCAGAATACGGCTTAAACAACCTGAAAATATGATGCGGCGAATCCGCCGCATCGGTATGCGGCATAATGCCGCCAATGAGCGGATATATGCAAGAAAATATCCCGCACAAGATCACTCTGCGGGATATTTTTTATCGCGTAACCACTGAACCCTGAAGCCGGTCTGCTATTTTTCAGCCTGACCACCCGACATATTATTGTTCATCCAGTCACGCTGAGACTTTGAACTGCTGAGGTTCTGCTCCATATTGGAAAATTTTCTTCTGAGTTTATCTTCGTACACCTGAAGGTGCTCGCTCTGCTTCTTTATGCGCTCGTCGGCACGGCTGATCGATTCTTTATTCATGTCGATCTGGGTCACGATCATGTTTTTGCCGGGCTGCACATATGGCTTGAGAGTTGTTTCGACGGTCCACGCGAATCCGCCGTCAACGAGCCGGTCGCCGTCATTGTCGGAACCGAAGAGATTTTTCACTCCCTCGGGATTGGCCATGATTTTCTCACGCAGAAGATCCTCATCCAGCTGAAGTTTGCCCTGTTTGATATCGCTCCAGGCCGAATTGACCTTACCAGTCGAGATACCGATCTGCGAAAGCATCTTGATCGGTTCGTCGGCGGGGTTCGGATAAGCCGAAGCCACCGATGTTTTCAGGGAATTTTCGAGGCGCATGATAGTCATATCCCCCATGAGAAGCCCCTTCTCTTCCTTTGTCTTCTTAAAATCGTCCTTGCTGCTCGATATGGGCGCCTTGGTGATCGCCGCGTTGTATTCGACATACGCGTTATACGCGGTGATGAACTTCTTGATCTTTTCTATGGATTTGTCTATGTCGTGCTCGACGTTAAGTTCAACTTTGGTTTCGGGATTCTGCCCGCGAAGGTTAAGCGTCAGCCCTTTAACCAGATCGGTGAGGCCCTCATTTTTCTCACGTTCATACCGGATATCATCGATTTTGACCACCGCATTGCGGGCGGGAACCGCCTCATTTTTCGCCTGCAGGGTTTTCGGACCGTCAAGCGGGGTGATGAAGCGCGCCTGTTGGAACGATACCGATCCGTTGTTGGCATAAAAGATGACGCGTTCAACACTCTTGCCATCAAGCTCCTCACCCACAGGAATCTCCTGGCGCTCTTTTATCGCAGAATCGACGGTGAATAATTTCTCAGTACGGATATCACCCTCCATGTAGATCACCCCGATGCCGATGAGCTGTTCCGGGGGAACCTGACGGGGCGGTGCCGCGAGCGGGCGTTCCCGTGACACGTTATAACTGTCTATCCCTATTCCCTTGATAATCGTAGTTTCAGAGGGACCCAGCTCGACTTTATAGGGAAGCGATTCAAGCTCATCATCCTGCTGTTCGGGGGAAGTGTATATTGACTCAAAAGAGAAGACACTCTCCTTCTTAAGAACAACGGGAGTCGGCAGCACATATTCCCGCCACAACACGCCGGAAAGCTGCACAGATTTGCCGTCTTCAGCGACCTCAAGCGTACCGCTCTCATCGAAGGTGCGCGAGGCACCAATATACTGTTCAAAATATTTGGAATCGAATACCAGATTAATCTCCTGATTCTCATCCTCTTTGTAGCCCTCGGCAAGTCCCAGTTTACGCAGAAAAACCAGATCACCCGAAAGTTTTATTTCGCCGTTCTTGCCCGGCGTCTTGGATTCAACGAAAATCACCGCCTCACCCGGCATCGTCTCAGCGTAACCGATCTGCGCAATCGACGAGAATTGAGAATCCATCTGTTCCCTCAGCCGCTGCACGGAACCCCCGCGAAAACTCAGAGTCTTCGTCTCGTTTCCGACCGCAAGAGTGAATTCCCCCGCGGGAAGCGTCTCGGCCAGGGGAAGGGTGTCGGTGATTATTTTATGGTTTCCGGCGAGCTGTTCGACGAACACATATTTGATACCTTTCTGCGCCATCTTTGTCGCAACTGCCTCGACAAGCTCCGGGTGCGACGAAATTACTTTTTTATCATCGTACGAGGCTCTGAAGCCGTAAAGATCCTTAACCGTAGAATCCATATCCTTCAGCTTAATAGAAAGCTCTTCAAGTGCCTTGTTTTTGTAGGTAAACTCGACTCTCTCGGCCTGAATCTTCTTTATCGGCTGCGATTCAACATCCACCAGCTTGGTGATGATACCGTCTGTATCAATACCTGATGAAATACCGCCCATTGTTATCGGCATCACATCCTCCACGGGGCAAAAAGTTAGAGTAGCACCCCTGCTACTTACTCGGCAAAAACCATAATTACATGAGGGAAATATAGAATAAAATTGCAAAAAACCACGCACTTTTCTGATGAAAACGGGCTATCTGCGACAGACATCCTCGTCAATAATTCGGATCGAATCGGCATAAAAGGCGTTGTTATTCGAGGTATAGAAGACACGGACCCGCTGGCACAGGCGGACAAGTTCTGATGAGCCGCGAGATGAGGGGGAAATTACGGAGCTGTCGGCAACAAAGAGAAAAACGTATTCCCGAAAATCCCTTTTTACAATGAAATAATCAGGCGCGCAATGAATTACTGTACCCGTGAGCTCACCCTCTGCAGAACATCGCTCGATGCGACGGGGGGATGGGGATTCTGACTGTGCCGCACTTTGCGCCGTTTCATCGGGCGAACTCTTGTCAGGCAGACGCGGCGCAGGCAGAGGAAGCTCCCATGAGTCATCCCGAAGAACATCATCAAAATCCGGGACCGGCACTGCGGGCTGAGCACAGAATGTCATAAGCAACAGCGGTAAAAGCAGCAAAACTGCACGCACTATTTACCTCCTGTAAGGATGAATGAAACTACAGCGGCATCATTTTTATGGCAAGCGATCTTTGGAGATACACAAAGATTTTTGATCAGTTTTTTGCGGCTCATTCCTCTGTCGGCCAGGGAATAACCCAAAATTCGTGGTTATTCCGCGATAAATGCGAGATACGAAAGAACTTATAGTGAAAGTTAGTTGTATATTTCTGTCTTGCCTCGGCCGACTCGATTGGGTTTTGCAGCCATTCTCTGATTATCTTCTCAAGAAATCTATCAATCACCAGACGGATGAGCAAGCTGACCGAAATCTTGAACAAATACCTCCTTCCGGTTGCAAATTCGTAATCAACACTGCTCAGCTCAATATGAACAATTTCGTAATCTGCGGAATTGCAGCCTCGTTGATATTTGACGGCTCGATTTGTCACCGCTTTGTTTCCGAAAAGTCTTCGCGAGCGCTGCAGCAGGAGCGACAGCATTTGTGTTTCGGTTAGATGAAGTACCTCCGCAGCACGCCGGAATTTTTCCAGCCTGCCCTTCTCGATGTTAATACTGGTTCCAATAATATTTTCCATGAAACTCCCCCTGAAATTGACCCCTCACAGAGAAGACGTTTCATGAATGCGCAACTGCTGATCTTTTTTTAAAAAATAAAAAAAAGCGGGGGGAACGGCCCGCTCCAATAACTTAGGGTGTATAAAAAATGAACCCGGCACGCCGTTAAATCATAACCGCGCGGTCAGTTGATAAGGTTCAGTAAAAACATCAAACGCACGAATCACAATACCGGTTCATCCGTCACAACTTCACCGGCCGGTTTGACTTCATCGCGGGCAAAAATCATGAACACTATAAGCGCGATTATGATCCCGCCCATAAGGTACATCATACCGTTTCTGTAGCCAATCGAAAAAAGATATCCCAGAAGGATCGGTCCGATCATCATGCCGATGTTACCGATAAAATTTAAATAACCGATACTCTTGTCAAATCCGATTCTCATCGCTGCTTTCTGCCCGATTATAAAGTCGTTACTCATGGGAAGCCCGAAACTGTCGCCCACTCCGATCAGGAGGACAACAAGAACCGCGGTCAGTGTCCCCGGAGTAAGTCCGAAGACGAAAAGTCCCGTTGCGGAGACAAGCAGATATATAACCATCGCCCATTTCCCCCTGGTAACCCTGCGCTTTGAAAGGAAGCGCACGAGAGGCGGCCCCAGATAGATTATAACAAGGCAGTTCATCATGAAAACCCGGCTGATATCCCCCGCGGATATTCCCTGCGACTCCGCGTATATAGGGTATTGATAGGTCATAAACATACCGATTATCGAAACCGGAATGAACGCGGTGAAAAAGAAAAGGAAGATATTTTTGTCCCTGAAAAAACTGAAGACATCACTCGCTCTCACCCGGGCTGCGGCTTCATCCTTTTTCGCGTAAGTGAATGCATTTTTCATAAACGCACCTGAAAAGATCATCGCAAGCAGCGCGACCACGACGGCGAACAGGTACACTTTGAAAAAGCCGAGATTATCCGCAAGCAGGCCGCCAATTGCAACGCCGCAGCAGTATCCCGCGTTCAAACCCGATTGCTGTGAGGCAATGCCGCTGTTTCTTTCCTCGACATCCGCAGAGGCCATCGGGTAGCACTGAAGGGCCACCAGCACAAACCCGTAGCACACACCGACAAGGGTTCGTCCGGCAACAAACAGATAGGGATCCTTAAACATAAATGCAATCAGCGAACCGGCAATCATGCACACAGTCCCTGCCATAAACGGGAGTTTCCATCCCCTCTTCTCGATCAGGCCGCCGGCCACAACTGAAAACACGGCGGTCGCCAGCATCTCTGCAGAGATCGGAATTGCCATGGCGATTTCTACCGGCAGGTTGAGAAATGTTACCCCCGAGTCGGTGAGTATTTTTCTCATCATCAACGGAGTATATGATACGGGAAATGAATATGCCAGGGCGATCAGAAATGCGAGCATTCGGACAATCTCGACCGAATATCTTCCCAGCGGGCCGGGAGAGTCAAGCTTGTGCTTGAATACATTGCGCACTATTGCGATCTCTATCATGAAAAGCACAAGTATGACCAGCAATGTGACAATCTCTTTGTTAAGATCCGTTACAAGCTTCTGGATCATCTCGTTAAATGTGTACAGATCACGTCCGACTTCAAGAGCGGCTACAACCTCACCCTTGGAGTTATATATCGGACCAAGAGAGTAAAGCCATGATCCGTAGATGTCACTCTCCTCAATCGCTGCATATTCACCCTTATCAAAAACCTTCTCAAATGGGGTTCCCTTGTAATTATCCTTGTAGGGGAAATAAAGTCCTGAACTGTCGTCATAAAAGAGGGAAACATAGACTCTATTTCCCTCCTTGACGTAGAAACAGCCGTAGAAATCAGAATTCCACTCATCGTTATTATCGTTAAACAGGCTGTGCAGCTGCGTTCGCAGCTCGACATAATCCGGACTCATGAAATCTTCGCGGTTCTTCAGCTTCTCAAACAGATCGCCGTTAATATTCTTCATCGAGAGCTGATTTATATATTTGAGGTTATCAAAAAGATTCTGTTTGTAGATTGTGGTAAGGGCGGAAATTGCTATATTGATGACAACTGAAGCCGCGATCACCGTTACGCCGATTATCATGAGGGATTGCATGAGAACATCCGACACCCGGGCCTTCATACCCACGACAAAAATCCATGCGAGAAATGCAATTACTGAAAGGATCAACCAAACCTCTGCGAAGAAAAGAATCGATCGTTCAATGATGATATCAGTACTGAATCTTTTTGCTTCGCTTCGCTCAACATTCCTTCCGAAGAAATCCCCCTCGTACATGGCCGAGTTTGTAACTGCGATGAATTTGTCGTTTTTAATCTTGAATGAAGTGATTACATCGGGAAAAAGTGACGAGGAGATATGATTTTCGACCGGCGTATCAAGTGCCAAACGGTCGATGGTCATTTTTCCGAGATCGGAGAAATAGAGATATTTACCGGAGATACTAATCTGCCAGGGTATGGAACGCCCTCCGGCTCCGGTAAACTCACTGCTGGTATACAATTGAACGGGATCCGCTCCCCTTCCCCCCGAAAAAATCTGCCCCTTTCTTGTAAGGAAGGCCATCACCGAAATATCCTCGTTAAAATCACAATCGAGTATATTCAATTTAGGATTATCTTGTTTCATTGTGAACAGAACACTATCCTGCGAAGTGTCCGGGTCAATCCGCCCGATTTGTAATTTCTCCTTATCGAGGTAATAGTAATAGACGGCATTTCCCATATATTTGATCTTGCGGAAGTTTCCCTCAAGATCGGGTTTCTCTTCATCGGAATACTTGCGTGAAAAAACATTCTTCACAAATAACCCGTCACTGTCATACATCCTGATCGCTTCTTCGCTTACTTTGATGCCGGATTCATCAAGAATTGTGTCCAGCACAAAGAGCGTTCCTTCCTCTGTTGCGCAGACATCCCATGCCTTTGAAAAACTTCCCTGTTTACCCGTATTCCCGCGAAGGATGAACTCGACATCGCCATTTTCGCTCAATTTAACAATTTTCTGAAGCGAATCGTAAACGATATACACACTGTCCCCTCCGGTGTGAACCGTCCGTTTATATCCGCCATGTTCAATCCGCGTAACGCTCTCAATATTCAGCGTTACATCGAAGGGATTAAACAGAAGGGATTGACGGTTGACAAAGACCCACAAACCGGAAATTGCGATTGAAATCAGTATAGCAATCAGAACTATATTCGCTTTTTTCATCATTACTCCGTTTATTGTTGCAGTCGCAAAGCATTCGCGACCGTTCGAGTGAAGAGCTTAGGGTACACTATCATCAAAGCACAATTTTCACTAATTGACAACAAAAAAAACGAACGTGAATGAATTGCACTCATACCGTTTTTTTATTGACACCAGTGCTTTTTACTACTTCTTTTCATATCACTGCCGAAAAGAATATCAGGATATTTTTGTGCGGGCAGAGATTCAGCCGTTTTTTTTTGAGCTGCATATTCACCGATACCTTCGATAGCGTCCGTTTCACCTCTTTTCACTATCCTGGGCAGTGCGTGTTGATTGTACCTGTGCTGAGTTCCCCTATCCGTGAAGCCCGGAATTTTTTTGATTTGCAATTACATTGTCCGCACGACTGATTTGAAAGCCAAGGATGGTATACATGAAGAAAAAGCTCCTGTTTCGAATAAGGATTTTCGTCAACATAAGCTTCAACATCGTTGTAATTTTGACCGGGATGCTCATCTGTGCCGGTATTTTTTTCTATGTCCGGGACCTCCTCCGCTCCAATCTTTATACGCGGTTACATGATCTGACCTATTCCGTTTCAAAGGTTATTGACGGCGATTCGTTTGAAATGATTACATCCAAAGATGATCCGTTAAGCAGAGAGCTTTACGGCAAAATTCAAATCCGTCTCCAGGAGCTTCAGAAGAATTCAACCCGCATTTTCTACATCTATACGCTGCGTCTTGACGCGAAAGGTACTCCGGTTTTTTCGGTAATTCATGACGACGACAAGGGTTTCATGGGCTATTTCAATGAACCGCTTCTTGATTTTCCGAAGCAGGCGATTCCGCTTTTTTCAAACGCCGGAGTTGAAGTAAAGAAAGATTTTTATACCGATCAATACGGCACGTGGGTTTCCGGTTTTGCGTCCATTGTCAACTCACAAAATAAAGTTGTCGGCGTTGTCGGAGTGGATGTTGCGGCCGACGATGTCATCTCGAACGAAATGAAGGTTCTGATAATAATCGGCTTAATTACACTCGTCACGATTCTTCTTGTCACCTTTCTCAGTTTAAAATTTTCTAAAATGATAACTAAGCCGCTGATTCAGATTGAAGACGAGATGAAGCAAATAAGAAAATTTGAACTTGCCGATCCCACCCCGGTCAAGACTATCTTCATCGAGCTGCTCAGCATGGAGAATACTGTCAAGAATACCATTCAGGCTCTGCGTTCATTTAAACGATATGTGCCGGCCGAGCTTGTTCAGCAGATAGTCACAACAGAACGGGAGGCGGTCCTCAGCGGAGAAAAGACTGAGGCGACTTTTCTTTTCACCGACATCGCCGGCTTCACCTCGATAACAGAGACGGTGACCATCGAACTTCTCGTACAAAAGCTTGGTTTATATTTCAAGGGGATGATTTCAACCATCCATTCCTGCAAGGGGACGGTAGACAAATACATCGGAGATGCGGTGATGGCATTCTGGGGTGCTCCCAATCCGGTTGCAAACCACCATTATCATGCCTGCGAAGCGGCGTTAAAGTGCCTTGATTTCCTGAAAGAATTCAACGATGCACTCGAAAAGGAAGGATTTCCCCGCCTCGATACACGGTTCGGGATCCATGCCGGAAACGCAATTATCGGGAACATGGGCTACATCGACCGTCTGAACTATACGGCTATCGGAGATTCAGTTAATACTGCGAGCCGTCTCGAAGGACTGAACAAGCATTATCGCACTTCAATTCTCATCAGTGAAAGCGTTTATGACAACGTTAAGGAACACTTTGTTGCGAGATTACTCGACCGTATTATTGTCAAAGGTAAAACTACGAGTATTGCAATTTATGAACTCATTGATTTCAGAGAAAGGGCGGACCTGGATAGTGTCGTGACATACGCTGAACAGTATACTGCGGCAATGAACCTCTACTATTCACGGGAGTGGAAAGAAGCCGAGAGGATTTTAAGACACATACTGCCGGCCAAACCTGAGGATATACAGCTCAAACGAATGATCAATCTGTGCACAACGCTGAGAAAGGATCCCCCCGAAGATGAGTGGAATGGCGTTATTCAGTTTAAATTCAAATAAGGGAACTTCGAACTCGAAAAATTAACTTTAGATGTTCCCTCTCGACGGCTGCGCCGCCAATAAATGACTGCTACGCCTTTAATGTGTGGTCACAGAGCGTGGCAAAATCAGCATTTTCCATTTGTATCAAAATGAGAATGCTGATTTTGCGAGGTGACCATAATTCAAATCACTGATATAATCCTCGAAAGAGCAAGCTCGTAAATACAAATTCTGTTCTTTCCGGTGTAAAAATTCCGGTTTTTCTGCAGGCAAATTGAGCCATAACACACTTTTCTCACACCAAAAGAATATACGGAGATTCTTTATCGTACGAGGGCATGCCGGTAAAATGCTCCATTATATCCCGCGCATCAAGAATTTTCTTTGAAACTGCAAGTGTAGCGAGTGACAGCATATCTGAATCGATATATAATCGCAGATACGCCTCGTACAACGCTTCCAGCATCAATGAAGTATCTCTGTTTCTCGGATCATTTATATAAAAAACAACCTCATCTTCGCTCATTTCGGCAAAAGGAAATCCGTACATTACATCCCGATGAAAATCAACGTGAAACGGAGGAGAGCGGAAAAGAATACGTCCACCGTCAACGACATGATTCACAAAATGAACAGTCGAATAAAGCTCCTTTTCACGGTACTGCATTGATTTCAATACACCATGGTATCCCGTAAAAAACCTGTTATCCCCGTTTGCTTTTGTCAGATCTCCCCAATGACAGTTAATAATCTTCCGATCAAGGAGCTTCCCGGTAATGATGCTCAAATAGGTATCATTGACGAGAAAATCAAGCGGCCCGTCCCGTTTTTCAAAATCATTAATTATTTTTTCAACTTCAATATAATAGAGATCTCGGATCACTCTTCTCTGGGCAGAAGGAGCATTTATATCATTTTTTGACCGAAGCCCCTTTTCCTGGTAAAACTCATCGATATCAAGAGTTGCTGAAAAAATTCCTCTCTGTTTAAGAGTGTTTCTTATATCAAATCCCTCCAGATCTGGACGGACTTTCTCATAATATCTGCTCTGTCCCTTGAAGTAATCGGCATAATTCCGGTAATCATTGTTATCTGAGAAGAAAAAAACAACTTCGAACGGATATTGATCGCTGAGGGAGAGAGAGTCCTGAAGCCGCAGAATATCAGATGTGTTATAGCCCGCATCCGAACAGAGTATTCCCACCCTTTGCGGCCGTCCTCTTTCTTCGGGCTGATAGTCGGTAAGAAATGAACGAAGTGTGTTCAATGGTAAAGTCACGGAACGGGCTTCCTGATTCATTGCCCTGCTTTGGAGCATAAATTTGTATAAGTACAGGTTAAAAGGGAACAACGACCAGTAAAAACTGATACCAACATTATTTTATCCCGCTTTCCTGCATTGTCAAGGATTATACGAATTTTTCTAACAAATAGATATAAAGTTGTGCCGTATAACAATAGAGGGATTTATGAGAAAACAGACTGGGAATCAGTTTTTTATTTACAAAAAGCCCGGTCATTATAGTGTTATGGTCGCCCGGGAATTCAGCATTATCAGGGAACATCAGATGTCAATTACTCGAGGTTCCCATATCTCATTATAGGTGTTATCAATATGACTGTCGCCGAAAAGATTGAAAAAAAGCGTGAAGAAATACTTGAAGCTCTAAAAAGATGTCTTCTGACCAACGTATATTCTCAAATTTCCTTCAATGATGTTGCAGCATCAGCCAGTATGTCAAAAGGGGGTGTCCGTCACTATTTCCCGACCAAAGAGGGGCTGTTTATCGCGCTGATTGAGAATTTCTTTACGCAGATTGCACGGGAACAGGTGAATCTGCTAAAGGTCGCAACACAATCCCAGGACAGAGCCCTGCTCTCAACGATGTTCAATATCGAGAAATTCCTGCTGAATCAGCACAACGTCATCATTCTGATGAATATCATCATCTACAGTTTCGAAGATGCGAAAATAATGGAAATAGTCCGCAAGTTTCTAAGGGATCACCTTGATACATATGAATCGATCATTCGCGATTACGGCGGAAATGCTACTTCAACAAATGATACCCGCCAGCTCGCAAGGTCGATTCAGGTTCTCCTGCTCACCAGCGGTCTTTTTCAGACCATTGACCCGATCGACTACGACACGCAAGGTCTTCTAAAAACACTCTTCAAACTTTTTGGAATTGAACACCCGGCTGCCAGGTAAGAAGCCACAGGGGGATATTTCCCCCATTTGTATGCTCATTTTGGTTTTGAAGCTGCCGCTGCGGCTGCCTTGCGGGCATACCCTCCCATCTCTTCAAATATTGCCTCCAGCTTTTTTCCTCTCTGGATATTCTGGTTTGATCCCTCGATCGGGACATTGACAATCTCAGTGAGCCGGTTAAGCTTCTGATGTAATTCATCTATCTTCGTCAAAATCTGATGTGTGTCTTGAAGCATGACTGCACTCGCGGCATCGACCTCGGAATTTGATTTAGTCGCCCTGTCTATATTCAGGACAATCCGGGCCGAACTTTCGGAAATCAGCGAGAACTCCGAGGAGTTCTTTTTGAAATGATTGTTCACCGCATCAATAAGGTGGTGGGTATCATTTATGTTTTTTTCGATAATCGGTATATTATTCTGAATTTCCTTCTGCAGTTTTGTGATATTTGCCGAGATATTCATGAATCCGGAAAACTCATCTGCGTCACGGGCTGATTCAATTCGGGAATACATACCGATAAGGTGCATTGATTTAAGAATATTTTTCAAAAACTCTAAGATGTTGTCTATCTGTTTATAATCCTCATTGAACTTCTGAATTGTTCTCCCCGAAGAGAATATGTTATTCTCAATTTTTTTGAACTGGGAATTTCTCTCGGCAAGTATACTTGAAATTTTCTGTGACATATCAATATTCTCGCGGGACTTGATATTGAGATGTTCGGCAGTCTCTTTCATGTTATGTGATTCTTCAAGAATAGACCCCGCGAACTCTCGCGCATTTTCAGAGAATTCCAGCTGGCTTTTCGAATTTTCATTCACCGTTTCAGCTGTCTTCCATATTGATATTGATTTTTCCCTGGCGACGTTGACTCTATCAACAAAATCGGCATTATACTCCTGAATAGAGAGAAAACGGTTTACCTCGTCAAGAAGCAGCTGTGAAAAGTTCGCTACAGAATTCGAACCGTCGATCGCGCCGGCGGCATCACCGTCCATTTTATGGATCATTTCAGCAATTTTTTCAATTTTTTCTTTCTGCTCAGTAATCTTTTCACCGGAGGCTCTTGTGCGTTCTATCAATTCACCGATAACACTGCTTTGTGTACCCAGTAGTGTCGCAAGCTGATCAAGACCGTCATTACCCGCGCTTATATCGGCCATCACCGCGTCATTTGCTTTTTTCAGTTTCTGTACGCCCTCCGTAATCGGACGGACAACCTGAACAATAGTCTCGAGATTCTGATTTATAAAGTTGGACATCTCATTGAGCTTGTTTGCAAGAATATCAAATACTCCCGAGGTGTTCGAATACTTACTGGACACTATCGAGGCATTGAGCGCCAGTGAAAAGATATTGTTTGTATCACCCTGAATTTCATCAACCAGCCCGGTCAGTTTCTCAATCTCAAGTTCTATCTTTTCAAGATTCGTTCCCACGTCGGTAAGATTGCCGGCTATTCCCGAGAGAATCTTCTTGTTCGCACCGATTTCGCCGCTGTTTCCCGACAGATCAGAGGCTGTCACACGGAGTATCCCCATGGCTTTTTCAAAATTAGCGGAGAGGTTCTCGTTTCTCTGCCTGATCTCTTCTACATCGCTGATGCTCTCAACGGTAATATCCTTTCTGACCAACGACTTTTTGTTAACGTCCCTGGCAGTTGCGACAATATCCTTCATCAATTGAAGTGAATTACTGATTCGTGTTCTGACCTCTTCCATCTCGCATCGCCCCTGGGAACTTCAAAAATCTGAAAATAGAAATCTTCAGCAAACATATAATATGGTAACTGTCATTGAACTGATTGTCAAGTCTGATTTTCACCCGTAAACTGCTGAATCGATTGTGCCATCTCAATGACCCGGTTCGTCTTTTTATTGAGTTCATTTATAAGATTTTTGAGCTGGTCAGAAAGTCCGGCAATGGATTCAATTTCACGGATGTGATTGCTGATGGATTCTTTCATTTCCGCACCGTGTTTCCGGTTTTGTTCCATTATCAGCTCAGCCCGCCGGATCTCTTCAGTGATCGCCTCTGAGGTCTCCCTGTGACGGGAGTTCATTCTGCTGTTTTTCGCGAGCAGCGCAGTATAGAGCATCGACATCTTCACCATGTCCCGCGAGTAGTTTCTTATTTTTTTTATAGACTGCAATACCGGGGCAAGCTCCCCCACGGGATTTGCCGTTGAAGTGACGGCTGACTGCACCATGACGATAAGGTCGTTCATTCCCTTTGAAACGGTATCCACCTGTTTTTTTGAACCGTCGGCAAGTTCAGAGACGCCCTGTGCAACAATCCCGAATCCCCTGCCCTTCTCACCCGCGCGGGCCGCTTCGATTGCGGCATTGAGCGCGAGCATCGAAGTCTGATCGGCAATCTCTTCAAGCTGCGCAAGGGCCGCACGTACAGAGGCGACAATAGAAGCGAGAGAGGCGGAAACATCGGTGACCTCCTGCATACTCTGCTGTTCAAGAAAGAGCCGGATATTTTCAATGGATTTAAAGAGCTCCTGCCCCTCAAGCTCCAGCTCATCATCGCTCGCCTTGAGTATTTTTACATCCGACCAGTCGCTGGCCTCTTCGACCGTCTTGACCATCACACCAATCTGGTCAACTGTTCCCCCCGTTATTTCGAGAAGCTGATCGCGCTCCGTATCCTGCTGGTAAATATTTTCCACCACAACCGAAAGCTTCTGCCACCCCTCGATTGATGTATCCACAAGCTGATCGGAGAGATCAGAAAGCTCGGCGCCCATATGCATCAGTTCGAAAATCAGGGTGCGCTGTGACTCAAGAACGAGCTTCAGGTGATCAACCATCGTCACCACACTCTCTATAAGCTCTTTAAATACGACAGATCCGAACATGGCGGGAACAAGAAGGGGGGCCATGGCGCGTATTATCAACAAAGCGGGGGGAAGAGGATCTATCAGAACCCCCGCCATTGTAACGAGCTGGGCTGCAAGAATGGAGCAGAAGGCAACGACCAGTCTGAGGCAATAAGTCTTTCTGTACTTGACCAGATAAAATATGGACATGACAAGAATGATCGCGAAAAACAGTGAAAACACGAACTGAAGAAAGGAGTGAGCGAACAACATGCCCGGTTCAAATACGACAACCCAGTATACCTGAATAAAAATATATGCCGCAATCATCAGGATCATGCCGATTCGGATCATCTGTTTGAACCGGTCACCGTCCTTCACGAAGGGGGAAACAAAGGCCCTTGCCAGAGAAAGAACGATAATCGCAAATATTGAATTATTGAGAGGCGGAAAGAAAAGCTGTGATAACGTAAAATCATAGAATATCTGAAACAGATATGAAAAAAAAGTGATGATATTAATCAGAGTAATTGATGATGAGGCGATCAGCTTGTATACCAGATCCTCTCTGCGCGTTCGCACGTACTCGGCGCCGAGTATATACACCATCATAGAAAATAAAGCAGCCTGCAAAAGATGCAGAATTGCCAGTCCCGCGGGACTTGACAAAAAGATAAGAACCTTCATCGATTAAGCAGCCAGTTTAAACCCAGGTAAATATAAAATGAACCGATTACAATTACGCATATCGAAAAAACTATTTTAAGAAGTCTGTCCGGAAGATATTTTGAGAAATAAGGACCGATCTGTCCGCCGATGACTACCCCTGCCGCGGTGTAAATCCACAACTGCGGAATAATGAGTCCCGCGTGAAGATTGAGTATAGTGATTATCCAGTCGCCGGTCGCTTCAATGAGTATCGCTGTTGCGTTGGCCCGTTTAGTCTTGATTTTCAGCCCCTTCTCTAACACAGGCTGGGCCAATTCGCAAATACCTGTTCCGGTCGCGGCTGAGAAGAAACCGCCTATCGGAGGAACCCACAGGTAGCTGTACATCTCTTCAATAGGGACGTTTTCCCTTGTACCGAATGAGCGCTTAATGGCTCCCGTCAATTGGACGCTGGCGAGAAACAGTATGATTATCCCGAGGATGAGTTTAAGAAGATTTCCGTTGATGATTAATAACGCGAAGTTGCCTAGAACTACACCGGGAATAGTCAGCATAATCATCGTAAAACCGACGGAAAGCTCAATCTTATTGTACAGCAGATAACGAATGGCACCACTGGTCATTCCGATCGTTTCTGTCGCAATACCTGTTGCCACCGAATTCTGGACGGGAAGTTTCAGAAAAAGATTGTATATCGGCTGAAAGAGCACTCCTCCGGAAAAGCCGGACGAGCTGGCCAGCACAGCGATTACTATTGAAACCGGAAACATGTACCAGTACTGAATCCATGAAGCATCAAGCTGAAAGAAAAAAAGATTAATCATTACAACCTCAGAGATATATCAGCGCGAAATTCTTTGCCGGGGAAGCACAAGGGACTTCCCGGCTTAACGGTAATGACTCAGAGTCTCGTCAATTTCCTTCTGGGTGATGGCCGAGGAAATAGTGTATTTTGTATAAGTACTCATGAAGCTATGAAGATAATTTATCTTTTCGTTCATTTTGTCAAGAATGCTTTCAACACTTCTGTTGAGGTCGAGTATTCGCTTAAATTCACCCAATTTCATTTTTTTGTTTTTCAACGCGTCATCAGTAGTCTCATGTTCGAGAACCTGCCCGATCATCGAAACCGCAAACGCCAGCTGAACGTTATAATTATCGAGTTCACGGCGGACCTGGGTAATCATATCCTGCATATTGATGTTCATATCATTGACCAGCTCTGCGAGCTGTCCGATCTCGTCCTCGGACATGACCGGGGCATGCGCATTTAGATCCCCCGCCGCGATCCTCTTCGTCGCTTCAACAAGTCCGTCCATCGGAACGACAATATCACGCACGAACAGCGTCAAAGCCCCGAAAATACTTCCCATTACCACGATAAGCATCAGAATCATGCGGTTACGAAGATCGCCCAAAGGGCGTTTGATGACACCGGGTGAGACCTTATCCAGCTCGGCTGCGGCTTCGGTTGAAAGACTTTTCTTCGCCTCATTGACATAGACTGATACTATCTGAGTACGGAAACGCCCGGAACTCATCTCAAGAATAATCTGAGCGGAAACGGAAACCGATACAATGGCGACAAGAAGGAAATAGAGAAGAAGTTTCTTTTTAAGGCGCGATGCCTGTTTCTCTTTATCTCTTCTGAAAAGATCGAAGAGCGTTGACGTATTCTTCATCGTTTTACCCCTGAAAATAGTTGGGGAACCTCGAAAAACCTGCTTTTGATGTTCCGATAAGCCGCTTTCTAATCCGGAATACAGGGCAGGTCTCTGATCCTTGTGCCGAACCCTTTTTATAATAACCCTGTTCAAAATTATAAGAGTACTTGAAAAAAAGCATATCAGCGGTCCTCACAAACTATTCATAGCACAAAAAGAATATTTGTAAAGGGATTTTTACAACAGAAATAATATTAAGGCTCTTTTCGACCCCATCCCCCCGTCACAAATCTCACTCCTGATTTCTTGTCTTGTTTTCGGCATACCATTCTACCGCCATTCTTGTAAGATCGGATGAGGTGGAAAGACCCAGTTTCTCCCGTATATTGCGCCGGTGCGATTCGACAGTATTCTTATTAAGACCGGTTATGCGGCAGATCTCGCTGCGCTTGTGACCCTGGCCGATCAGCTTGAAAACGTCGAGCTCTCTGTTGGAAAGAAGGGAAATGGTACTCTCTTTGCCGGTGATATGCCGTGCGGCGATCAGCCCGGATAAATGGTCGCTGATATATATTTCACCGCTCATTACTTTGCGGATGGCCGTAACAATTTTTTCTGAAGCTTCATCCTTCGCCACATATCCGCGCGCTCCTGCCCGGACCGCGCGTTCCGCGTACAACGATCCGTCATCCATAGAGATGACAAGGCTCAATACCTGCGCGCAGTGCTGGCGGATCTGAGAAATAAGCTCAATTCCATTCACGGATCCTTTCAGCTCAATATCAACCAGTACAAGATCGGGCAGTTCGCTCTTAATCTTCGGAAGCGCCTCTTCGGCGCTTTCTGCCTCACCGACAACACGGATATCCTGTTCGGTCTCAAGAATCGAACGGATCCCCTTTCTTACCACAGGGTGATCATCGACGATCATCACTCTCATTTATAATCCTCCTGCCGGCCGAAATACGAGCCGGATCAAGGTGCCTGAAGTGTCAGATTCAATCGTAAAGGCGGCACCGATCATATCAGCCCGGTATTTCATGATATTAAGTCCGAGCCCCTCACCGTCACTTTTTCTGGTAAAACCGCTCCCGTTATCACTGACCATAATCTCAATCATAGTATCCCTGCGAAGGGCCCGCACCGTTATCGACGAGGCATTCGCGTGCTTTATTGCGTTATTGATCGACTCCTGGATAATGCGGTAAATCTGCAGCGTTTCAAAACTGTTGGTTGAGAGCGAACCGTCATGGGTAAACTCGCAGGTGATGCCGTACAACTGACGCGTCGTGTTGACAAGCTGCTCGACCATAAGGGGAAGTTTATAATCAACTCCTGAAGGCATGACCAGTCCCTTTGAGAGCTGCCGGCACTGTACCGTCGCCTCGCGGACTAACGATACGGCACTGGAAAGCTCCTGATCACAGACACTGGGATTTTTTTCACTCTTCTTCTGTGCTGAACTCAACAAAAATGCCACACCGGTCAATATCTGCCCCAGGCTGTCATGAAGCTCCTGGCCCAGAGACTGCCGCTCCCGCTCGCTGATCATTATTATTTCGCGTTCAAGCCTTCGCAGCTCGCGCGCCGCCTCAATTTTGGCCACCGTCTTGCCGATCAATTCCGATGCTGCGGAAACCAGATCGACCTCCTCCTTGTTGAGCAGTTCATTGGTATTGTTCTCTTCGGTCTGCTGAAACAGAAGCGAGATTGTTCCAACCACACTTCCGTTTACGATTATCGAATTAACATACTGCGCTGATGATTCAAAAAGGTTGTCGGAATATATATTCCGGTCTCCATACTCAATACACACCGCAGTTTTTATCCGGACAAGCGCCTTTGATATTGCGTTTGTGATTTTTACAAGGACATTCGAGAATGAATCCGCATCATCACTCTCTTCAAGATACCGGGAGATGGTGTACAGACAGTTCAGTTCACGGATTTTCTGATTAAGCAGCAGCGTGGTGTTCTGTATTTCAAGTTCACTCTCCTTGCGTTCTGTAACATCTTCACAGATAAACTGGTACTCGGTCAGCTCATGTCCGGTATACAGCCCCTGACAAATCCACCGCTGCCATACCGGCCCGTTTGGAGAATCATCAACTTTGAACTCTGACATGATAATGGGAGTAAGGAACGAAATTTTTCTGATAATTATCCGGAGTATCGAGTAGGATCCGTTCTCAATCAGCGTGAAAAACGATTCTCCCGGCGGCAATATGTAGGCAAAATAATCGATAAAATTTCCGTTGGCAAAATTGACTGTTCCATCCGGCATAAAACGGCAGATCATCTGCGCAAGATTCTCAACGATGCTGTGATAACGGTGTTCACTCTCGAGAAGTTTTTTATCCGATATGCATTTATAATAGGCGATATCAATCGCTATTCGCAGCTGTTCATTGTTGGTCGGTTTCAAAATATAGCCGTATGGCTCGAGTTTAAGAATTTTTTTGACGGTATCACTGTCAGAAAAAGAGGTCAGGAAAATACAGGGGATATTTCTCAGCTGCCGAACCTGTGTCGCCGTCTGTATGCCGTCAAGCTCACCGCCAAGTTCGATATCGACAAGAATTATATCAGGATTTGCTTTCTTCAGATACGAAAGCAGATCCTCGCCGCATGAAAACACCTTTACCGGGTTGTATCCCAGTTTTGTGAGAGAGGCCACAAGATCGTGTACAACGAGCTGATCATCCTCAACAACGACAATATTCAGGTTCAGATTATCCGTTTCCATAGTGCTCATGCATTGCTTTGGTCAGAAAGCTCGTTCACGTAGTGGTCATAGACAACCCGTGCGTTCGGTTCGATTTCCAGAATTTCGCACCCGATTTTTATGATCTTATTCTCAAGAAAACCGATGTTACGCACAATGGCAAAAACCGGAACCCGAAGCTGATCGGGCAACAGTATTTCAAAATGAATAAAGCTTTTCTCCTGAAAGTATCGGATATAGGTGCGATCCTTGAAAACAATACCGACACCGCTTTTTGAAAGGTCACTGACGAGCAGATTCTCGTCAAGAGTGTGAAAGACCGCCTGTTGTGAATACATCTTCGACGCAAGCTTCGAAAGCCGGTCAAGAATATCACCAATCTCCGGACCGAAGGGGACGAGGTGGTTCACCTGAAGATAGGCAAAGGGTATCGATCCTTTATATAAAATTGGTGCGGCAGCTTCGGAAATGAACTGCTTTCGGTTAATCAGATAATAATCTTTTGAATAAATCTCGTCGATGTAAAATTTGCTGAAAGGATCATGTTTATCGATGGAACGAAAATCGCTGATAGAATAGGCGGGCTTTCTGTCATAGAAATACCGCATCCTGGGATCACTCATTCCCTCGTTTATCAGATAATATTTTTTGTGCTGAACGCTCTGCCCCAGCTGGTTGAATAGTGCGAGTTTAATGAGCTCGCACTTTCTTGTTTCAAACGCGAGAGTTTTTTCAATAATGAAGTCGGAGATTATTTTAGTGACAAATATCAGATTCTTGCTGGATTGAACAGCAACGCGCTCTTCACTCCGGCCTGCGGTTATCACCTGCATCTTGAGCACATGAAACAGGTAAATATCTTCGGTTTTAGAGGAATCGAACTCAAGTTGCGCGTAGATCGTCTGTCCGGGAAGACGGCAGAATATGATGCATTGCTGGGGCATCTTCTTGATAAGGGGAATTTTCAGCGCAACCTGGTCGGATGAATATCCAACATAAACAATTCTGAAATTGCCGTTAGTGGTCTTGAGAAAAATGTCACCTTTGGCAAAATATGAGGTAAAAAAAACCGCGCATTGCCGGACATCGGTGATTGTCTGAATCGAAGAAGGCATTTTTTCCCCTACATCTCTCCTGATATCATGCGGATCATCGCTTTGAGATCCTCAAGTTCATGCATTGTCTGCCGCACGGGTCTTTTTGCCGCAAGTGCTTTCCGATAAGTCGTCATCAGTTCCTGGAACGCCTCTTCAAGATCAACGGCACCGCTCTCGTAGTACTCATCTTCTATCGCGGCCATATCACCGTATTTTGCCGCGGAAAGCTCAAGCGTATCAAGATCGATTATCTCGCCCCACAGCGGAACCATTGTGGTGGCGCCGAAACGATCGCGGATCTCTTTGCTGAGGTTTTCTGAGGCGCTCTCCTCTCCGTGGACGACAAATACAAGCGTATCCTTCGTAATGCCGGTTGAAACCCATGAAAGCAGACGGTCACGGTCAGCGTGACCGGAAAAGCCGCCCAGCGTAAACACGGAGGCGTTCACGAGCACATCATCGCCGTAGATTTTAACCCTCCGGATCCCCTCGACCAGCATTCTGCCGAGTGTTCCCTGCGCCTGATAACCTACAAAGATAACGCTTGATTGCGGCTTATACAAATTATTCTGAAGATGGTATTTTATGCGGCCGGCGGAACACATTCCGGATGCCGAGATGATTATGGAGCCCTTTGCGTTAAGGGTCAGATTCTTGGACTCTTCTTTTGTGCGGACAAATTTAAGCGAAGGGAAATCAAGAGGCGAATTTCCCTGATCAAACAGTTTTTTTGTCTCATCGTCAAAACAGTCGATATTATTTCTGAATATCTCGGTCGCCGACACCGCGAGAGGTGAATCAATGTAGACCGGAATGGGGGGAACCTCTTTGGATTTGATCAACTTCGAAAGCTGGTAGATGATCTCCTGCGTACGTTCGACCGCGAACGAGGGAATTACGATATTGCCGCTGCGGTTGTGTGTCGAATTAATAATATCTTTGAACTCATTGTAGGTGTCGTTCTTGCTCTTGTGCAGCCGGTCACCGTAGGTCGACTCAATCAGAAGGACATCGGCCCCCTCGAAGACTTCCGCGTCACGAAGCAGCGCCTGATCGTTGGGTCCGAGGTCGCCTGAAAAGACAATGCGTTTTGTCTTTCCCTTCTCAGTTGCCTCCATTTCGATGAAGGATGAGCCGAGAATATGCCCCGCATCGCGAAAGCGCGCGCGGACAGCGGGAACGACCTGAAAGTAATCCCCGTACGAAACGGGAACGAGACGTTCAATGGAGCGGTAGGCATCCTCTTCAGTGTAGAGAGGATCGACGAACGGCTTGTCGATTTTCCTGTTCTTTTTATTTATGAACTCCGCATCCATCTGCTGGATATGCGCCGAATCGGGCAGCATGACCTTCAAAAGGTCGCAGGTCGCTTTTGTGGCAAAAATCGGCCCTTTGAATCCGTCATGTACAAGTTTGGGGATCAGCCCGCTGTGGTCGATATGAGCGTGCGTCAGCACAAGCGCCTCAATCTGATCCGCCGCGTAGATAAGCTGAAGATGATTGCGTTTGCGGAGTTCCTCTGTTCCCTGAAACATGCCGCAGTCGACCATTATGGTAAAATCTTCACTTTTGACAATATATGATGACCCTGTGACGGTACGCGCTGCACCGACAAATTCAATTTTCATCACAATCTCCCTTCAAACAGATTTTGTTACGTCCGCTCCGGAAAAAGGAAAGCCGCTGTAAATCCCGGCAGATCACCTACGCGGCGCTGTCTGCTACAATTTTTCCGTCGACAAGCCGTATCGTCCGTCCGGTCCGCTGTGCAATTGACGGATCATGCGTGACAATCACGATGGTCGAGCCGGATTCTTTTCCGTAATCAAAGAGAAGATCGATCAGCATATCACTGTTTTTTGAATCAAGGCTGCCGGTCGGTTCATCGGCAAGAATAAGGTCGGGGTCGCCTACAATCGCCCGGGCAACCGCGGTGCGTTGACACTCACCGCCGCTCATCTCCGCCGGCTTATGCGACACCCTCGCTGCGAGGCCGAGTCTGTCGAGCATCGCCAGCGCTTTTTTTCTCGCCTTTGACAGAGACATGCGCCGGATCAAAAGCGGCATCATCACATTTTCAAGAGCGGTGAATTCGGGCAGAAGGTTGTGCATCTGAAAGATATAGCCCATCGTCCGGTTTCTGAAACCGGAAAGATCCTCAATACTGAATCCCGAAACCTCCTTTCCATTTATACAAAGCGAGCCGGACTGAAAGGTATCGAGACACCCTATGCAATTTAAAAGAGTTGACTTGCCCGCGCCGGAAGGGCCGGTCACCGAAAGACGCTCACCCCGCGAAACGGTGAGTGAGAGTTCAGAGAGAACCGTTATGGTATTTCTGCCCGCACCGTAGTGTTTGACCAGTGAATCGACGGCAATAAGTGCTTCACTCATAACGGATAATCTCCACCGGTTTTAATCGAGAGGCATGCCATGCGGGAAAGACCGCAGAGACTGTCGAGAGAAAGAGCGCCGCGACTGCGATGAAGATGATAAACGGCGCGTGGATCTCTGTGGGAATCGTGTCGATATAATAGACGTGCTTGGGCACGACCGACACTTCCATAAACGGCCCCAGTCTGAAGAAGAGAAATATCGAGGACATCACCCCATTGATCGTCTTCTCGATAAATTCGATAATTGTCTCGAGATTGATCGATGCCGCGAGACCGGCCGCTATCCCCGAGAGCGTTCCGATAAGGCCGATAAGAAAACCCTCGAGAACGAAGATGGTCATGATAGAGATCTGGCTGGCACCCATTGATTTGAGAATGCCGATCGCACGGCGTTTTTCCATAACGACCATGACCAGCGTCCCCATGATCGTGAAGCCCGCCGAAAGTATAACCAGGAAAAGAATGATCGTCATTATCAGCTTCTCAAGTCGCAGTGCATAAAAGAGATTCTGATTGCGCTCTTCTGAGGTGAAGACCTGAAACTGGTAGCCGAGAAGATCCTGAATGCGGCCCGCGACACGGTCGAGCTGGAAGATGTCGCGGATCTTTACACCGATCCCCCATACCTTATCTTCGATGCCGAAGAGTTTCTGCGCCGCGGGAAGCGAGACCAGAAGAAGCCGTGTATCGTACTCGTAGTAGCCGGTCTTGAAATACCCCGCGACAGTGAAGCGCACCGCAGAGGGGGTCGAACCCGTACGCGTGTCAAACTCGCCTTTGGCGACAATCAGTTCAAGCTGGTCGCCGACCTCAAGCCTTGAGGAGAAGGCAAGCTCTTCACCGATGTAAATCTGATTATCAGCGGTGAATTTGCCATCACCTTTGGTGACAAATTTCGCGACCTCAGGGTGAAGCGCGTCGGCGCTTCCGGCGCCGCGAACGAAAATGGCCTGAATCTTATCGCCTGAGCGAAGGATGCCCTGTCCCTGGAAATAGGGCATCACCGAAACGACATCGGGATCACGACGGATCTTATCGGCCACCGCCTGGTAATCGGCGATCGCATCGATCTTAAAATCACTCTCATTGTAGCCGTTAACCGTCAGATGGGAGTCCACATCGAGAATCTTGTCCTTGATCTGGGCCTGAAAGCCGTTCATGACCGACGTGACGACGACGAGGACAAACACACCGATGAAAACGATGATTACCGACAACAGCGTATTGAATGAAATGAATGCCTGATTCTTTTTTGATTTCAGATATCTGAAACCAATAAACAGCTCATATAGAAACATAGGTAACCTGTGGTAGTTCAACTTTCCCGCTATTTAACCCGCAAAAAAATGCCGATAGAGATAACAGTTCATCACGAAGCGCTTTGCCGGATGAGAATCATCCGGAGGGAACAAAGAATAAGCCGCCATTGATAATGGGTTTTCAAAGATATTACGTCAAGAAAAAAAGGAGATATCTCCGAAAGCGGCTGAAGCACCGGCAAAATCAGCTTTCCCGCTTTGGACTGATAAGCGTTCTCTTATGTCTCCTGTAATTTCCTTGACCAGAGAAAAACGCTGTAAAATATGACAGAATAATCCCTGCACACAACTGCGCAAGGCGTCGTGAATCTTTTATCGCCCCTCGCACCGCCGGGATTATCCAGATGGAATTTTACAGGACGGAACCCGAATTAACCGGGTTCGCTGATACGGGATTTACAAAAAAAGACAAAGGGGTATTGGGTACATGAAAAAGATAGCAACACTGTGCATCGGCACAATGATGGTGCTGTGCGCATTTGAAGCGCGGGCTTCGACCGGCGCTCTCAACAAGATCGACCATTTTTTTTCCTCCGTCGATAATTACACGCTGGTTTTGAAGCATTCGACCGAGTTTCCGACTCTTTCAATCACTACGCATACAGTACAGCCCGGTGATAATTACTGGAAAATAGCAAAGGCGCATAACGTCAATATTGACACGCTTATCGCGGCCAACCCCTACTGGACAGATCTGGTTGCGGCAACGGGTGAAGAGGTCGTTATTCCCTCGAAAAAAGGGGTTCTTCTTTACGTTGAGGATACCGCTGAAATCGAAAAGATCGCTGAAATCTTCGGCGCTGAGCCTTCGGATATAGAGGTACAGAGAATCCCCGGCTATTTCAGTTACATGAAACAGTTTACCGACAATCCTCTTCCCATCGCACTTTTTATACCCGACAAGAAGCCGATCATCGACATGCTCACCGACGAGCTGGCCGAAGAGTACGCGCTTCGCGAGCAGTTCCGATCGCCGCTGGGCGGAAGACTCAGTTCACATTTCGGCATGCGCCATCACCCGATATTTCAGAGAAACCAGTTTCATAACGGCCTCGATATCGCCGCAAAACAGGGCACCTATGTCGGCGCGGCGCGCGACGGTGTCGTCGCGGCCACCGGCTGGATGGGGGGATACGGCAAGGCGGTGATCATCGTCCACGATGACGGATATAAAACTCTCTACGGTCACCTGTCGCAGATCTCAATCAGGCAGGGTGTGCACGTCAAAGCGGGTCAGCTTATCGGAAGGGTCGGATCGACCGGCTATTCCACGGGCCCGCACCTGCACTTCACCCTCTGGCGCAATGAGCGGCTCATCAATCCTATGAAAGTACTATGGTAGCAGACACTGATGTATAACTTTTTTTGTGAAAAACTCACGCAGGCATATCCCCCCATTAATGAGGATATGCTCAAAAAACTCTACACCATGCACACGATGCTCGTCAAACACAACGATGAGTTCGACCTCTCGCGCATCAAAAACGAGCGGGACATGGTCATCAAGCACTTCGTCGATTCACTGATAATTCTCAACTACGTCAAGCTTCCCGCTTCGCTGGTGGACATCGGCACCGGCGCGGGTTTTCCCGGACTTCCCCTGGCGATATGCTGCCCCGGGACACACTTTATTCTCGCGGAGCCAAAGGGGCAGCGGGTCGAGTTCATGCACATGGTGCAGAAGGCCACGGGAATCACCAATATTGAAATTTATCCGCACAAAGTGACAGAGAAAACTAATTTTGTCGTCGAAGGCGTTATTACGCGCGCATTCGAAACAGTAGACACGACGATGGAGCGCGCACAGTTTCTGCCGCCGCACGGCCTGCTCATTTTTCTTAAGGGTCCGGGGGCGGACGGCGACATATCCGAAATATCGCCCGCAAACAGCGGGGCCTTCCGTCTCAGAAACGACATCGCCTACTCTCTGCCGGGAACCGCCCACGAGAGGCGTCTGCTTGTTTTTGAGAAGACCTCGCAGAAGAGCAGCAGAAGTTTTCTTCTCTCTGAGAATCCCTTTATGACGGCGGGTATCAATATCCGCTCGGCCGACAACAAAAGTTTTAAGACGCTGAAAAAGGCGCTTGCGCCGGGGGGATTAAAAAAAACCGATCTTACTCTGGTGAGCGGAAAAAAACAGATCTGCGATGTCTACCGGACCGATCCAGCGCTTGCGCACTTTCTGGTTATCGGCGAGGAGTACGTCGAGAACGATTCACAGATGCTCGGTATCATCACGCAGCAGGAGAAGGCGGGACAGCTGCTTTTGCTTCAGCGCTCGCTGTACCGGGAGCTTGATATCTTTGAGACGGGAATGCCGCTGCTGTTTACGGCTCTGCCGGAGATCAGACAGCTTGCGGATTTTGATGCGGCATCGAAAAAAATCGTCTGCATAATCCCATTTCAGGACCCCCAGAATCTCGGCAGTGTTGTGCGCAGCGCCGCAGCATTCGGTATCACCGACATCGTCATCACCGACACGACGGTGAACCCCTATCACCCCAGGGCAATCCGCGCATCAAGCGGAAGCGTATTCATCTGCCGGTTTTATCGCGCAGCCTCACTTGGCGCGGGCGTTGAATTCTTTGAAAATACGGGATACCAGATTGCGGCTCTTGACCGCAGCGGGGCCCCGATCGATACGTTTGTCCCCGACGGGGCGGTATGTCTGATTACCGGCATAGAGGGTGCCGGACTTCCCGAATCTCTGCGGTCACGAAGCTGGTCCATCCCCATCCGAGGCGAGGTCGAATCGCTCAACGCCGCCGTCTGCGCTTCGATAGCACTCTACGAAATAATCAAAAAGGTGAATCCTGCCGATCATTAATACATAGAAGCGCCGGATTTCTTTTATCGAAAACCGGACACTTCATAAATAGTGATTTTCGCATTTCTTAGTTTACTGTTACTCGGCCATTGCATCATAAGAAATGAGAAAAACGGAGGTTTAATGATTCACACAGAGCTTGACATGAAGAGATGGAAGAAGGAACAGCTTGACTACTTCAAGAGGTACATGGGCTCATTTGAAAAAGAGAGCTCGATGTACAGAACACTTGAGAGGGGAATTTCCGAACTGGAAAAGGCAATGATCAAGTAGTTAGCAGCCGTCGCACCGCTTCGGCAAAAAAAGGGGCTGCCCCGAAACGGCAGCCCCTTTTTTTATCTTCGTCCGGTCACTACCGCGCAGATTTGATCATCCGGGGGCGGAGGAAAATGATCTTCAACGGCCTATCGGCGTACTGCCATAGAATCAGTTCACGCCCGAACGCCGCTTTCGAAGGGATCCGAAAACGAGATCTTTAGCTCTATTTTATGGCTTTTAATTTTATTATGAATTGTTTTGCGCGAGATTCCAAGCATGCGGGCCGCGGACGTCAGATTATACCCCGACGCGCCTATTGCCGCGATGATTATCTCGCGTTCAAGATCATCCATCGTACGGAAGCATCCGGAGGAATTATACAGCGAGATTCCTTCCAGAGCCCCGTCCGCGGAGGAGGTGCTTTTCTCGAGCCGCAGAATCGCCTCAATATCCTCGATAGTCACCGTGGCCTCTTCAGACAGAAGCACGAGCCTGCGGACCACATTTTCGAGCTGGCGCACATTGCCGGGCCATTCCATTTTCTGCAGGTGAAATTTAGCACCGGGTGATATTTTAACGGGTCTGTTGTACTCTTCGGTGAACTTCTTTACGAAGTGGTCGATCAGCAGGGGGATGTCGTCACGCCGCTGCGAAAGGGGCGGCAGTGCAAGCGGCACCACATTGAGCCGGTAATAGAGATCCTCTCTGAAAAGGCCCTCGCGAACCAGCATTGAAAGGTCACGGTTGGTGGCCGCGATTATTCTTGCCCTGACGGGAATGAGGGCATTTCCGCCGATGCGTTCAAACTCCTTCTCCTGCAGAACGCGCAGAAGTTTTGCCTGCATTTCAAGTGTAAGGTTGCTGATTTCGTCAAGAAAGAGGGTTCCCTGCCCGGCGCTCTCGAACTTGCCGAGCTTACGGGCCACAGCGCCGGTAAATGCTCCCCGCTCATGACCGAACAGCTCACTCGGTGCCAGATCGGGGGGAACGACCGCAAGATCAAGAGCCAGAAAGGGATGCTCGCGCCGTGCGCTGTTGCAGTGAATTGCTCTCGCCAGAAGCCCCTTTCCGGTACCGCTTTCGCCGCTGATAAGAATTGTAGAATCCGTATCTATGACCTTCGAGATAGTCAGAAAGAGGCTGCGCATCTGTTCGGATGAAGCGACAAGAGTATTCAATTGAAGAGATGAAGCGAGTTGATTTCTCAACGTAGTCAGCTCGGTGGCAAGCCTGATCTTCTCGACGACATTTTCGATGACCATCAGCAGATGTTCTATATCAAACGGCTTTTGAATGAAATCAAAGGCCCCGAGCTTCATGGCGAGTATTGCGGTGCGGATATCAGATGAGGCGGTAAGCACAATTACGTGCAGCTTCAGCTGATTATCCCGGATATGATTGAGTACCTCTATGCCGTTTTTCCCTGGCAGTCCGAGATCGAGAAGAAGAATATCAGGCCGCACCTCGGGTATCATGGCAAGGGCGGTATCGCCCCTGGATGCAAGCTCGACCTTGAAATCCGTTGAAAGAAGATCTTTAAGAAACCCGCAGATATCCGGTTCATCATCGGCAATTAATACCGTATAACGCGCTGATTCCACCATGAATCCCACCTTATGAAAGCGACAGAGAAAGTAGTAGTGTATTGCCGGAGGGCGATGTGCAGGAAAAAGGCCACATCTCGTTAGCTGCTATCATGAAAACCCTGAAAAGCGATGAGGGATCCGAAAAAACGTGTTTAGCGCCGAAGGGATAACACAGCAGCTCAGCCTCGCCCTGAAAAAGCAATGAAGAGTACTGAAACATGAAGGTCAACGGGTCATCCTCTTTACTGTATACATGCAGTGAAACCTGCGGACTCGTCTCAAGGCAAACGCCCTCGAATAAAATGGACAGAATCCGCTGAAAGGAGAGAGCCCCTGCTTCAATCGTCTGTTCATTTACACAGAGAACCACCGGACATGAAGCCTTTTGCGCGGACTCATAAATAATCTTTCCTGGAGAAAAGCCGGTCTTGACCGCCTGCTGCGAATGAAAAGCTTCATACAACGAGGAGAAGGCCGATTCGATGCGTTCGCACTGTGTGGCAACAACAGCGGCATATTCATCATCCCCCTCATGGCGCGAAGTAAACAGCTGGGAATAGCCCTTGATCACCGTCAACGGGTTTCGCACCTCGTGCGCAATATTTCTCAAGGTTCGCTCAAAGATGATTTTTAACTGCGCATTCTCCATCAGAAACCTCGGATACGACAAAGGGGGGATATCAAATCTGCAATGCCGGAGAATCATTCACTGCTTTTAGATCCGCACGGGCAGGAAACAGATACATTCTCCGCGGTGTACAAACTCTCACAGAAGCTCTGCATCAGCCCAGAGTTTTTCAAGATTATAGTACTCCCGCTCTTCCTGCAGAAAAAGGTGAAAGATGACTTCGTTATAATCAAGCACGACCCACCCGGTATCGATTTCCGGCATGTAGCGCAGCACGAGCCTGCCCCGCAGAAAATTCTGAAGCTCAGCGGCCAGCGCCCTGGCGTGCAGCCGTGAATTAGCTGTCGCTATCACAAAATAATCGAGGTAGGAGTTGACCTTCATAAGATCCAGTGCGACGATTTTCTCAGCCTTTTTCTCATCAAGGAAAGATTTGCACTGGCGGATGAGAGCAATAGTTTCGCTGTAATCGTCCGTTTTACTCTGTAGCATCTGTTTCATTATTCCTGCTGTTATCGTTATCCGCCGGTGTAACCCGGTTTGGGGTGTCAGAAGCGGAATCTTCACCCGACGAAGCACCGCTCTCGTCCTGGCCTGCCTTCTGTTCGGGCACCGTAGCCGTCTGACCAGATTCATCAGAGAGGTCATTACCGATGATTACAGTAAGTGCATGAAGCTGGGAGCTGTCAATAATATAATGAACGTTCGTTATACCGATGACTTCACCGACAAAGCGTGAATCGCTTACGATTCCCTTCTGGTTGATTATTATAGATTTTTCAAAATCCTGAGAATCGGCGGTTCCGAACTCAACAACGACCACGCCCTCACGCATCAGCAGATCGCGGACCTTTCTCGCCAATCCGGGTACACGCGTACCGTTGAGCAGGCGAACCTTCACATTTTTATCACCGCTCTCGCCGATAACGAGGCGCTTCAAAAAACGCGAATTGTATACTTCTTTTGAAATGTCGTCCATCTGATAGAGGCCCGAAGTGAAACGGCCCGGCAGAAGAGTTGAGATTACATCCCCCTCCTGCGTCATCATCTTCGCGGCGCTGTAAAGTTCACGGGGCTGCATGTTTGTTCTGACAGTTTTGCGCAGAAGAGCAATCAGTTCGGGTGTCACCAGCTGCAGGTACCGCTCACGATTCTGATAATAGGCGGTCAGGCAGATATCGAGAATCCGGTCATACTTGCGGTAGATTGATCCCGAAGGCTCGTTGATGTAGCGCATAACCTTTCGCCCGTCAAGGTATTCAATATTTCCCCCCGCAAAATAGGGAAGATCCGGCGCATCGGCTTTTTTTGTGAGCATGAATATATCGAATCCGCCGGTCAGGTCGATTGCCCGCGCGACGTCGGGAGAATAGAGCACTATATAAAATGGAATTTTGATGCCGAGCTCGCCGGCTATCGCATCGCGAACCTTGCGGTCATTTGAAAAATCCACATTCTGCAGCATCTCGTCGCCCACACGAAACTCGGGGGGGATGAAGGTTATGCCCACCTTGCCGTTTTCAGGATTGATGCTGAGAAGTGCATAAAAACGGTTGCGGCTGTTATCGAAGCGGTTGCCGCCCGCGAGCAGTATATTAACCAGTCCTTTCTGGGCGATAAGCTCTTCGACAACATTTCGCTTGCTGATTGAATAGCGATGAAACAGATATCCGCTCACAAGAATTGCAACGGAAAGCACGAGAACAACCGGCACAAGGATGCGTTTCATGAATGGTGCGCCTCTTTTCAGTATGAATTTCCCGCACTCTTTGCGGCGGACGGTGTAATGTCAAGTCTATTGCCCCGTGCTACCGGCGGATGAACGACTCGGTGAAACGGACAGGCGCCTCAAGCTCGTCAATAAAACCGGAGAGCCCGCTCTCACCCGCCACAATCTCACGGGCACGCCTGAGCGCCGCTTTATCGGAACGCAGTAGAAGCAGCAGCACAACCCTGTTTGTACGATCACGCTCACTGCCCAGACGGCGAAGCTTCTCTTCAACGTCAAACAGAGAGAGTTCTTCAAGCATATAGTATCCGCGTATGCGCAGCTCGGGACGGCGGGATTCGATGAGGCTCACCGCTGCAATCATCTTTTCAGGGGATGCGCCGAGGAGCGCGGCTTTCAGCGGAATGCGCAGGGAAAGCAGTGACGACACACCCCTGCCCGCGAAAAATCCGCCGGTACTCACGAGCGCAGTTATGCAGGTAAACAGCAGCGCCCGCCGCATGAGCGGAAGTTTCGCGGCAAAAATGTTCCGCAGGGTTTTGCTTGACAAATAGAAAGTGCCCATAACAGTTCGATGACGAGAATAACGGGGCGCTTCGCCAGAACAAATCTTTTTTTGCCGCCCTTCATAAAATTTGTGCCGCGATTTTTTGCGCCGCCCCTGATGAGGATACCATGGAATTCGATACAGTCATAGGCCTTGAAGTGCACGCACAGCTTAACACCGCCACCAAAATCTTCTGCAGCTGTCCCACAACCTTCGGCAGCGAGCCGAATTCGCAGGTCTGTCCCGTCTGCTGCGGGCTGCCCGGAGTTCTGCCGGTTCTGAACAAAGAGGTGCTGCACAAGGCTGTGCTCGCGGGACTTGCCACCAACTGCGAGATTTCCAAGTTCTCGAAGTTTGACCGTAAAAGTTATTTTTACCCCGATATCCCGAAAGCCTATCAGATCTCGCAGTTTGACAAGCCGATCTGCAAAAGCGGCTATATAGAAATTCAGGGTGCGGATTCGCCGAAAAAAATACGGCTCAACCGGATTCATATCGAGGAGGATGCGGGGAAAAATATTCACTCAAGCGATCCGGCGCAGCCGTTATCGTATGTGAATCTGAATCGTACCGGGATTCCGCTGATCGAGATTGTAACAGAACCGGACATATCTTCGGCCGACGAGGCCTACGAATTTCTCATAATTCTCAAGAAAATTCTCCGCTACATCGCAGTTTCAGACTGCAACATGGAGGAGGGATCGCTTCGCTGTGACGTCAACATCTCACTCAAGCCCAAAGGCTCTGAAAAACTCGGCGATAAGGTCGAAATCAAAAACATGAACTCTTTCAAGGCGGTCAAGGCCGCCGTCGAATACGAACAGAAACGCCAGCACCTCAAGCTTGAAGACAAAGAGAAGATCAGCCAGGAGACGCGCCTGTGGGATCCCGACAACGGCAGGACCATGTCGATGCGCAGTAAAGAAGATTCGCACGATTACCGGTATTTCCCTGATCCGGACCTTCCCCCCGTCTGTGTCGACGATGCCTATATCGAAGCGCGCCGTAACGAGCTGCCCGAACTTCCCGTCGCGAAATATCACCGCTTCAGAGAGATGTTCGTGCTTCCCCACCTCGACGCGGATGTACTCACTTCGTCACGCGCGCTGGCCGACTACTACGAGCAGACAATCGGGCTCGGCGCCGACCCCAAGAAGGCCGCAAACTGGATCGTAAACGAGCTCATGGCGATAATTCCCGATCCCGAAAACGCATCGGGCTTCCCCCTGCCGGCCGCGGCGCTTGCCGAGCTGATCTCGCTGATCGACAAAAATGTGATCAGCGGAAAGATCGCGAAAACGGTGCTCGCCGACTGCGCTTCGAGCGGAAAGATGCCGCGTGAAATCGTTGAAGAGAAGGGATTGACGCAGGTTACCGACACCGGCGAGATTGAAAAGATCGTCGATGCGGTCATGGCCGAAAACCAGGCGATAGTCGATGAGATCCGTTTGGGCAAGGAGAAGGCGAAGGGATTTCTTGTGGGGCAGATCATGAAGGCGTCGAAGGGCAAGGCCAACCCCCAGATGGTCAACGATATCCTCGCGAAAAAACTCTGATGCGGCAGCCGGACCGTATCGCCTCTGCAGCAAACTGAACAGGTGATTATAATGAAAGCGCCCACAATCGTCGCCCCCGCGGGAGATATAACAAAGCTGAAGGCAGCCGTCGCGTACGGCGCCCACGAGGTCTATTTCGGCGGCGAAGCTTTCAACCTGCGCACCTCGAAAAATTTTTCGTTTGAATCGCTCGAAGAGGCGGTGCAGTACTGCGCGCAGCGCGGGGTAAAATCGGTATTTCTGATGAACGCCTTTCTGCACGAGGGCGCGATCGGCGCGGCGCGCGATTTTCTGGCAACACTTCGCAGCATCCCCTTCGACGCGATCATGGTGTCGGATCCCGGCATGCTCGCGCTCGTTCGCGAGGGGGGATTTCAGGGGGCGATTCACCTCTCGACCCAGATGTCCACCCTCAATCACCTCTCGGCAAAATTGTGGCAGAGTCTGGGCGTCGCGCGTCTTGTGCTGGCGCGGGAAGTCACCATCGACGAGATCCGCCGGATTCACGACAACACCGATATCGAGCTTGAGACATTCGTGCACGGGGCGCTGTGCATCTCGTATTCGGGGCGCTGCCTTCTCAGCCGATACCTTTCAGGGCGCGACGCTAATAACGGCGCCTGTTCGCATCCCTGCCGCTGGCATTACTCGCTCGTCGAAGAAAAACGACCCGGCTTTCATCTTGATATCGTCGAACACGCCGCGGGAACCGAAATTCTCGCCTCGAAAGACCTCTGTATGATAAAAAAAATAGGGGCGCTGCTGAGTGCGGGGATAACTGCATTCAAAATTGAGGGGCGCATGAAGTCCCCCTACTACGTCGCCAATATCACACGGCTCTACCGTCACGCGCTCGATCTTGCATCTGCCGGACGCCCGAACGGGGAATTTCTTGATTTTTACGACAGAGAGCTCTCGCTGGTGAGCCACCGTCCCTACACGGACGACTTGTTTAACGAATTCGGCGAGATGGAGAACAGAGAGCTTCCCTACATCAAAAATTGCGAGTTTATCGGAATATTCACACAGAACCTTTCGGAGTGCGAAGCGGAAGTGAAGATGTACAACCCCGCGAGAGCCGGCGAGAGTTTCGAGATTATTTATCCCCCCGTAGAAAAATCAAAGGACCACGCCGCGCGCATCGTCTCTATCATTTCGCGTGACGTGCCCGACACCATTGCGCGCCCCGGCGAAACAAGCCGCATCACCTTCGACCGCCCGGTATACGCCGACGGCATTATGCGCAAAGTGCTCTGATCAGAGCGTGTGCAACAGACGCATTCTGGTGAAGATGTACTCGAGCGAGTCTTTTTTCAGCACATTACGGAAGACAAGTCCCTCCCTGAGAAGGACAGGCAGATCATCGTCCGCGTCAAAGTATTTCTCTTTCTGCGTCTCGTTGTACCAGCGCACGAGCGAGATCGTATCATCGGCAAGCTCGATACAGTGCGCCATTTTCTTTCCGATTACGCAGCCCGAATTAAAAATCGCGGGTATGACCAGCTCTTTATCGTAGACCGCGCGGACACTGCCTCTCGCCTGCTGTTTCTGGTACATCCTCAGAAGCGCCCTGCCGTACTCGAGAATTTCATTTTCAATCACCTGCCTGCGTGAAGATGAGGAGCTTATGCTCTCGCGCAGAAGATTTTCTATGCGGAAATTCAGGATCTCTATAAGCGAGAGGGCCTCGAAGAGGGGGCGATGGGTATGGCCGATAATCGACACGATCCCCCTGTTCTTCGAAAAATCGTAGACGCGCTTTTCAGTCTTGTGAATCGCGTCGTTCTCGTATGCACGCACGATATTTTTGATGCCGAAGGGCTGCATCAGATAGCGCAGAAAGAAGCCTGAAAGAATATTGATTGCGGTTCCGTACCGCGATGCCTGGTGACCGTGAAAGATGAAGATGGTACCCGCGCGGTGCCTCAATATGATTGACTGCAGCAGATTTCGGTTCGCCGCATCGGGAGGATTGATCTGATGAAGCCGGTGATCGTGATTGCCGCTTATCTTGACGAGGCGCCCCTCCTTCGCGAAGCAGTCGATAATCTCAAACAGATCGGGCCATGACTCACGTACCCGCTCATAACGGCTCTTCTGAAGCTCTTCAATATCACCGTTCAGAATGAGGGTCCACCCCTCCTGAAAATACCAGCGCAGCATAAGCAGAACCGTGGGCGAATTTCTGAGAAAGTCGTCACGCGCCGAGCGGTTGCCCGCATGAAAATCGCTCAGAATCGCGATTTTATCAGAGGGAAGCAGCGGACGTTCGGGGGATTGCGCGTAGAGCCGGTCGAGTTTTTGCATATAAAAACGATCGGGCATTTTGGAACCATCCTTAATCCGTCACGGGCGGAGTAGACCTCCGGCTGATTTGTGAACAATACCGCAATCACCACGCCTCTTCAAGTACTTTTAGGGGGTCATATGCATAAAGGCGGCCGCAGGTCTACGTAAAAATCTCTCTTGGACGGAATCACCGCCGCTGCGCCGATAATCAAAATCAATAGTGACGTATAATTCTTGCGTAAATTGGCAATATTCTTTTTTATGGTGTAAACCGGCGTTCGGGTAGAGCAAACGAACCGGTAATGAATTACGCGAATTGAAGAGAAGTGCTATGATAACGAAAGCCCCGGGCATTGAAGATATTTTTCCCGACAAATCGGCGCAGTGGAACCATATTATCGCATGTGCGCGAAACTGCTTCGGCCGTTACAATTTCAGAGAGATCGTCGTTCCCATCCTCGAGTTTACAGAGCTGTTCGTGCGCGGTATCGGCACGGACACCGATATCGTTTCTAAAGAGATGTTCACCTTCGAAGACCGCGGCGGGCGCAGCATGACACTGCGTCCCGAGGGTACCGCATCGGTCGTACGGGCCTACTGCGAGAACGGCGAGTACAACCGCCGAAATGTCAGCAAATTTTTTTACGTCGGCCCCATGTTCCGCGCAGAAAAGCCGCAAAGGGGAAGGCTTCGCCAGTTCAATCAGCTCGGGGCGGAACTTATCGGTGAGGACGACCCTTACTACGACTTCGAGATGATCGCCCTGGTGAACTCGATCTGCGCCGAAATCGGGCTTCCCCCCTACACCATTCTTCTGAATTCGATCGGCTGCAAAGAGGATCGGGCCCGCTACACCGCAGAGCTGCGCAGTTATTACGCCGCGCACGCATCGCAGCTGTGCCATTCATGCACCACGAGGCTTGACAAAAACCCGCTTCGTCTTCTCGATTGCAAGGAGGAGCGCTGCGCCGCCCTCAAGGACGAAGCACCGAAAATTACCGGCTTTCTATGTGCCGAGTGCGCAGACCATTACGGCAAGGTGCGCCGCTACCTTGCCGATGCGGGTATCGCCTATACGGAAAACCCCCATCTTGTGCGCGGCCTTGATTACTACTGCCGCACCACCTTCGAGTTTGTAACCGATGTGCTGGGGGGGCAGAACGCCTTCGCCGGCGGCGGCCGCTATAATCAGCTCGTCGAAGAGCTCGGCGGCGCTCCCACCCCCGCAGTGGGTTTTGCCGCAGGCATAGAGCGCATGATGCTCATGTGCCCGCCGGAGAATTTTAAAAGCTATACCCTTGACGCGTATATGGTTCACAGCGAGAAAAGCTTCGGTAAGGCGGTCGAGATTGCGTGCATGCTTCGCGGCAGGGGGATTTCCGTCGATATCGACCCCGTCGCAAAAAGTTTCAAAGCGCAGATGAAACGCTGTGACAGGGAAAAGGCTGCTTATGCCCTGATCATCGGAGAGGACGAGCTTGCACAGGGGTGCTGTACGGTAAAAAACACCTCAAACGGCGAACAGAAAAAAATCGCCTTTGACAAACTGACAGAGACTCTATACAATGAACTGCAACGCAGCGTATACACGGGGTAAACGATGCCGCCAATTACAATTGACACTATTCTTGAGAAGTATCCCTTTCTTGACGAGCACACAGCACGAGAGCCTTTTCTTTTTGATGTGTTAAATGAAATTGTTCGCGTTCAAAAAGAGTTTGAAAAGGGGAGAATACCCCAATTTGCCACACGCACACATGTTTTCACCACGCCGAATATCAAAATGCCGATAACTCCTTCGCGGGACAAGAACCTTCTTTTTATTCTTGCACATTTACGCGAACGGTATCCCGATTATATCGCGTCGATGATTACCTTCGAGTTCAATTTCAATGACAAGACCAAGAAGCTTGTCGTTGAACCGGTCGAAGAGTTCTGTTACGCGCTTGCCCCGGGTGAGATCGACCGCCTGCAAAAACTGCGCGATCAGACCTCACTGGAGAATTTTCTCGCGCTGATCGGTAAATTCCGCACGTTCAATCTGACAAAGCTGCTGAAGCTTATCATTCAGAAAAAAGATTTTGCGCGGGTTCTTCAATCAGGGGTGAACAAATCCTTCTTTGTCTACAAGAACTCAGAGGTCGCCGCAAACAAGATAATGCCTGAGCAGGAGTTCTGTTTTCACTCAAAGAATTATCAGTCGGTTAAGAGTTCTTTGTCGATGAACCAGATCCGTTCTGTAATCGTGATGAACAACGACATGATCAAAAAGCGCCTGGAAAAATTCGGCATCATGAACACAGATATCTCCGATTACTCGGACAAGAAGGTTGATTACATCCTGCATATTCTGACAACTGATCTGGCGAATTCTCTTTCCCCCAAAGACCTGACAGAGACACAGAATTTCAAATCGCTGCGCGACTGCATCGTGAGGGTAGACAAGAATCTTGACCCTGCAAACCTGCATCATGCGAACATCGTGAAGTTCATACGCGAGAACACGATGGCTACCGTCTCGGATATCGCCGCGGGTCTGGCTACGGTGGAAGAAAGCGCCATTTCAAAATGGGCATCGAATGCCGAGGTTTTGAAGAAAGAGTACATTTCGAAGACAGATGACGGATTCGGGCAGCTGTGGCTCGTCTCGACTCCGGCCGCACCGGCAGCATTTTCAGCGCTGTATTCGCTCATGAAGAATGAACCTGAGAAATTCGATCAGCAGTCCTCATTTGAAAAGAAAACGGCCCAGAAGAAAATAGAAATACTCGTTACACTTCTCTCATCTGTAGTTCAGCAAAATGACGCGCCGACACTGCTGAAGTCACCCAAGGAGAAGGTATCCGAAACAGCCCAGCTGATTGAGGATTACCGGACGTGGATTCAACAGAGAGAACTTCGCACCGAGCTCTCATCAAATGAAGTTCCGGGAAGACGCCTCTCGCTGATGGAGATCATCGCAGATTTTATCAGTTCACTTTTTCTCGGTGCAGGCGCAAAGAAAAGCAGACGCGGGAGTGACAGCGGGGGGGATGTGTATACAGAATCCGCCGGAGGACCGGCGCCGAAAAAAATCGCGGGGATCACACGAGCCATTTACACCAAGGCGAGCGTAAAGAACCAGCCGATTATGGCGCTTTCGGATTTTATCGTATTAAGCAAAGAGAATGACCGGCAGGTAGAGACGATTATCCGCGAGTTTGAAGAAAATAATTTAAAGATAGTGATACCTGTTTTCAACGCCCGCACGGCCCTCTACCCGGTACGCAGCGCAAAACTTCTGATACCGGACATTGAGTATCTTCTCGTTGATCCTGCGGTGGTTATTACCAGCGAATCAGTCACCGCCTACATTGACTCGCTTGTCGGCGTCAAACTCCATGACGATTTTATTCCCGGCAGCACACTCAGTCTGATTGAAAAATATCTGCGCAACATCTACCGGCAGAAAAAGAACCGGATGAAGATGCAGAGCGCAAGGTCTCAGAAGAAACGCTGAGACTCTGGATGGGCATCACTGCAATAAGAACCGGGATAAAAAAAGCGGCGAAGCTTCGCCGCTTTTTTTATCCCGGTACCCTGCTTTACGCGGTAACGACTAAGAGGAGTGCGAGCACGCACCCGAACATGAACATGCGCTTTCGCTCTTCGCGGGTGCACTCTCATTTTTGCAGGAACATCCCTTGTAGTCATTCACATAGAAGCCGGAACCCTTAAAGATAATCCCCGCTCCCGAACCAATCATACGTTTCATTCTGGCTTTGCACTGCTCGCACAGAATCTCAGGCTCCTCGCTGATACTATGGAAGACTTCCCGCACATTTCTGCACGATTCGCACTGATAATCATAGGTTGGCATAGACCCCTCACTTCAAAATAATTCTGTTAACCGGTCAAATCACTGAAAAGACCCGTCCAATAATCAGCCTCTTTTACTAAAGGAGGCAATCTTTAGCAGAAGGAAATTGCAGGCCCTCTTTGTCAAATATAAAAAACAGGCCGAAGGCCTGTTTCCTTTTCACAGCTAATGATACAGAAATCACTCTCCTGCCAGAAATTTTGCGACATCAATACCGTTCTTTTCAAAAAACTGATTCGTCGTAATATCAAGCTGCAGAAGAGCTATGTTATAGCCGACCAGCGCCTGAAGCTCCCGCTGGATACTGTCGACATAGGCGTCGAGACCGGCCTTGACCGTCTCAGCGGTAAAGCGCCCCCTTCGCAAATTCTCGCTCATCTTGTTATAGTAAATACCCGACTGCATGCGGACAGCTTTCATCTTCTGATAGGTAATATACGATGACTTGATGTACTCGATTTTATTTTTCACGTCATCACGGATCTCACGCTCAAGCTTCTGGCGGGCAAGCTCAGACTGCTCGTATTTGAACTTTGCATCACGGATGTCAGTCGCAAGTTGCGGGTTGGAAAGGGGATACGTCATTTTTGCCCGCAGATCATACCCCGCACCGCCAAGCGTCAACGAGTCACCGAGTGCCGAGCCGAAGCTCTCATCAGTGCCGAATGAATTAATTGTCGCGCTGGCCGTAAGAGATGGAAGCTCCTCGTTGTCAAACACACTGATCTGATAGCGGGCATTCTTCACCAGAAGCTGCGCTGCAATATAGTCATTGCGTTTCGCCAGAGCACTTTCAAGCAGCGCGTTCTCATCCAGACCGGAGAGAGTTTCAACAAGCATGATGTTCTCGCTTATCTGCACACTGTCATCCAGATTGAGAATTGTGCGGATTTTTCTTCGTGAGGCCTCAAGCTGCTGACTCGTACTGGCCTCTGTAGCCTCTGCGCCGGCGACAAGTGCGTTATAATAATTCTGCTCAAAACTCTCTGAGAGTCCCAGACGGACATTTTCTGAAACTATATTGCGCACCTTTCTGGTTTCAGCGAGTTTGATCTTCGCGTTATCATGCGTCTTTTTGGCAAGAGCCAGCTGCCAGTACTCGACAACCGCCAGGGCGGTAACGGAGGAAATCTGCAGCTTCATATATTCAAGCTGAATTTCAGCGCCGTTTTTCATCAGTTCTATCGATTTACGGTCGTTGACACCGAATCCGTTTTTCAGAAGCTCCTGCTCTACTTTTAAAAAAACCGCTGGACGATGATTAGAGGTACCCTCCGCTACTACGGGATAGGGAATGGCCGCCTGCTCGACTGCCGTGGTCGCGGGATTGGCATCGATAACCATATTTACCGTCTGCCCGTCACGTTTCAAATCGGTATAAGTTTCAGAAACCCCTGCAGTCACCGTTGTTCCGGTGGAAAACATCTTCATTATGCCGACAGAGGCATCCCATTTGGACTCAGTTGTTCCCGTATAATCGCTCACATTGTCCGGATAATTGGTCTGCCCAAAACCGGTCTCCGCACTCAGATACGGCGCATACTTCTGCATGAACTTGCGATAGTTGGAGTCGGCCATCGATGCATCCATGCGTTTTGAGCGCAGATCAAAATCATTCTTCAGCATCAGCATTATCATTTCCGCCATTGAAACACGCTGACCGTCAATAATAACGTAACTCTCCTGGATAGTGTCAGCACCCGTCAAACTCACAGAAAACAGCACTACCAGGCACAGCAAAAGAGCTCTGGAAAATCGTTTCATTTTTCTAACCTCTTTATAGTAAGGGGGCCGCTGATAATTACAGGAAGCCTCAAAAATAAAATTTCACAACCGCCGTTTTCAACAAACCTATTAAAAATCACGGTGCAAACTCATTCGGAAGGTGGCCCTTGGCACCACCCTTGTTATTCAGGAATCCCCCCGAAATACCGGACGAGACTAAACAACCGGAGAATCAGGTCAATACTTTTCTCTACTATAAAAATTTTTTTTTAAACGGACGTTCAATAAATAAATATAAAGCCTCACTCCGCCAGACCAGACGGACGGTTTGTCGGAGTGAGGCTTCAGCTGCGGGGCCTAAAACCATCCGAACTGGACAGTGAAATTAATGGTGAAAGAGTTGAAGTCTTTGTCATTATAGTACGCCGTATTAATGCCGTTGAAAAAGAGATACCCAAAACCGGCACCAACCCGTAAAAAACGGGTCATGGTCACGTATACATTTGCCTCGGGATACATCGCAAAGAAAGCATCAGAATCGTCACTATCTTCAACCTTTGATTGAGAGGAACCGAAAGTGTATCCGCCGGATCCCAAAGTACAGCCGACTGAATAGGTAAAGAGACTTTTGGGGAAAAAATAGTATTCCATCAGAAATCCCCCGAAACCGACATAGGTGTACTTGCTGTCATCCGCAATCTGGTTCGAACCGGATATAGAACTTGTATTCCGGTTGATCAGCCCCCAGCCGGCGCCGCCGAAAACCCATGAATCGTTGATAATCACCCCGCCCTTGCCTCCGGTCCAGAAACCCATACCGGAACCGAGCTTGGCGCCGAAGGTGTGGCTTCCGCCGTAACCGGAGAAATGAACATTCTCCCATGAGATAAGACTTTCGGTGTCAGAAACATCGTTGAAACTTTCACGCAAGCCCTCGGAATCGAAGGGAAAGGAATTCGGTTTATTCTGACTGTCTCCGCGTACAGTGGTAATTTCAGGGCGCTGCGACTTGAAGTGACGGTTCTGCAGCATAAATTCGCTGTTGCCGGGAACCGTGACATCGGCCTGCCTGATATGATCGTTATAATCGGTAGCGATTACTGAATATTTGCCGCTCTCAAGGCCCAGCACCACCGGCTGCCCGTATGATTTCGAAAACTCGGCGACAAGACGGTCGGATGAGTCCTTAACGAACATCCGTCCTTCGACCTCTTCACTGAGAATAAGCTTCGCGTTCGATGTGTTTACGTCGGTCATCACCACATCCCCCGTTCCCATCATCTCAATGTGATAGTTGGGATGCTGCGCCCCCCCGGAGGTTTTCTGGGTTCGCGTGAGAGTTGAATTGTAGGCAAACTGATAGACTTCATTGACAGTGATCTTTTTATCCTGGGTGACATCAGCCGCACCGCGCATCCCTGTAACGATGTAATGAGTGAAGAAAGAGCCCTTGATGCTGTCGGATTCCTGCGAGGCCTCATCGGCGCTGCTGGAGGTCATAAAGGCATTGCCCTTCATATCGTAGGAGGTGTCGACCAGAAAGGATGAACGCATGGTTCCCCCTTTTGTTCGGGTGAACGCGCCGGAAGAACAGGAGTCAAGTATAGCGATTCTCACATCGACATTGAGTGAGACGATATCCTTCTTGAGCTCGGAGTACGTCAGCCTTTCATTTCCGAGAAGAATGCTCTCCTCGTCAGAATGTCCGGAATAATAGAAGAAAAATTCACGCTTGCGGTATTTGCCCGAATCCTGCGCGATCTTCAGTTTGAGCTGATTGAGCGCCGAGAGGTAGTTGCGCCTGTCCGGATTATACAGCAGAAGCGTATCTTCTTCGTTTATCCCCCCTATCTCATTCATCACTTTTTTGAACGATGCAGCGTCGGAGAGAGCGTACTTGAGGATTACGCGGTTCGAACCGCCGTTGTTGGCGCCGATAATCAAACCGTACCGTTTTATTCCGGTTTCCGCGAAAAGAACACCCTGAAATAACAGTATCAATGCCGCCGCAACGGCTATTTTACATTTTCTCATCACCGACACCCGTTCGAAAGCGCATCCCTATTGTTTTATAAGGGGAATTCGTGAACATTCAAAACTTCCCGTCCCGATTTCAAGATCTTTCATTGTCTCATAGTCCGCCGCAAAATTCATCTTCAGTTTTCGTTCTATATCTGCGACATCGAAGGGCTCGTTGGAATAGCAAAAATAGAAGATCTCAAAAAAAGGTGCGTCATCAAGCGCATAAGACTGCGGAAGAATTGTCCGTTCACTTTTTTTGAGTTCTGAGGCTTCATCAGAATCGAGAGGATAATGACGGGTGACAACCCCTCTTCCGTCAATCGAAATAACGGCCCCGTAACGATAAGAGTCATTCCGGTAGTAAATTTGCAGACTCTCGCCGGCGGCAACAGAATTTCCGGGAAGAAGCGACGAACCGTCCCGCCGGTATATCAGAAGAGTTGAAGAACCCTTGATACGGGTCGTCTCGTTTCTGGCCAGAAAATCATAATTTATTGTCTTCGTCAGCATTGTGGGAAAGAGGAATACCAGTGCCAGACTGAAAACGGCCGCCGATCCGAATACCCACGTAAAAGACCGAATTCTCTCCTTCGTGAGAAATGGTGTAACCTTCGTTTTCTTCGAAACGCGCTGCCTTACAAGGGTTCCGAAATATTCGGGACTGTACATGGACAGAATCTCATTATTCGATGCCTCGATTGACTTGATTCTCTGTTCTATCGAAGTATCCTCTTTTCGAGCCTCATCAATACGCAAAATAACTTCTGGTGAGAGCTCGCCAAGTACATAACGCTCAAGCTGGTTATCGGTTATCTGCTTATTCATGGTCAAACTCCTCCCGGTAAAATGAGGCTATCTGCCGAAGTTTCCCCAGCCTCTTTCGCAATCCCGAAACAGACAATCCGGTTTCTTCAGAGATATCCTTCAGCTTCATTTTATCGATAAAAAACATTACCGCAATTTCACGGGTGTCCGGTTTTTCATTTTTGAAGACCTTATCAAGAAAATCACGCGCAAAGAGCCGTTTTTCCTCACCTTCACAGGATGCTATCATCGGGAGCAAAGTCTCCGGGTCAACATCCGCGTACTTCTTTTCAGCCTTGATTATATTAAGACAGATATTTGTCGCAATACGATACAAAAGACTCGATGGAAACTTATGCTCAAGACGGTCTTTGTAGTTTATCAGCCGGACAAAGACATCCTGCATTGCATCAAAGGCCCGGTTTTCATCTCTCAGAAGGAACATACACCGCCGGTAGACCATGGGTCCATACTTGCGATAATACTCCTCAACATTTATTTCCATCGCAATGCCGCCTCTATCAGGAATGAGCACTCTGGGAGTGCTACACGCCTTCAATTCCTGCTGAAAGCAACCTGCCGTCAATGAAAAATTCATGCTTCTCTCTCTCCGGGGACTACCCTTTATTTTATCTTCCCGTTCCGCTTCTCTCCGGTCTATGTTTTAACAGTTGTTTCCTTGTTGTTCGTCCTCAGTTTTTTGCTTATTCCCTTTTTTTTAAGCGTCTATCCCATTTAATTATCCAAAATTCATCATTTTGTACACTTAAATATATTACATCGTATCTTGCCTGCAAATAGCTAGTGGCGATATCATCTTCACAAACTTTCGAGTCGAGCCCCTGATTAACAAGGCCTTCAAGAAACAAGTCTATGGCAACACCATAAATCAAACTAACAGATACTTTGAACACAAGGCGTTCGCTGACACCAAATTCGTAACAGCGGGGTTCGAGAGAGACGTGCCAAATCTGGTAAAAGTTTGGTTTGGCCCTCTTCTGGTACCGGACAGCCTTCCAGAGTAGCGCCCTATCCTCATTAAATGCTATCCTTGTTTTCCGCATCAATGCTGCGAGAACAACACGCACCGGAACGTCAAGTTTACGTGCGGCTGAAATAAGGCGCATCTTTCTGTCTTCGGTAATACAAATACTTGTCTCGATCGTTTTATTCACGCCATCCTCCTTTTCATTCACAAATAAAACGTACGATAATCAGAAACCGCTGAATTTTTTTGCCATGTTTCAATAAAAATTTCACCTATCTTGATTATCAACAGCGGCGGGAATTAACAAACCCGAAACAATTCAAAATTTAACATATATGAAAAATTTTTCAGTCGTGTTAAAAACATGCTGATTTCGGGCCATTATTACAACGGGGTCTTGACCTTTTTACTGTTAATTGTTTTTATAACTCATACTTCAGGAGGGTGCATATGAAATCACTACAACGTATTACCGTAGCATGTGTTCTATTGCTAACGGCACACTCGCTGTTCGGGGCTGATTCTGACATTATTGTCGGTCTTGACACAATGTGGGTGTTATTTACCGCTTTTCTCGTCTTCTTCATGAACCTCGGATTTGCGATGGTCGAGACGGGACTTACCCGCGCGAAAAACGCGGTCAACATTCTGACAAAAAACTTTATTGTCTTTGCGGTAGCTTCAATTTCTTTCTGGGTCATCGGATGGGGGCTGATGTTCGGCGACGGCAACCCCTTTGTCGGAACAAACGGTCTGTTCTTTTTGTCGGGTGCAGACGCTTCTCCGGCAACAGGTGACAGCTATCAGGGTGTGTACAGCGCAATTGCGTGGACTGGAGTCCCCCTTGCCGCTAAATTTTTCTTTCAGCTGGTCTTTGCGGGAACCTGTGCGACTATTGTATCCGGCGCCGTTGCTGAACGTATAAAATTTCTTTCATTCATAATTTTTTCGTTCATTATTGTTGCTGTAATCTATCCTGTTACCGGCCACTGGGTATGGGGCGGGGGATGGCTTCAGTCTCTGGGTATGTGGGATTTTGCCGGATCGACTGTTGTACACTCTGTGGGCGGATGGGCTGCTCTTGCGGGTATCCTGATTCTGGGACCTCGTACCGGCAAATACCGCGCTGACGGCTCTGTCAACCCGATCATGGGCCACAACATGGGTTATGCAACTTTGGGTGCTCTTGTACTCTGGTTCGGATGGTTCGGATTCAACCCCGGTTCAACAATGGCTGTCGGTGACGGCTCTGCGATTGCGCACATAGCGGTTACCACAAATACCGCCGCTGCGACTGCAATCATGAGCGCGACAACAGCCTCATGGCTGATTCAGAAGAAGCCTGATCTTTCAATGATCATCAACGGCGCACTTGCGGGACTTGTCGCAATTACCGCACCCTGCGCATTTGTTTCTGTCGGCTCGGCGGCAATCATCGGGTTGATAGCAGGGGTACTTGTAGTACTGGCGGTATTCATGTTTGACAAATTCAAAATCGACGATCCCGTCGGTGCGCTTTCCGTGCATCTGGTAAACGGTATCTTCGGAACAATTGCGGTAGGTCTTTTTGCTGAAAACGGAATCACCGGGGCTGAGACCGGCAATGGCCTTCTTATGGGCGGCGGGTTTACCCTTCTTTTCGCACAGATTGCGGCGGTACTCGCGGTCGGAGCCTTTGTTTTCACAATCTCACTCATTGTATGGTTTGTGCTTAAAAAGACAATGGGAATACGGGTATCTGTTAAAGAAGAGATTTCAGGGCTTGACATCGGCGAACACGGCATCAAGTGTTATCCCGAATTTCAAAGCTTTCTGACAAAGTAAAGGGGGATACCATATGAAAATGATCATTGCAGTTATACAGCCTGACAAATTGACGGAAGTCAAAAACGCTCTTGCAGCCGCACAGATCGGAAAGATGACCGTATCAAGTGTCATCGGCTGCGGCCAGCAGGGCGGGTATCATGAAAACTACCGCGGTGCGGATCTTGAAATCAATCTCATCGACAAGGTCCGTCTTGAAGTTGCAGTAAACGAGGCATTTGTCGAGCCATGCATTGAGGCTATCTGCAAATCCGCCTTTACCGGCAAAATCGGAGACGGTAAGATTTTCGTACTGCCTATTGAAGAGTGCGTTCGCGTCCGTACCGGTGAACGCGGCACCTCAGCAATCGGCTGATCAGATCCGGCCGGAAAAATATATCCGGCCGTTTTTCAGATGCACAAATAATCGGCATTTACACACAACATCAAAATCGAAAATGCCGATTATTTTACAAAAACACATTCCCCCTGGAGTGATCTCCAGCCAATAGTCTCTGATACCCTATAAAATTCAAAATCGCTTGACACCGCACTGACCTGATCTGCTACTAATCAACACTGATACGATTCACTCAAACCCGTTTAAATTTACAAACCATTATGCGATACAGACATTTTAACTCGCACGGGTTTCCTGCATCTGCAGAGCATACTTGAATTACCTGAAGGAGACTCTGATGGCACAATGGATTCAAGGCAAAACCGGCATCACTCCCCAGCTAGCCGGCTACGATATTTCGCGCCTCAATCTTCTCTCTGATTATTACGGCTCGCTTGTTGATGCGGGGCGCATTCAGGCGGGGGGATACCTGCTCGCCAGGCGCGGCGAAATCTTTGCCCACCAGGCTGCGGGCAGACTCACCCACCGTGATGATTCGCCGGAAATACGCGTGGATGCGATCAAACGCGCCGCTTCAGTAACAAAAATTTTCACCGCAGCGGCGGTCATGAAACTGGTTGAGAACGGCACCATCTGGCTCGATCAACCCGTAAAAGATATCATCCCTGAATTCAACACGCCCCTTCACGGCGGCATCACCATCTGGCACCTGCTGACGCACACCTCCGGGCTTCCCGCCGATCCTGGATATTTCTGCGAACCCTACCCCATTCCCTGGTTCAGAATGACCGAGTGTGACGAATGGATCAAGGTTGTCCTAAGCGGACCGATTCAGGCAAAACCGGGTACGCAGTGGAACTACTGTACCCTCGGCTTTTGCATACTTGGCGAAATCATCACCCGCATCTCGGGGAAACATTACGCAGACTATCTTCAGGATGAAATTTTCAAACCGCTCGGTATGACGCGGACTTTTGTTGATATCCCCGACTCATTGATTAATGAAGTCTGCATTAATGCCGACTGGGAGCTTGAGGATATCTCTCAGATCAAGGCCCGCACCGCCAAATCTTCGCTCGGCGGATACGGCGTATTTACGACACTCAATGACCTTTTCCGTTTCGGTCAGTGTTTCCTTAACGGGGGAACGCTCGACGGAGTCCGCATCCTCGGGCGCACCACCGCCGAAACGATGACCAGAAACCAGCTCGACAGCGTCCCGTCGTATCATTGGGGCAAAAACTGCATCAACTACCGTCAGGGTCTCGGCTGGGGTTTTTACTGTGACGGGACGACGGTCGCGCCCTCCTGCTATAACCATGAGGGATGGGGATGGTGCTCGCTGTTCGTCGACCCCAAAGAGGAGTTCATCTACGCAAGCTTCTCCGCTGACCACTCGGACTGGCATCCTGATGTGATGGTGAAGCCGCGCACGATCGCCTGGTCGGGAATTTTGTAAGGGAGCCTCTTAAAATAAACTTTTATGTTTACAATTGGCAGCGTAGCCGTCATTTTCGGTCGCGATGCATAAGAGCGCTTTCGGCAAACAAGGAATGCACTTAACTGATGAAACGAATTCTCGACGCATTTACCACGCTCAAGGCTGTAGCCTTTGTCACTTACAAGGAGTGGGCCGCCTATCGCTCACATATGCTTTTGTCTCTGGTGGTCGGCCCCGCTTTTTTTCTTGCGCAGATATTTATCTGGCATGCGGTCTACGCCGGCAGGGAGACCCTCGGGGGGTTCACACTCAGTCAAATGCTCTTCTACTACGGAGCGTCATCGGTCATCTATTATCTTACGATGGATTTCGCCGACTGGAATCTTCAGATGCTTATCCGCTCTGGCAAGTTCATCACCTACGTGCTGCGCCCGATGTCACACCGATTTTTCGCCTTCTCGCAGAAAATTGGCCACCGCATTCTCGGTTTTTTCTTCGAGTTTATCCCTGTGTGGTTGATCTTCTATTTTGTATTCAAAATTCCTCTGCTGCCGGCCGAGCCCTTCTGGGCGGCTCTGTCCATACTCTTCAGTTTCATCATACTTTTTCTCATAAATTATTCAACGGGCATTCTCGCATTCTGGCTCACGCGCACCGACGGCATCAGGGCTCTGATCCGTCTGCTGCGCGATTTACTGGCCGGTGTCTTTATCCCGCTCTCGTTCTTTCCTGAAATTGTGCAGAAGGCACTTTTCTTTATGCCTTTTCAGTTTATAAGCTATGTGCCGGTGCGTGTATTTATCGGGTCATACGAGCTTGCGGGATGGAAAATATCAATCCCCCAGATTGTTGCAATCCAGGGTTGTGCCGTCATCGTGATGCTGGTTTTTACCGAGATTATGTGGCGCTTCGGGATCAAGCGTTTCACCGGTGTGGGGGCCTGATTCAATGAACAACTCATTACCCGCGGATAAGCTCAGATTCTCGACACTTCATCTGATCGGCCGCTCACTGCGTACCGCCTTTGCCGAACGCGCTGCCTACAGAGGCGATTTCATTTTAAGTTTTACCGTATCTTTCTTTATCGAGCTTGTGACTCCGCTTGTGACACTGTTGATTTACACCTCAGGCAGTGCCTTCCCCGGCTGGAGCATGCAGGAGGCATTGCTTATTCAGGCAGTCTATCTCCTTTCAAGAGGCATCGCCATGCCGGTCTTTTTCGGCATGGTGTGGATCATCTTTGAACAGGCCCGGGAGGGGACCTTCGAGATCACCCTTCTGAAACCCCGTTCCCCTCTTCTGCTCACCATACTGCGGGGACTTGACATCGAAGGCTTGAGCCGCCTGTTCGGGGGCATCCTCCTTGTCGTATTGACTCTGCGCGCTCTTCCCTCGCCGTCGGCAGCCGGATGGATCTCATTTTTTATCTTTCTGTTTTTATCGGTATTCATACTCTTCGGTTTCGCGCTGATTCTCGCGGCAAGCCTTTTTGTCTGGGTCGGCAACGGACGCGTATCTGAACTTCTCGAATCCATTCTCGTCTTTTCGCGCTATCCGGGTTCGATCTACTCGGCAGCGCTGCAGTGGGGTTTTGCTGTCGTTATCCCCCTTTCAATGATCGCACTTTATCCGGCCGAGGCCCTTCTGGGGCGTTTCTCGCCGATGATGTTTTACGCGATACCCGCCTCGCTCATCTTCTTCGGCGCAGGTTATTTTATATGGAAACGAATGATTCGCTACTATGCAGGCGGAGGGGGATGATGCAGATCAGAGTCAATGGCCTAAAAAAAATCTATAAAACCTATAACAGAGGCAGCACATTCGGTGAAGTGGTCAAAAGCATCTTTCACCGGCAGATGAGTGAGGTGCATGCCCTTAAAGGAATCGATTTCTCTATCGAAAAGGGCGAGCTGATCGGATTTCTCGGCCCCAACGGCGCCGGCAAATCTACCACTCTTAAAATTCTCACCGGCGTTCTCTTTCCCACTTCAGGAGAGGTCACAATATTGGGGCTTTGCCCGTGGAAGCAGCGCAAGAAATATGTTGCGCAGATCGGCGCAGTCTTCGGACAGAAATCGCAGCTCGTATGGGATATCCCTCCGGTCGACTCGTTCATGATGAACCAGGCAATCTACCGCATCGGCAGCGGTGAATTCAACCGGACGCTCGACCGGCTGACAGAGATGCTCGGTGTACGCGAGCTCATGAAGCAGCCGACCAGAAATCTTTCTCTTGGCGAGCGCATGAAATGCGAATTCATCATGGCGATGCTGCATAACCCGAAGATTGTCTTTCTTGACGAGCCGACCATCGGACTTGACGTCGTCGCGAAGGACCGCATACGCGAATTTGTCGAAGAGATGAACCGTGCGGGAGTGACCTTCATTCTGACGACACATGACCTTGATGATGTCGAGCGCCTCGCGCGCCGGGTCATACTGGTCAACCACGGCGAAGTCATATTTGATGACGGCATCGCGCAGCTGCGCCGCTACTTCGGCGCAAAAAAAATTCTCTCCGTTTCGACTTCAAGCCCCTGCAATATCGAAGAGTCAAACGCAAACGGATTACGTCTTATCAAGAGACTTTCTCCCAACGACGTGGAACTTGAATGCAATACAGAGAAAATCGACCTCTCATCGCTTATACGCGATATCGCAGACCGTTACGGCCTTCGGGATCTTCTTGTGCAGGAACTGCCGATCGAGTCAGTCATTAAAGAGCTGCAGAAATAATTGACTGCAAATAAAAAGCCGCGCGTGCCGCGCGGCTTCCAACTGATAAAGTACCGTTAACTCTGCATTTCTAACAGAACGGTCAGGCCAGAAAATCTATCGTTCCCTTGATAATTGACTCGGCAAGAATCTTCGAAGCTTCGTCGGTAAAAATTCCGCTGCTTTTAAACTTGTCGGCAAGGACAGAAATCTCTCTGGACTGCATATAGTCCGGTCTCCGGGATTCATTCTCTCTGTGTGCTGCTTCTCGGGCAGAAAATAAGGGAGGATTCTGTTCGTGAATCCGTTCACCTGCGATTGTTGCTAACATATCAACCTCCTTGTTGCTATGTTTTTATGACTGTGTGCGATGGCGCCTCAAAATGGTAATCAATAAAAGTCAGGCGGCTTCGAGGCTTCCATGCACATCTTACACCATACTCATCGTACATTTTGGTAAAAGCTTTAGCAATTTTTTTGCGATTTGAACAAAGGGGGATGACTGCGAATCGACCGGCATGTCTGCGGAACAGCGGCAGCACTTCGGGATCGTGCGGAAAGCCCACCCGTTTATACTAAAATGAATACTTGACCTTCATCAGGAGTCCCGGATTGCGCTCAGCGAAGCGGCGTATCTCGTCGTGCGGCATTGCATAGACAAGAACGCTCTGCGAATGGGTGAAGGTGTACTCAGCGGGTACATGGTGATAGACGCTTTCAATGTCGCCGATAACATCGCCGAGGGAGAGCGTAGCGACTTGCTTCCCCCTTTGCGTCATCTGTACCGTACCCGAGCGGATGATATAGATATGCCCGATAGGTTCTCCCTCAGACATTATGACGCCGCTGTCATCAAAGGTTACGGGAACAAACATCGATTCCAGCCAGGTTTTCTGCGTTGCGGAACAGTATTTGAAAAAGGGACTCGTCGACAGAAGATCCCAGGTCTCCGATGTGCGGATTCGGGTAAGCCGTTTCAGAGTCGTCTCAAACTCGGTACCGGCAATGAAACTCAGAAATTCATCACGCTGAATTGTATACAAAACAACATTAGTCTCCGCGAACACATCGACGGCTCGATTCTGCTGCGTTATCAGGGCCACTTCGCCAAAGTAATCGTATGAGCCGTACACCTTGGTGGTCTTAAGGTCACCGCTTCGTACGGAAACGTTGCCCATATATATAATATAAAATTTATCGCCGCGAGTATCCTTCTGAATAATCTGCTCACCCTTCTGATAACTCTCCTGACGGGCAATCAAAAGGAAATCCTGTGTTTTATGCACCGGTATGTCCTGAAAAAAATCTATATGCTTGAGTATTCCGAGAATTTTGTAGGCCTCAATTTGCGCACTCGGATCGACGGTAAAATACTGTGTATTCTCAATTCCGAATTTCGCAAGGCGAAGCAGCGTGTTCTCGGGAAAATCTTTCTTCGCGATGTGGTATACCACAATTTTCTTACGGACATCTTCGCTGAGCGATTCAAGAAATGCTATGGGCGTATGCAGCGGAGGAATTCCCGACTCATGATAGATCAGATCGGCGTTCCAGTCAAAGGATGAGAGCTCCCTGTAACGGCGCTCATTGATTATCTTTCTTTCAAAGAGATCCCTGTGCTTTGCGGGATCGTTATTATGATCCGAGGTGTAGACAAAGCTCTTACCCTGAAATTCCATCCGAAAGGCGATGGTGGGTATCGAGTGCAGCGAATAGGACATGATGAATTTGGCACCGTGAATAAAGACCGGCTCGCCGATGCGTATCTGCTGAAATCTGAAAAGGCCCATGAGCCTGGGCACCGGCATCCCGCACATCGCCGAATACTTGCGCAGAAAGCTCATCAGAATGGTCTTAGTCGTATAGACCGTAACCCTGCCCTCTTCAAGGATCTTCTGAAAGGTGCCCGCATCGTGGTCGGCATGGCAGTGCGTCAGTATGATGCTGTCGATCAGCTTCGGATTGATATTGGACTTCACCATCCACTCGGTAGAATCAACCGGCGGGTCAATCATGACCCCTTCGTGATTGAGCCACATGATGAATCCCGAGGTATTCTCAGTCGGATCAAACCCGTGGCTCGGGCCGAGACAGGTAATGCCGAATAACGGCGGCATGTAGGGTTCGACGAGCCGCTCACCTATTTGAAACGAGGCGCGATAGTCGACATATGCAGGCACCGAAGTGTGCTGATCCGCGTCGGTGACCACGAAGGTCTTGTTCATGCGGTCGATGCGGATAAGGACACCTTTATCCCCGCGCCGCTTTTTTATGCGGATCTGCCCCTCGGTGAATTCATAAAATACTACAAGATCATCAAGGGTAAAGCTCGATCTGAAATGGTTTATCTCGCTTTTCAAATCGAAATTGCGGCTGACACCGTCGCTCTCGTCAAAGTCATCATCGGTATTGATTTCAGCGGGACCGAATAGCGATTCCTGAAGGACACGCTTCATCAGATCAACCTGTTCAGGCGTGCAGATTATGTACGATCGGGTTTTTCGGACGAAATAGTTGAAATAAAGGGGGAATTCTATCTCGGCCACACTGATGCCCTTGATCCAGTCAAAAAGATCGAGAGGCAGTACGAAGAAGGCCGGTACTCCACGGGGAGTAGTCATGGTATCCTTAATTGTCTCAGGAGGAACCCCGAACTGGATTGAGCCGATTGAAGTATTAAGAAGATATCCCCCTCTTTTCAGAGTCTCGTAAGAAGCCATAACCTTACCCGTCAAAAAGTATAGTAGACCTGCGCCTGTGCGAATCCCGCAAAGCCCTTCGCGGCTACCTCACCTTCAAAATTTTTATAATTGTCTCCGTAGTGCACAAGATACATTTTGTTTTTGATCGATGCGTCAAAAGATGAAAGATCCTGAAGCGAGGCATGCACCCCTCCCGGAAAAAACTGGCAGTCATGAAAAATCGCTTCGAGCTTATACAGTCCGTTGTAATAATGAATCAGCTCGGGGTCGAAGCGAGTATCACTTGTGAACATGATGCGGTCATCGATAATTATCCCGCAGGACCAGAAGGAGCTCTCCCAGTCGCGCGATGAATCGGGTATATGTTTCGTGCGGAAGAGCTTCACATTTATTGAGCCTACATTTGCATTGAGGGTTTCACGGTCAAAGCCGTTGAGCACTGCGGGCCTTGTAACAGTAAAGAAATCAAAAAAGGAGAGGATGTCCCCGGCGTTCTCCTCATTGTATGCCGCGCCGCCGCGAAGTGACATCTCCCAGAGAATATACTGATATGCCTCACTGATGATCATATTGGGTTTGCGCTTTGTGACATACTTGCTCATGAGCGCCAGTTCTTCGAGACCGCCGATGTGATCCGCGTGTGAATGAGTTACCAGAACATTTTCAACCGAGCTGACTGGAACGCCCAGCTCATAAAAGGCCTGCGGCGTCTTAGTCCCGCAATCGATGAGCAGGTGATCATTTCCTTTTATCACCAGAAGGTTGGTCTGATAATTCGTTTTTGTGAAAGCACTTCCCGTTCCTACAAAAAAAAGCTGCAGGGGCCCGTCGTTTTTCAGTGAAAAGGGCTGTTCCTTCATTGTGATTACGTTCACGAATCCTCCGGTGCCTGCCATATGACGTCCGAAACGGCACCGGACGACGCTGTAAAATCAAATCAGGGAGTGCCGAAAACACACTCTTGCGCAGACCCGCTCCGTTTCACCGGACACATCACACTTTGTGCTGACAAAGAGCCTGTACAGTTTCTTGTCTACTATTCAAAAAATATTTTCTTTTTTTGTCGCATTAATAGCAGTTGTGTCAAGCACAATAGTTGCGTCATAAGCAGACTTACTTGGAACATCGCCGCCGTGCGCAGGGGCCCCAAAAGTTTTTATGCGATATCGTTTCCTACAAAAAAATGCATTTTCAGCGACGCCGGTTGAAATCTCCGGAAAACAGCGGGACTGCGGGCTGCACGGCCAAAACATCAACGGGCAACAGGGGGAAAAATGAATGATCTAAACTTCTGGCGGTCAATCGCCGACAGCCGCAGACTGCGGGATAATCGTGAAAACGAGCATAACGACCGCCGCTCCGCCTTCGACATGGATCATGACCGCATCATGTACTCTAATTTTTTCAGACGTCTGCACGACAAAACACAGGTCTTCCCCTACGCCCCGCTCTCCTCATCGGGGCAGGCCCGCTCCCGCCTCTCGCACTCGCTCGAAGTCTCATGCGTGGGGCGCTCTCTGGGCAATCTTCTCGGCCACCACCTCGTCGATAACGGCGTGCCGATCACCCCCTACGACATAGGTACGATAGTCGCCACCGCCTGCCTTGCGCACGATATCGGCAATCCCCCCTTCGGACACTCGGGTGAGTACGCCATTCAGCAGTGGGTCACGCAGAATCTCGACGGGGTGCTGGGCGACGAGTGGGAACAGAACGATCTTCGTCTTTTCGAAGGCAACGCCCAGGGCTTCCGCATTCTGACGCGCCTCGAAACCTGGGAGCGCGCGGGGGGACTTCGACCCACCATCGCGACGCTGTGCGCATTCACAAAATACCCCTGCTCGTCGATGGCGGCGGGAAAAGAGGAAAAGAACCTGACCCACAAGAAGCACGGTTTTTTCAAATCGGACAGTGAGCTGTTCGCGGAGACTTTTTCCCTGTCGGGAAGCAGCTGCTTCGATGAAGATTGCCACCGCTTCCACCGTCATCCCCTCGCCTTTCTCGCCGAAGGGGCGGACGATATCTGTTACGCGGTAGTCGATCTGGAGGACGCCTACCATCTGGGAGTGATTCCCTTTTCGGATGTGGAGCGGCTTCTGACGCCCATCGCCATGGCCGGCGGCGAGTACCGTGACGAAAAGGATTACGACAACGACATCCGCGTCGCGCGCCTGCGTTCGGCGTCTATCAGCTCTCTCATCTCTCTTGTTATCGACGCAACAATCGAGCATATCGACGCCATTGCCCGGGGATCACTGACAGAGCCGCTCATCTCGAAAACGGCGATCGCCCCCCAGTACAAGGATATTCAAAAATTCTCACTCAAGCATATATACAATTCGACGCGTGTTCTTGAGATCGAATCGGCGGGCTACCGCACTATCGGAGGGCTTTTGTCGCTGTTCGTTCCTGCGGTACTCAGCAGTAAGCCCTCTCCGCAGGATATGGTGCTGCGCCGCCTTGTTCCCCACCGCTTTTTCAGACGCTGCGAGATACCATGCGCAAGCCGCGAACCGGGCGAGCTTCTCGCCCACCTGTCGGATTATGAAAAAATACTTTCTATTACCGATTACATTACCGGGATGACAGACCGCTACGCGGTGGAGCTTTATCAGAGGCTTTCGGGAATCAAGCTGCCGGTCTATTAGGGCCGGCTGCATCCCGCTCATCTATTTCTGTATATTGTTTCGACCGGAATTCTTCGCTTTGTAGAGAAGAATATCCGCACGGTTGATCATCTGACCTGGCTTCTCGCCGTTGGCATGCACCACAACGCCGCCGCTGACGGAAATCCCGTTTCCATCACGTGAGAATTTCACGCAGCTGATGCGCTTGCGCAGACGCTCGGCGGTTTCGGCCGCCCCGTCAAGATCGGTCTCCGGCAGAATCACGATAAATTCCTCACCGCCGTAACGGCCGGCGATATCCACGTCACGTACGACAGAGCGGATAATCTCGGCAACCCGCGTAAGCACCGCGTCCCCGAAGCGGTGGCCGTAGGTATCGTTGAGGTTTTTAAATTTGTCAATATCGAGCATAATTACCGAGAGCTTCGTCTCATATCTTTCCGCGCGCTTGACCTCTTCATCAAGACGCTCGTAGCTGTATTTGTGATTATATAATCCCGTCAGCCCGTCGGTGACCGCCATTCTCTCAAGCTCGGCGCTCTTCTGCTTGACCTCACGGTAGAGCATGAGGTTACGGATATTCGTCGTAAGTCGCGCCATGAATATCTCATGATTATAGGGTTTTGAAATATAATCGTTCGCCCCGAGGGCGAGCACCCGGGAAATTGTTTTCACGTTATCGATGCCCGATATTGTTATGATTACCGAATCATGCCCCCTCTCGCGAAGCCGTGAAATAATCCGGTGACCCGAGCTCTCCTTGAGTACAAGATCGACAAGATATACATCGTAGAAAATTCCCGACGAGAAGAGCTCCTCCTCAGAGGCGAAATATGCTGCCTTAAAGATGCCGTTCATCGAGAAAATGCGCTCGATAATCTTGCGGTCCACCTTGCTGTCATCAACAACGGCATAGGAGAGATCGTTAAGCCGGTATTTTAAAGAGCGGTCGAACTTGTATGCGTGCAGATTCTCAGTAATCTCCTCGCGGGAGGCCTTCTTTACGATATAGTCGACTATGCCCAGCTCATACATCTTTTTGCGGTCTTCAACAGAATCGTTGCCGGTAATGACCACGACCGGAACCGTGCGGTACTCAGATTCGTTCAGACGAACGACGAACTCACCCGAAGGGGAATCCTCAAGTTCCATCGCGGAGATAATGAGTGAGATACTTTCATTTTTCAGAAATGTAAAGGCATCCTCGGAACAGGCGGCGGAAAGGTAGCGTATATCAAGCTCGTCGCATATCTCGTGAATAAGCTTTCTGTAAAGCGTACTCGTTTCAAGATGAAGAATGGTAAACATCTATCCGCCCCCGCGCACCCGAATATAAACAAAAGGAAAGTTACTCCAATGAACCTGAATATTGGTAATATCCGCTCCGGCAACTTTTCAAGCAGATTTTAGAAGAGAGAGTACGAAACTGTTCGTATACCGTTCCATACCGTTAAAAAAAAACCGGCCGACGCCGGTTTTTAATATGACTGGAAATCTACAATAAAATCAGAAATAAGGTTAATCATGCTCTGCACCGACGGGAGCGGGACTTTTTTTGATCTCCCTCTCCAATCTCCCCTCTTCTCGGCGAAGCACTTTGTCGATAACGTTCAGCTGCTTTTCAAACTGCAAAAATTCAGAATACCCGAGTCCTTTTCGTATGCCCTCTGCCATTTGAAGTTTCAGTTCGGCATACATGAGCTGAGCCTCATTAAAGGATAAAGTAATCTCCTCCATCTCAGACAGCCTCCTTGTGTGGTAATACCTACTACCGTTGCAAACATGGAGCGTTTGTTACACCTTTTTTGCGAATGAGCACTCTTTAAAATCAGCTGCTGATTCCGTGCCCGCCGGAGATCATTTAATGATCCTCAATAGATATATTATGTCTTCTTGTTTCATTAATTTCAAGAAAAAATTTTTATCAGATAGAAAAGAGGGGCAAAATGCAGCTCGACTTTTCTCGATACAGGCAAACGGGGGGATTACTATGCAAAGTTATGAACTCGTATAAGCCCATTTCGCAAGAACTGCAGCACAATATCAGATTGCAGGAAAGCTGACGCAGAAAAACGAAAACCACCGCATAACGGTGGTTTCAATCCCGACACTAATATTCAAATAAAATCAAACATTAAAAAGGAAGTGCATAACGTCGCCGTCGGCAACCACATACTCCTTGCCTTCGGTGCGCATCTTTCCCGCCTGTTTCGCGCCGGCTTCCCCCTTGCAGACGATATAGTCGTCAAACGATATCACCTCTGCCCGGATAAAACCGCGCTCAAAGTCATTATGTATGACCGCGGCCGCCTTGGGCGCGCGCCATCCCTGCTCGATGGTCCAGGCCTTGACCTCTTTGGGACCGGCGGTAAAGTAGCTGCACAGACCGAGCTCGCGGTATCCGCTCTGAATGATCAGCTCGAGCCCCCCCTCATGCACGCCGAGCGAGGCGAGAAATTCAAGACGGTCCGCCTCATCCATGGCGACCAGCTCCTCTTCGATTTTAGCGCAGACCTTGATTACCTCGGCACCCGCGTTTCCGGCGATCGCGCGAAGAGCCGTCACATGCTTTGAATCCTGCGCAAGCCCCGCCTCATCGACATTGGCGGCAAAAATTACTTTTTTAGCGGTAAGAAGCCGCAGCTCGCGCGAGAAGGCGGCAAAGAGATCCTCATCGTCGGGAACAAAGGTTGCGGCGGGTGAGCCGACATTGAGATGCGCGAGCATCTTATCGGCGATGGCGACCATCTGCTGCGCCGCTTTGTCCGCACGCGCCTGCTTTTCGAGGCGGGATTTTCCCTTTTCGAGAGTCTGAATATCCGCCAGCAGAAGCTCGGTGGAGATGATCTCCACATCGCGCACCGGGTCGACCGATCCGTCAACGTGGACGATATTCTCATCCTCGAAGCAGCGCACCACATGCACGATGGCTGAAGTCTCCCTGATATGCGAGAGAAACTGGTTTCCCAGGCCCTCTCCCTTTGAAGCGCCGCGAACCAGACCGGCGATATCGGTGAACTCGACAATCGCATTGACGATCTTTTCGGGATTCACAATCGCCGCAAGCTGAGCGAGGCGCTTATCGGGCACCGGCACGATTGCCCGGTTCGGTTCGATGGTGCAGAAGGGGTAATTGGCGGCTTCCGCCTTCGCCGCCTTCGAGAGTGAATTAAAAAGGGTGGACTTCCCCACATTGGGAAGCCCGACTATTCCGATACTTAATGCCATATGTCCTCGTACAAATTTCTATAGTGGTGTCCCCGCGCATCGCGGTTCGTTCATAACGGTGTCGTCACCGCTCAAGCAGATCAATATTCATCGGTGATGGTGATGCGCTTCTGAAACTCGAGAATCGCATCACGTTTGGCATCGTCCTTCTGCTGCACGATCTCCTGAAAGGCCGCCGGGCGGTTTGTCTCGACGTATGCATCGAGAAATTTCATATACCAGACTGCTGCCGGATGATAATCCAGACGGAACTGATTGTATAGTCGCCAGTTCTTGTGGCGCTTGTAGTAATCAGTCATATATATGGTCATCTCGTACACATAATAGGCCTTCATGTAATAATAAAACAGCGCCCGGTCATCATAGGAGGCGAGCGCTTCCGCGAATGCGCCGCGGTACGCTGCTGCGGGATCCTGTACGACTTCAGGCTCGGCCTTCGCGGCAGCGCCCTTCTTTCCCCCCTTTTTCGAAGGCTCTTTCGGCTCTTCGGGCACTGCCGGCGCAGCTTCGGGCACCTTATACGATATCTGCGAATCGAGAAGATTCTTATCAAGAGCCTGCTTGAAGAAAAAATAATTGATATCACCCCGCGAATCGTAGCCGAAACCAAGGCCGATCGATCCGGCGGATTTCTCAACCATTTCAAATTCGCTTTCGGTGTAAAAACTGTTCATCTTTATGGGAAGGCCCTTGCATCCGGCCGCCGCAAGCAGAGCCGCCGACAGAATCAAAAGCGCCGCAAGGGGGGCTGCACCGCGAACGCCCCCTCTCCGCCTGAAGCGGGAAACCATTTCTTTCAATAAAAAAGCGCTGTTACGCATCAGATGACTCCTTCGTCAAAATCACTTTCATATACCGGCTCACCGGCTTTTACGGAATGCGAGAGGCGCCTGCCGCCCATTTCGCCGAGCCTCTCAGCGGCAATGCCGGTTCCCGGCCGGCGGCAGATCAGATCACCGTGCCCGATCAGTGCGCCTGAGGGCAGATCGGCGGCCGCGAAGAGGCTTCTGCGAGACAGAGAGGCTATCCGCCGCTCTTCGTCCGAGAATCCGTACGAGGCCTTTCCCCTGATCGCGGCGATATGATCGCGCATGCGGACCAGCCCGGCAAAATCGGCCTCATCGACCGAAACGTTCATATCTGGGCAGGAGGCCGTATATCTGTCAATAAAATGTTTTTCAATCATAAAGGCGTTCATGAAAAAGGCCCCCTGGGCGACCAGCGGCTCTTTCGTGTGATCCGAGAGTCCGACAGGCAGATCAAAATCACCGCGAAAGAGTTCGATCTTGGAAAGCGACATCGCTTCGGGTGCGGGGGGATACAGCGAAACACAGTGCAGCAGCGCGACCTCCGATCCGGCGCCCCGCAGAATATTGATCGCGCGGGTGATCTCATCTTTTGACGCCATCCCCCCCGAGAGTACCGTCGGAAGCGCGGTGGAAGCAACCGCTTCGAGAAGTTCTGTATAATTGATATCAGAGGAGGCGATCTTGAAAAGGCGTACGCCGCAATCGGCGAGCATCTTTACATCGACCGGGTCAAAGACACTTGCAAAGAACTCAATCTCATTTTTTCTGCAGTACCCGGCAAGGGCGCGGTACTCGTCATTGGTGAGCGCAAATGTGTCGAAAAAATCGAGAATCGAGCGGTCGGGGGCCTGCGCGCCCTTCTCACTCATCGATTTTGAATAGGGGGTGTAGAGGACTTCACCCCGGACAACCTGGAATTTTACTGCATCGGCACCGGCACGCTTCGCCGAATCGACGAGTTCACAGGCGCGGGCGAATGAGCCGTTATGATTGAAGCCGATCTCGGCGACGAGTACGGTCTTTGAAGTATCGAATATAGAGGAAAATTTCATCAGCGCCGGCCTCCGCCACGGAAAATCAAAAAAGCATCTGAAACAGCCGGGCCATTGTTTTACGCCGCCGCGGATGTGTCGTCTTTTTTTTATCACCGCGCTTGAAAAACAGAGAAGCGGCTACAGATAGCTTGCCGCACCGGCGATGCGGCTTTTCCAGTACGAATCTTCGAGCGAGTCCTCACGGACGCGGCTGCCGCTTGAAGGCGCGTGAATGAACACGCCGCCCCCCTTATAGATACCGACATGAGAGATTCCGGAACCGAAGCTGAAAAAGACGAGATCACCCGGCTTCATGCGCGAGGGCGAAATCCGTCTGCCGCCGCGGTACTGATCGCGGGCAGTGCGGGGCAGCGAGCGCCCGGTGTCGCGATAGGCGTAGAGAACCAGACCCGAACAGTCGAATCCCCGCCGGTCGGTGCCGCCGCTGCGGTAGGCGGTGCCGATGCAGCTGTGCGCTGTCGATAGCACGCGCTTGCGCGCCCCTGAGACGGAAACATGCCCCTGATGCCATGATCGGCTCTGTCCTGATGAGTCATCCCTGCGAAGCTGCTGCACACCCCGGTAGGAGACTCCCTCAGGGGGGGCGCACTGAACTGCCAGTAGTAGAAGAAAAAAGAGCGGTAGTAGTTTACATTTCATAGAAATAACCCTGTCAATAGGGGCCGGGATAAAATCGCCTTCTGACAAGTGACCGGAACTTCCTGATCTTTCCGGAACAGGGATCAAACGGCCATTTTAAAAAAGGCACCCGCTATAGTATCGACAGGGTTAGTGCAAAAATTTGCCTTGTGAAAAGATAAATTGCGGAATCTGCAAAAAGAGTTACGCGATCACTTCCTTCGGACAGCCGGCAACAACCTTCTCCGCATTCTCTTCTTTCAGCGGAAGTTCCATGCGATCAATCTTGTAACCGCACAGGACCACATCCTTCATGACACAGATGTGGTGATTGCAGATTTTACATTCGGTAAGCGTCATATTCACCTCGTAAATGGGGACACGTATGGCTAACGAAAGCCAATTACGGCGCACCCCGCTAAAAGTCAATTCGAATCTCTAATCATTTTCACGATATAGCGAATCGATCAGCGCCGAGTACTTTTCGGTGATCGCGGCGCGTTTTACCTTCAGAGTCGGAGTAAGCTCTCCCGTTGCCTGCGACCACTGATCGGCGACAAGCGCGAAGCCCCTGATCTGCTCGACACGGGCGAATGACTTTGTCAGCCGCTCGATCTCACCGCCCACCAGCTTCTGTGCGAAATCGCTCTTCAGAAGGTCCCCGTCAGAATCGAAGTGCAGACCGCCCGCTGCCGCCGTGTTTCTGAGGGTCTCCAGATTCGGCTGAATTATGGCGGTAAGATATTTTCTGCGGTCGCCGATGATCGCGACATTTTCGATAAACGCGGACTGCTTCAGTATGTTTTCAATCTTCTGCGGCGAGATGTTCTTTCCCCCCGCAGTCACGATGACATCTTTGATGCGCCCGGTTATGGTCAGATAGCCGTCCTCGTCGATGTGGCCCAGGTCGCCGGTACGGTAAAATCCGTCTTTGGTGAACACGCCGGTATTTTTTTTGCCGAAATACCCCTTCATCACCTGCGGGCCCTTGATTTCGATCTCGCCCTCGTCTGAGATGCGTATATGCGTGCCGTACAGGGGCGCGCCGACGGTGCCGGGTTTGATCTTGTCAAAGCGGTTCACATTGGTTACCGGCGCACACTCGGTAAGACCGAATCCCTCATAGACGTAAATATTGAGCGCGAGAAAAAATTCAAGGTCAGCGAGCGAAAGAGGCGCCCCCCCCGAGATGGCGACTCTGATCTTAGTGAGCCCCAGCGCCTTTCTGAGTTTGGAAAGCACCAGTTTGTCGGCAAGCCGGTAGAGGGGGTCTTTGAACTTCACCTCATTTTTTCCGTTACACATCGCGGGTATGTATTTTTTGCTGACACCGATGGCCCATTTGAACATGAGCCGTTTGTACAGGGGATACTTAGGCAGCATCGCCAGCACGCCTTCATGCATTTTTTCATAAAGACGCGGTACACTGATGATGACCGTCGGTGAGACATCCTGCATGTCCTGCTGGATCGTCCTGAAGCTTTCGGCAAAGGCGACGGCCGAGCCGAAGGCGATGGGGGTGTAATAACCGGCGGTGCGCTCAAGGGCGTGCGAAAGCGGCAGAAACGAAAGAAATGTATCCTGCTCTGTCACCACACCGTCAAAAACAGTAATCAGCTGCATAACATTGCAGTAAAAATTATCATGAGTAAGCATGACGCCTTTGGGATCGCCGGTCGTACCCGAAGTGTATATCAGCGAGGCAAGATCGCTTCCCCTGATCGCCTTGCGCCGCTTCTCATGTTCGCGGACCTTCGCCTTTTTCTCGCCCTGCTTTATTGCATCGTCAAAGTCCACAGCCTCTTTGTGCGAGTCGAAAGTGACGAGAAGCTTCATCGTCTTCAGCTTTCTGCGCACAGGAAGGATTTTTTCAACAAACTCGGGCCCGCCGCAGACACAGGCGACACACTTGGCGTTGTTGATGATAAAAAAAGCCTCATCGGTCGAGTTGGTCGAATAGACCGGAACGGTCACCGCCCCTACCGAAATCGAAGCCATATCGGCTATCCACCACTCATAGCGGTTATGCGCGAAAATCGCCACACAATCGCCCTTTTTTATCCCGGAATTTATCAGAAACGAAGCAAAGGCGCAGACCAGGTGTGACATCTCATTCCACGATTTAGGGATATATGTCCCCTCATGACGGTAATGAACCAACGGTGCGTCACCGTATTTGGCAACATTGTTAAAGAAAATCTCAACAACGTTATCTCCCGGGTACTTGGCTCGAAGCTTGTCAGTCATTTGAATCTCCTCCCTCGGTAAAATGGCGGGTTACAGATTATGGATCTCTCGCGAAATACAAACGGTCCAGGAGACTTCTGATTACACCGCCACAGAGCTCATAACCCTTATGATATAACAGGACCATGTCAACAAAAAACCAAAAGTGTAAAAAAAGTGTAAAGAGGGAACCGTTCCCCCTCTGCAGGGGTCTGAGAGAAATCAGAGAGGGACACATTCAAGCCCTCTGCGGATGCTGCATCCGCCGCACGGCAGTAATATTTCTGCTGACTCTGTTTCATAAATCCTCTTTCTAAGGGGCGGCGTCGGCATTCTGAGCAGATGCCGACGCCGCCCTCTCTTTCGGAACGTAATCCCGGCACGCTGACGGCTTCCCCCCCCCCCGGGCGCGAAATAATCTGT
>Ga0209467_1000226_pt1 | contig 99205 bp, 69 predicted proteins | sample Higcelwee11metaG_FD_187175 | JGI IMG/M metagenome (GOLD analysis project Ga0209467, IMG submission 187175) | Freshwater pond sediment microbial communities from the University of Edinburgh, under environmental carbon perturbations - High... | ecosystem: Environmental > Aquatic > Freshwater >...
CTATTTTCTTGGCAGTTGATAGACGAAGGGAAGATGCCATGCCCACGCTTCAGTTTCAATTCCTACCACTCCTTCCCGGAGCCGAAATGCCAGTGTTAGCTATTTTGAGGCTGCGGACGCAATTCGGCGATGAAGCAAAGAAGAGAGTGGCGTGTCGTTACAAACCGCCGCGTCCAGACATGTGGAGAAGACGGCGGACGGCTATACGCTCATCGCCTCGATTCCATGGGCGAAAATAAGAAGCGAAGGCGCGCCCGGGGACATCTTCGGAATTGATCTGGAGCTTGATCTGATATCCAAATCCGGCGGTGAGCAAGAGTCTTTGGGCAAAAAGCCCGGCCAATCGTACAAAGAGAGATTTCACTATCCGCTCTTTAAACTGCCGAAGGAAGTTATTCCCTTAGAGGACGTCCCACACCTGAGAAACGCTGACTTCTCCGAGCCCAACCATGCGTTTTGGCGCAGCGAGTTTCGGTCGAAAACGCTCTTGAAAAACGGCAAAGTTTACGGCATGGGCGGGAATGGCGGGGCACTGCTGTCTGTTCCCGCCGGCCCAAATGGCGGCATGAACAGGCTGGTCCAAGGGATTGCCATTCCCCCGGGGAAATATCACAAAGCTTCCGTTTGGGCTATGGTGAAATCTGACGCCATAGCAAAAAACGCGGACGGCGCGCTTCAGGACTATGGCTACAAGTAGGTTTCAGCGATTCAGCAAAAAAGTATTTACACAGTTATGGTAACCCGGCTTTGCCAGCGGGCGCTTTCGCTTGGACTATGCTCCAGTTTTCAACCAATATCCCAAGCCAGGCAACCGAAGTGTCCGTCTCCGTTGGACTGGACACGGGCATCGCGGGCGAACTGAACATAGATCATCTCGGCATGTCGCTAGAATAAAACTATCCAATAAGATTCACGAAAAAGGAGTTGCCATGACTGACAGGACGGAATGGTTCCACAAAGCGAAATGGGGTCTTTTCACGCACTTCATCGCGCATGAGAAGTGGAATTTGGATGAGATGACGCCAACTAAATGGAACGCCATCGTCGACAACCACAACTCGGCGAAACTGGCGCGTCAGCTCAGCGACATCGGGGCGGGCTACTTTTTCCTGACGATAACCCAGACGGATGGTTACTTTTGCAGCCCCAACAACATGTATGACCAAATCATGGGCGTGAAATCCCCGGAGCGGTCAAAATGCTCACGCCGGGACTTGGTCGCCGATTTGTCCGACGAGCTGGCCAAACACGGGATACGGCTCATGGTGTATTTTGTGGGCGAGGCGCCGGTTAGAGACCCGGAGGCGGTCTTCGCCTTTGATTACAACTCCGCGCACTGCCAATGGCTCAAAGGCTGGAAAGACCAAGCTGCGGTCGATAAATTCCTGGCCATGAAGCAGGACACGCGGCTAGCGAAGTTCCAAGCGAAATGGGAAGCGGTCATCGCTGAATGGTCCAGGCGTTGGGGCAAGAAAGTCAACGGCTGGTGGGTTGACGGCTGCCATCACCACAAAGAGATGTACAACCACCCGGAAGCGCCCAACTATGGTAGTTTCGCCGCCGCCATGAGGGCCGGGAACCCTGATTCGATCATCGCCTGGAATAGCGCGGAGCTCCCGCTCCCCACCTGCCCGGAGGAGGATTACACCGCGGGCGAACTGGGCTTCCCGGTAAATTCAGCCTTGGTCGACTGCCACGGACGCTTCGAGAAACACGCCCAATTTCATATCCTTCCGTGCCCGCACTGGCATTTGACCAAATACGGACCGGAGGGGGTGTTCAATATCATGAGCTCGGTCATCGGCAAAGGCGGCTGCGTCACCTGGGACACGCCGTTCAACGAGGACGGAACCATCGCGGACGACGCCTATAATCTGTTCAAAGAGATATCAGGACGCCTCGCCGAGCTGAAAATGACTTCGCATGTCAAGGTCCCGCGGGTCACAGTGGAGATGAAAAAGCTGCCCGGCTTCGCCGCGGACGGCAAACCTTATGACGGCGTCGCCTCGGTCCGCCTGACCAACACTTGCGGCGAAGCGATCAAAGGCTCGATATACCTTGATTTCCCGCCGGAAGTCGTCCCCGACTCCCCCGAGGCGTTGCAAGCGGGCGCGATCACCGCCAAGGTCACGACGCGCGACGTCAGGATCACAACTTATCCCTTCAGTTTGAGCTACAACGTGGACTGCGCGCTGCCCGTCGCAGTCTCCAATCCCCTGAGCGTGGAAAAGCATGAAATATCCTACGACTTGCCTTTCGCGGGCGACACATCCGAGGACATTGTCCTCAAGAACACGTTGGCGGGAGGGCGTGGCTCGGTGCTGGAGGTCTACAACAAAAATCGAAAGACGCAAATCTTCGTTCCTGCCCGGAACTCCTCTCAATTGACTAACCACGGGGAACGGCAAACATTTCTGGCGCGCGCCAGAGACGGCGCGCCGGTCGGAGAGGTGAAATTCGGGCATGCGGACGGCAAACTGATAATAAACGTCAAAGCGCGCGATGAAATCATGAAGTATGATTTGAACGGGCCGCATAATGCGTCATGCATTGAGTTGTTCGCCGCGCGAACAACAAAAGCGATTAGAGTCGCATGTATGGAAGAGTTGTCCCAGATCTTCATAATCCCAAAAGACGTTCCGGAAGTCGTGCGACTGAATCACCTCTCTGGCCGCAATGACAAAATCATCGGAGCGGAGGCAGTCATGGCAAGGACTAGCGATGGCTATGAGCTTACCGCCTCAATCCCGTTTGAAGGGCTTTTCCATGACCAGCGGGGACTTCCCGACACCCTCTTGCTGGAGGCGGTCATCACCTCAGGCAAAGACGGGAAATACGTCAAAAGCTCCTTGTTCGACTCCCCGGCCGCCTTTAGCTGTTCAGACTTTTACTCCGAGTTCACCCTGAAGACGGTTTCGGCCAACGCCGCCGCGTCCTGAAGGAGTTGCTCAGGCGAGTCGTCCTTGACGAATTCAAGCAAAGCGTAACGATCGCGTCCATCAGTGGACGCGATCTCCAAATAGCGGCGCCAAGCCTCCGCGCCGTCGCGGAAGGGGAGCCGCTCGATTTGGCCGTCGGCGCGCTTTAGCCAATGGAAGACATGCAACACGGAAACCGACGGCAACACTGCCGAGAGGCTTGCGGCGCAAGTGGCGCCGTCCTCACCGGCGGGTGGTTGCCAGTGGGTCAGGACGCCCGAGCCGGACAAGCTTCGGAGGATCTCCAGGGACGGTTCCGCCGCGTCGTTGAGGGTCCCTTGATGGAACTCCATGCTGACGGCGCGGCCTTGCGGCTTGGCCAGGGCGGCGATTCGCGCCAAGTCGTCGAGCACACGTCGCTTGTAGTTCGGATCGGCCTCCTTCCAGGAGCGGGCGCCCGCCCAAACCCGGATCAGCGGGGCCTCTAGCTCGCTGGCCGTGGCGAGCACGCTGTCGAAGTCTCCAGATTCACCGGCGCGGTAGTAGGAGCCGTAGGAGGAGATTTGAAGCCCCGAGTCGGTGGTGAGCTCCCGGACTTCCCGCGCGGTGGACAACGCCCCCGAGGGGACATGGATGTCGCCTCCCCATTCGATGGCGTCAAGCCCAGCTTTCGCGGCGAGCGCGACGATCTCCCTTGGGGTGAGTTGCCGGAAGGTGACGGAGACTAGTCCTGCTTTGAGCATTTTGCCCTCCGTGGTCAAAGCCTGGGGACGGTCATGCCGCCGTCCACGTTTATGACCGCGCCGGTGGAATACGCCAAGTCGCCGCGGCAAAGCATGGCGACCGCGCGCCCGACATCCTCCGGGAGCCCCCAACGGCTTTGCAGCAACAGGCCGCCTTCCCCGATGAGCTTGTCGTATTTCTCCTGCACGGAGCTGGTCATGCTGGTTTTGATGACGCCGGGCCGCACCTCAAAGACGCAAACCCCGAACTCCGCCAGCCGCGCCGCCCAAAGCTTCGTCGCCATCGAGACGCCCGCTTTCGAGACGCAATACTCGCCGCGGCTGACGGAGGCGATCTCCGCCGACACCGACGACACGTTGACGATCACGCCCGCGAAGACCGGGTCGGCCTCGCGCTCCTCGACCATCCAGCGCGCCGCCGCCTGCGTCAGGAAATACGGTCCTTGCAGGTTGGTCTTGAGCAGCGACTCGAAGCTCTCCTCGTCGGCGTCGAGGATGTCCTTGCGCTCTTTGGGGGCTATCCCGGCGTTGTTGACCAGGATGTCGAGCCGCCCGAAACGCGCCTTGACGCCAGCGAGCATCTCCGCCCGCGCCTGTTTGCTGGACACGTCGCATTTGCAGTAGAGGACTTCGGCGCCAAGCGCCTTCAAGGCGGCGAGGGCGTCGGTCGCCTGGGACTCGTCTTTCGTGCCGCAGACCGTCAGGTCGCAGCCTTCCCTCGCCAACGCCGTCGCTATGCCAAAGCCGATCCCGCGCGCCCCGCCAGTCACTAACGCTGTTTTCCGCATGGCGAAAACCTCCTTGATTTATTTCTCTAACAATATATAATATACCTTAATATATTGCAAGAGAAAACTGGAGGTCATCGCGAAATGATTGAAATCGACCTGGACCTGAAGCTGACGGATCTGGAAAGCGGCCTGAAAAGGATGTGGGAGCTCTCCGCCAGTAAAATCGACGCCTTGGCGGCGACGGGCGACGGCGACGGCACCCCCGTCTACACGGTCAATGGCCGCTACACCAGCCGCGGCTGGACGGAGTGGACTCAGGGTTTCGCCTACGGCTCGGCGTTGCTTCAGTTCGACGCCACCGACGAGAGGCGTTTTCTGGACTACGGACGTGAGCGCACGGTCTCGCGCATGGCCGCCCATGTCACTAACTTCGGCGTTCACGACCACGGCTTCAACAACGTCAGCACCTACGGGAACCTGCTCCGCCTGATGGACGAGGGGCGCGTCCCCGAGAACCCCTGGGAGCGCGAGTTTTATGCGCTCGCGCTGAAGTGTTCCGGCGCCGTCCAGGCGCGGCGCTGGACGGAACTGCCTGGCGGGCTGGGGTACATCTACTCCTTCAACGGCCCGCACTCGCTCTTCGCCGACACCATTCGCACGCTACGCGCCCTGGCCCTGGCGCATAGTCTGGGACATCGGCTGATGGGGGAAGGCGACAAGCCCGTGAGTCTGCTCGAAAGGCTCCTGAAACATCTCCGCGCCACGCTAAAATACAATGTCTTCCACGGCGAGGGGCGCGACGCTTACGACATCCGGGGGCGCGTCGCCCATGAGAGCGTCTTCAACCTGAACGACGGCAGTTTCCGCTGCCCCAACTCCCAGCAGGGTTTCTCCCCCTTCACCACGTGGACGCGCGGGCTGGGCTGGATATTGCTTGGCTGCGCGGAGCAGCTCCAATACCTCGGCAGCCTTCCCGACGCGGAGCTGGAGCCCTACGGCGGCCGCGCTGACATCGAAGGAGTTGTCCTGAGTGCGGCCCTCGCCACCGCCGACTTCCACATCGAGAACACCTCGACCGACGGCATCCCCTACTGGGACACCGGCGCGCCGCTGCTGCACCGGCTCGGCGACTATTGGAATCGTCCCGCCGACCCCTTCAACGATTTCGAGCCGGTTGACAGCTCCGCCGCCGCGATTTGCGCTCAGGGGCTCCTCCGCCTGGGCGACCACCTCGGTTCCGGCAAGGGCGACAAGTACCGCCAGGCCGGTCTGCGCACCCTAAAGACGCTGCTCGGCGAGCCCTACCTTTCCTGCGCCGCGGCCCACCAAGGGTTGCTGCTGCATTCGATCTACCATCGGCCTAACGGTTGGGACTATGTGCCGCCAGGGCGCAAGATTCCCTGCGGCGAGTCCTCGCTCTGGGGCGACTATCACCTGCGCGAGGCCGCGCTCCTCGTCTGGAAACGCTTGAGAGGGGAGACTGAACTCATGTTTTTCAACAACGGGAAAAAAGGGTGATGACCATGGACCGCTTCAAGAAAATCGCCTCCTTCAAGAGCCCGGAGGACTTCGCCGCCCATTTGGCCGAGTTGGGAATCGAGCTGCCCGTGGACTTGGCCCTGGAAAGCGGGGCGGACTCCCCGTTCGCGCGGACGGCGGAATACCACGGGCACAAGATTGGAAACCGCCTCTGCGTCCTGCCGATGGAGGGCTGGGACTGCGAGCTCGACGGAAACCCTAGCGAGTTGATGTCGCGTCGTTGGGAGCGTTTCGGTCTGAGCGGGGCGAAATTGATTTGGGGCTGCGAGGCCGCCGCCGTCCGGCAGGACGGACGTAGCAACACTCGTCAGCTCATGATCGCCGAGACGACGGTGAAAGGCGTCGCCGCGGCGCGCGAACGCCTGGTCAAGGCGCACAAAAAAGCTTTCGGCTCGGACGACGGCCTGTTCGTCGGTCTCCAGCTCACGCATTCGGGGCGTTTCTCGAAGCCGAACGACGACGCCGTCCATGAGTCGATCGCCGCCTACCACCATCCGCTCCTCGACAAGAAATTCCACTTCGACGCGAACCGTTGCAAGGTTCTCTCCGACGACGACATCAAGCGGCTTGTCGAGGATTACGGCAAGGCCGCCGCTTTGGCCCAGAAGGCCGGGTTCGACTTCGTCGACTTCAAGCAGTGCCACGGTTACTTCGGGCATGAGCTCCTGAGCGCGGTCGACCGCCCCGGCGAATACGGCGGCTCCTTCGAGAACCGCACCCGTTTCGTCCGCGAGGGCATAGCGGCGATCCAGTCCGCCGCGCCCGGCTTGGCGATCGGGATGCGTCTCAGCATCTTCGACTTCATCCCCTTCAAAAAAGGGGTGGACGGCCGCGGGGAGCCGGAGAGTTTCGTCCCGCCCTACACCCACGCCTTCGGCGGCGACGGCTCCGGGCTCGGCTGGGATTTGGAGGAGCCGGTCAAACTGCTCCAGATGGCGGAGCAACTGGGCGTCTCCATGGTTTGCGGCACCATTGGCAGCCCCTACTACAATCCGCACATCTCGCGTCCGGCGCTGTATCCGCCCAGCGACGGCTACCTGCCGCCGGAAGACCCGCTCGTTGGCGTCGCGCGCCACGCGCGGGCGGCGGCGGAGCTCAAACGCTCCTGCCCCGGATGCCTCGTCGTCTGCTCCGGGCTGACCTATTTGCAAGAGCTCTTCCCGAACGTGGCGCAAGGGCTCCTGCGTCAAGACCTCTGCGACTTTGTCGGCCTAGGCCGTATGATGTTACCCTATCCCGAGATCTTCGTGGACATCCTGGCCGGGGAGCCCTTGCGGAAACGCCTCATCTGCCGCACCTTCTCCGACTGCACTACGGCGCCGCGGAATGGCTTGGTGTCCGGCTGCTATCCGCTCGACGACTTCTACAAAACCAGGCCGGAGCGGACGAAGCTGAAGGAGGCGAAGGCGAAATGAAAAACGCCGCGATCATTTGCGAGGACCAGAAACTCTTCGACCATGTGTTCTCCGCCGGGAGGAAGGAGGCGCTGGCCCGCACCGTCAATTTGCATCCGGTCATTTTGAACTCGAAGAACTTGGAGTGCGAGGCGCCCCGCTTGAAGCATGTCGAGGCGCTATTCTCCACCTGGGGGATGCCGACGTTGAGCGGGGAACGACTGGAGAGTTTGCTGCCGTCAGTAAAGGCGCTGTTCTATGCGGCGGGCACCGTGAAGGGCTTCGCCACGCCGTTCCTCGAACGAGGCGTCATTGTGGTCAGCGCCTGGCGGGCGAACGCGATACCGGTGGCGGAGTTCGTCTGTGCCCAGGTTACGCTCTCCTGCAAAGGGTATTTCCGTAACCGTCTCGACGCGTCCGATCCGGAGCGGCGGGCGGCCGGGAAATGCTATCAAGGCAAAGGTGTCTTCGGGGAGAAGGTGGGGCTCGTAGGCTGCGGCATGATCGCGCGTCATCTCATAAAGCTGCTTAAGGCGTACCAGTTGCAAGTCATGGTCTGCGACCCCTATCTATCGGACGCCGCCGCCGCCGAGTTGGGCGTCGAGAAGGCGGAGCTCGCCCGCCTCTTCTCCGAATGCTATGTGGTGAGTAACCATCTGCCGAACCTTGAGAGTTTGCGCGGCGTCTTGAACGGCGAGCTTTTCCGGTCCATGCGCCAAGGCGCCACCTTCATCAACACTGGCCGCGGGGCGCAGGTCAACGAGACGGAGCTGGTCGACGTCTTCAGCCGCCGTCCCGACCTCACGGCGCTGCTCGACGTGACGGACCCCGAACCGCCTCCCGCCAGCTCTCCGCTTTATGCGGCGCCGAACATTCACTTGAGCTCCCACATCGCTGGCTCGCTGGGCGACGAGGTGGTCCGCCTGGCCGACTACGTCTTGGACGACTTCCGCAACTGGGAGGCTGGCAGGCCGTTGGAACATTCGGTCTCTCTGGCGACGCTCGCGACAATGGCCTGACCCCCTACATTGAGGAACCACGACATGACCAAGGAAAACGACGGGACCAAGACCCTCGCCGGGATGTACGACTTCACTTTCATGCGCGAGCTGCGGCGCCGCGAGAACATGAGCATCGAGATGCTCTCGGAGCTCTCTGGAGTCTCGCCCGCCGTGATCTCGAAACTTGAGCGGAACCGTAGCGTGGCGGGGCTCGACACCATCTTCCGGCTGGCGCGGGCGCTCGGACTGAACGCTTCCGACATGCTCGCCATGGCCGAGTCGCACAGCGCGCAGAAGACTTTGGAGGCCTCGCACGAGTCCGGTGGCTTCACGTTCCGCCATGTCCAGTACGGCAATGTTCGTTGCCAACTCGGCTCCTGCAAGCGGGGCGCGCGGCTTTCGCGGCCGGAGATACACAATGAGGACTATGAGCTTTGTTGGGTCGTGGAAGGCGCCATAAAGCTCGCGCTGCCCCATGAGACGCACGTGGTGAAAGTTGGCGAGGCGCTCCAGTTCGACGCGCTCATGGAGCACGCCTACGAGGCGCTTGAGGATTCTCAGATAATCATCGTCCGCATCAAGAAGCCGAAGCGCTTCTAGTTTAGCTTCCGCGCCATTTGCCGCGCGGCGGGGCAAACTCCCCTCCGGCGCGGACGCCGGAGGGGAGGGGGGGTCACTTCAGGTTGTCGAGGGCTTCGACTCCGGGGAGTTTTTTGCCTTCGAGCAGTTCCAGGGAGGCGCCGCCGCCGGTGGAGACGTGGCTCATTTTGTCGGCCAGGCCGCTCATGTTGACCGCCGCGACGGAGTCGCCGCCGCCGATGACGCTGACGCCGGAGCTGTCGGCCACGGCGCGGCAGACGCTCATGGTGGCGTTGGCGAAGTTGGGCATCTCGAAGCAGCCCATGGGGCCGTTCCATACGATGGTCTTGGCCTTGGCGATCTCGGCGACGTAGAGGGCGACGGTCTTGGGACCGACGTCGAGGGCCATCCAGCCGTCGGGGATGTCGTTGCCGACGGTCTTGATGTTGGCGTCGTTGGCGAACTTGTCGGCGATGACGTTGTCGACGGGGAGCATGAAGTTGACGCCTTTTTCCTTGGCCAGGGCCAAGGTCTCCTTGGCGGTGTCGATCAGGTCGTTCTCGCAGAGGGAGGAGCCGATCTGGTGGCCTTGGGCTTTGAGGAAGGTGTAGGCCATGCCGCCGCCGATGAGGATGGACTGGACCTTGTCCATGAGGTTGCGCAGGACTTCGAGCTTGCCGGAGACCTTGGCGCCGCCGATGATGGCGACGAAGGGCTTGGCGGGGTTGGCCATGGTCTGGCCGAGGTACTCGATCTCCTTCTCCATGAGGAAGCCGGCGACGCTGGGCCGGACGTACTTGCAGATCAAGGCGGTGGAGGCGTGGGCGCGGTGGGCGGTGCCGAAGGCGTCGTTGACGTAGACGTCCCCGAGCTTGGCCAGCTCGCGGGTGAAGGCGTCCTGGAGGGCCTTGTCCTCGGGGGTCTTGGCCTTCATGTCCTCTTCCTTGTGGAAGCGGGTGTTCTCGCAGACCATGACCTCGCCGCCCTGGAGGGACTGGGCCATCTTCACGGTGGCTTCGCCGACGCAGTCGGGGGCCATTTTCACGGGTTTGCCGAGCAGCTTGCCGAGCACCTCGGCGGTGGGTTTCAGGCTGAACTCGGGCGTCACCTGGCCATCGGGACGGCCCAGGTGGCTCAGCAGCGCGAGGGAGGCGCCATGGTCCAGGATGTATTTGATGGTGGGCAGGGCCCCGACGATCCGGGTGTCGTCAGTGACCTGGCCGTTCTTGACGGGGACGTTGAAGTCCACGCGCATCACAACCCGCTTGCCTTTGAGGTCGATGTCCCTCACGGTCATTTTCTTCATGTCGCACGCTCCCTAGGAAATTGTTGGCGTTATTTTAGAGAAAGCCCGGAGACCGAGGATATCCTTGGTCTCCGGGCCAGATGTCAATCGCTCAGCCTAGCAGGCTCAGTGGCCGCAGCTGCAGCCGCAGCCGCAACCGTTGACCTTGGCCATGTGGCAGATCAGGTCGACGACTTTGTTGGAGTAGCCCCACTCGTTGTCGTACCAGGAGACGACCTTGACGAAGTTGTCGTTCAAGGCGATGCCGGCCTTGGCGTCGAAGATCGAGGTGCGGCTGTCATGGACGAAGTCGTTGGAGACGACTTCCTCGTCGGTGTAGCCCAGGATGCCCTTGAGCTCGCCTTCGGAGGCCTTCTTCATGGCGGCGCAGATCGTCTCGTAGCTGGCGCCCTTCTCCAGGCGGCAGGTCAGGTCGACCACGGAGACGTCGGCGGTGGGGACGCGGAAAGCCATGCCGGTGAGCTTCTTGTTCAGGCTCGGGATGACCTTGCCGACGGCCTTGGCGGCGCCGGTGGAGGACGGGATGATGTTGCAGAGGGCCGCGCGGCCGCCGCGCCAGTCCTTGTTGGACGGGCCGTCGACGGTCTTCTGGGTGGCCGTGGTGGCGTGCACCGTGGTCATGAGCCCCTCGATGATGCCGAAGTTGTCGTTGAGGACCTTGACGATCGGGGCCAGGCAGTTGGTGGTGCAGGAGGCGTTGGACACGATGTGCATGTCCTTGGTCAAGCTGTCCTGGTTCACGCCCATGACGAACATCGGGGTGTCGTCCTTGGAGGGGGCGGACATGATGACCTTCTTGGCGCCGGCCTTCAGGTGCAGCTCGGCCTTCTCCTTGGTGAGGAAGAGCCCGGTGGACTCGACGACGTAGTCGGCGCCGATTTCGCCCCACTTCAGGGCGGCGGGGTCCTTCTCGGCGGTGACGCGGACTTTCTTGCCATTGACGACCAAGTGGCCATCCTCGACGGCGATGGTGCCGGCGAATTTGCCATGGACGGAGTCGTAACGGAGCTGATAGGCGATGTAGTCGACTTCCATCAAGTCGTTGATGCCGACGACCTCGACATCATTGCGCTCCATGGCGGCGCGGAAAACGAGGCGCCCGATACGGCCGAAACCGTTGATACCGATCTTGATTCCCATCCTAGTTCCTTTCATGTTGGGCTTTGATCGCACAAGCCTGTGGGGCTTGCTTGGCATTCAAGTCCTGACAATATATCCTCGATTCACCATTTCAACCATCGGCGGATAAATTTTTATCGAGATTTTAACCTTGGCCTAACTCTGCCCCAGGACGTCGTCCACGGCGTCGAGCAGGACCTTCCGGGAGATGGGCTTGACCAGCGCGAGGTCGGCCCCCAAGGTCTTGGCGGTGCGCAGATATTTCTCCGGGTCGCCGAGGCCGCCGCCGGACATGGCGATGATCTTGAGCGAGTCGGAGTATTTGTCGCGGAGCTCGAGGATGGTCTCGATCCCCTCCTTCTTGGGCATGATCAGGTCGGTGATCACCAGGTCGGCGGGAGTCTCGCGGAAAAGCCGCAGCCCCGCCTCGCCGTCCTCCGCCTCCAGCACCTCGTGCCCGGCGGACTCAAGTATTCCGCGGAAGGCCTTCCGCAACGAACGGTCGTCCTCAAGTATCAGAATTTTCGCCATTTCGCCTCTATGCTCTCTAGCCAAAGAAATCCCTCCCCTACATTTACCACAGTTTGGGATAAAAAGCAATCCAACTGCCGCGCCGCCGCCATTTTCTCGCGGGTTTTAACGTTTCAACATTTTACTTTTCCGTCAGGACGGGGCAGATTACATAGCGTTGTCCAACATGAACCAAGGAGAAAACGATGAGTTTGCCATTCAAGGTGGATCTGAAGGGGAAGGTCGCGGTCGTCACCGGCGGCGGCGGTATCCTGTGCGGCAAGATGGCCGAGGCGATCGCCGCCTGCGGGGCCAAGGTCGCGGTGCTCGATCTGCGGCTGGAGGCCGCCGAGAAGCTCGCCGGGAGCATCAAGGCGCAGGGCGGGACCGCCATCGGCGTGGCCGCCAACGTTTTGGAGAAGGAGAGTTTGGTGAAGGCCGAGGAGCAAGTCCGCGCCGCTTTCGGCCCCTGCGACATCCTGGTCAACGGCGCCGGCGGCAACCACCCCAAAGGCACCACCAGCGTCGAGTTCATGAGCAAGGAGCACGCCGCCGGGCCCGTCGAGGGCGTGACCAGCTTCTTCGACCTCGACCCCAAGGGCGTCGAGTTCGTCTTCAACCTGAACTTCCTCGGCACCTTGCTGCCGACCCAGGTCTTCTCCCGCTCCATGGCCGAGCGCGGCAAGGGCACGATCATCAACATCTCCTCGATGAACGCTTTCTGCCCCCTCACCAAGATCCCCGCCTACAGCGGCGCCAAGGCGGCGGTGAGCAACTTCACCCAGTGGCTGGCCGTCCACATGTCCAAGGTGGGCATCCGGGTCAACGCCATCGCCCCGGGCTTCTTCCTCACCGACCAGAACCGCGCCCTCCTGACCAACCCCGACGGCTCCCTCACCGCCCGCGGCCAGAAGATCCTCAACAACACCCCCATGGGCCGTTTCGGCGACCCCGAGGATCTGCTCGGCGCTTTGTTGTGGCTGGTCGACGAGAAGGCCGCCGCCTTCGTCAGCGGCGTGGTGGTGCCGGTCGACGGCGCCTTCTCCGCCTACTCCGGGGTCTAAGCCCCGCCATACGGAAACGTCAAAGCCTGGCCGACCTCGCGTCGGCCAGGCTTTTCTTTTCCCAGCCCCTTGACGGCAAGGTGTACCTAGTATAGGATTAATGGTACACCATCAATGCGAGGGTTGGACGGCATGGCATATCCGGCGAAACAGCAAGAGTTGTATTTGCGGCTCAAGGCGGAGCTGGCCGCGGCGGTGAACCGTCCGGGCGGGCGGCTGCCGACCGAGCGGTACTGGGCGAAGGAGCTGGGCGTGACCCGGCGGACTTTGCGTTTCGTGCTGGACAAGCTTGAGCGCGAGGGGGAGATCGCCCGCCTCAAGGCGCGGGGCACCTTCGTGGGCGGGGGGCCTGCGCGGGGGAAGGCCCCGCAGGTGAACGTGTTGCTGCCCTGCGCCGAGTACCTCACCGCCTCCGGCGCCTACGCCTTTCTGCACCGCATGTTGATACAGGGGGCGATGCGGGGCGCGGTGGAGGCCGGGGCGCAACTGGTCACGTTGCCGGTGTCGCGGCGGAACTCCCCCGACGCCCCGGACTGGGACGTCCTGGGGGCTTTGAACTCCGAGAGCCGGGTGGTCATGCTTGGCTGTTGGTACAAAACGCTTTTCCCGTTCCTCCGGGAGCGGGGCTGCAAGGTGGCGATCCTCGCCGGCGTCCGGCCTTGGCGCGACGCCGTGGGTGACGACCCGCCGCCCGGCTGGCGGGTGACTTTCTGGGACCCCGTCGCCGCGGCCCGCCAGTTGGGCTCTTTCCTTTTCTCCCAGGGATGCCGCAAGCTCGGAGCCGTCTGGAGCGTGGGGAGTTTCGAGGCCGAAGGCGTCGCGGGTTTCCAGCAAGCCTGCGCCGCCGCCGGGGCGCCCTTCGAGCCGGGCAATTTCGTCCAAGAGAGCGGAGACTTCGCCTTGGGGGGGGACGTCGACGGGCTTTTGCTTGAGTGCTCGCCCGGTGCCGCGCGCCGTGTCTTGGCCGGGCTGGCGGCGCATGTCAAGCTGTTGGCGGCGGTGCCGTTGCTTGCCGCCTTGAACCCGCCGCCGGGGCGGGCCTGGGGCTACTCGCTGGCCGCCGACGAGGCCGCCAGGGACATGGTCAGGGAACTTTTTGGGATGGAGTCCGCATGTGGACGGGTCGCAACCTATCAGATCGCTCCAGTGTCAGGGCATGACCGCCAGGGCGGTCCCCTTATGGACGCTTGGTGAAAGCAGGGAGGATTGTATCATGTCGCTTCGCAAGTCTTTTACTCGCAAGGCTTTCACGCTCGTCGAGCTCCTGGTTGTGGTTGCCATCATCGCCATCTTGTCGGCCCTGTTGTTGCCTGCTTTGGGCAAGGCGCGGGAGTCGGTCAAGGCGATCGCCTGCGTCAACAACCTCAAGCAACTGGCGTTGGGAGGGATCAACTATTGCGGCGATTACGACAACTGGTTCGCCCCCAGTTTCTACACCGTCCCGCCCGTGGGCGGTTTCAACCAGGTGCGCTGGATCCAATTGCTCAAGCCGTATGTCAACGGGGCTCAGGACACCACGGCCGCCGCGGCGGGTAAAGGCTGCGCCATTTTCTCCTGCCAGAACGACCAGAGCAAGATGGCCGCGAATGGCTTGTGGCCTTACGGGACGGCTCTGGTCCAGGACTATGCGCTGGCGTCCTATAGCACCTACACCAAGCTCGACGGGAAAAAGACGTTGGCGGTGTCAGCGCCCAGCCAAACCATCTGGATCACCGACGGCCAGGGGTTCGTCTACTTCACCACCTACATGAATGTCGCCAACAACCCGTTGTACAACGGTTCGCCGCTGTTGGACGGCGTCTCCGAGTCGCGGCACAACCGCGGGCTCAACGTCCTCTATGTCGACGGGCATGTGGGGTGGGAACGGACCGTCCCCCAGAGCGCGCTGCCCTACCCCTGAGTTGGGGCGGCAGCGCAAGGTTCATAACTCCAACAGGAAGGAATTACTGACAATGCTGGCATCAAGGGGAATCATCATGACCGGAGCGTTACTGCTGTTCGGGCTGGGCGCCGGGGCCGACAACCTTATCAAGAACGGCGGTTTCGAGGATTGGCCTGGCGTCTTGCCGGCGCGTTGGTGCGACTCGGGGAAGGGCGGCGGCGAGCGGCGGAAAGACACGGTGGTCAAGGCGTCCGGCGACAACGCGGTGTGTTTCGAGGACGGAAGCACGCCGCTGACGTTAAGCCAAACCGTGCCGGTGCAAGCCGGGGAGGTCTACCGGATTTCCTGCAAAGCCAGGCTCATAATCGGCGGCGGTTGCCATTTCAAAATCACTTGCGACTGGAAACGGTCGGACGGGAAGAGCCTGGGCGCCGCCGCTAAATACATCTCGGACGGGGATGGCCGTTGGACGGAGGAGGTCATGGCGAACCTCGTGGCGCCGACGGGGGCGGTCTCCGCCAATGTGTTTGTCGGTCCATATGGCGAGAAGGTTGACGGGCGTTTCTGGGTGGACGATGTGGTCATGGAACCGGAGCGGACTGGAGCCGCGGCGGATTTCCGGACGGCGTTGGCCGCCGTGCCGCTTCTCGACGGGGCGGAGGTCCGCGTCGACGGCAAACTTGACGAGGGCGTATGGGCGCGGGCCGTGTCGCTCACGGGGGGAGCCAAACCCGCCGAGGCGTTGCTGTTCGGGACGCCGGAGGGGCTCTGCTTCGCCGCCACCATGCGTCGCGGTGAGGACAAGCCGTCGGCCAGCGAGCGCCTGACGCTTGCCCTTTGTCCCGACAGCGCGACTTATGAGTTTACGTTCGGCCCGGAGGGGGCGATCAATCCGAGGGAAGGCGTCGAGTGCGCCGTCGCCGGCGAGCCTGGGAGTTGGACGGTGGAAGGACGGATCCCGTTGGCGGCGCTGGGCTTGAAGCCCGGCGGAAGCTGGCTGGAACGGATTTTCACCCCCGGGGACCGGATCGTCGAGGGGACGCGATGGAAAGCCAACTTGACGTTCGCGGACGGCTCCGCCTGGTCGCCATCGACGCTGGGAGAGCTGGTGTTCATGGAGGGCGTCCCCGCCGTGCGGGGGGTACTTCTGGCGACGACCGAGCGCCGGGTCGTCGGGACCACTGCGACGCTCGCGGTCGGCTTCAACCTAGAGGGGAAGCGTGAGGTCACGGTCGAGGCGTCCGCATTGCGCGGCGACAAAGCTGTCACGCTAGGGCGCGTCCAGAAGGCGCTCGAAGGGGATCGCGGCAGCGTCACCGTTCCGCTTGAATGCCGGCCCGAGCAATGTTGGGTGAGCGTGTCTTCCGAGGGCGCGTTGCTCTACCGCGCGCCTGTCCTGGCTCCTAAGAAGTACTTCTCGCTCGGTTACGACATTTCCCGGTACCGGCATGGTTACAGCTCCGAGCTCGCCAACGACACGCATAGTTTTCAGCTGTTCTACCTCAGCCATCCTTTCAAGCGGGGCGGCCTGGACTATGTGCCCCGCGCGGCGGAGCCGGTCGACTTGCTGTTCGAGACGCCGCCCGGGGTGGAGCCCCTTTGCGTCCTGCTCAACGCCTGGGGGGATTTCCGCGGCCTCGTCACGCCCTTCAAGAAAACCGGGACGAACGGGGGATATTCCCAGTACGTCTGCGCCCTGCCAAGGACGCCCAACTCCAATCTGCAGGTGTTCCTGAAGACATCGCTGGTGACCGGAGCGAAAGGCAAATATTTTTTCCAGTCCCGCTGGAACGACGGCCAGAGCCCCAAGCTGGAGATGGCGTTCACCGTGGTCGAGATCGGCAGGATCAAACCCTTCGAACGCATGCCGTCGTATTGGCACAGCTTCGACCCGGAATTCGCCGCCGCCTTGCTGGAGCGTCCAGAGGAGCTCTTCCGGCTCGGGCTGAACACCTTGCCCGTCCCGCTCGACGAGGCCCTCAACCAGGCGGGACGCAAGGCGCTCTATGACCAGCTCGCGCCGCTTTATCAACGGCCGGGGGCCTATACTCTTGTCCAGGGCGGCGGCGCCAACCCGCGGCCTAACCAATGGCGCCAGGATCCGGACGCCCATTACCTCGGCTTGGACGGCAAGCCCGTCAACTGCCAGTTCGGCTATCCCACCATCTGCCACCTCTACCGCGGCAAGTACTGGCGCGAGTGGCTCGACAAGATAGCGGCGTCCAGCGCGGTGAAAGAATATGGGGCCACTTGGCTCTATGTGGACATGGAGTTCTGGCCCGACCCGTATCTCGACAGTTGTTACTGTCCGCGCTGCCTGAAAGCCTGGGGGGTGTTCCGCCAGGAGCGTTACCCCGGCAAGCAGTTTCCGGACCCGAAAGACTTCATGCGTCCGGAGCGCCGGGCCGCGGAACCGGAGGCCTGCGCCGCCTGGAACGCTTTCGCCCAATGGCGTTGGAGCAAATGGTGGGCGGACATCAAGGCGGAACTAGGCGCGGCGCATCGTCCTGGACAGCGCTGGAGCGGCCCGAGGCCCGGCTTCCTCGTCAGCGAGTGGAGACCTCCGCAAGCCTCGCTGCTGGGCAAGATAGACTATTTCGAGACGGCCGCCTATGAGGCGCCCATCAACTATGCCAAGTTGCTGGAGGAATCCGTGGCGACGGCCACACGCGGCGGCGACCCCCATTGTATCATGGCCTGCATGACCTCCGTCCCCGGATTTTACGGCATGGACCACCTGCGGCCGGAAACGCAGGTCTACACCATCATGGAATGCGCCTCCTGGGGTGTCCAGGGCTTCGGCTGGTGGTACCAGTCGGTGTTCGACACCACGCTGCTCAAGACCATGGTCGAAGGCTACCGGATCATCCGCCCTTTCGAGGACATCTACCTGGACGGTAAGGTGGAGCCGAAGCTGGCTTGCGAGGTCTCGGCGAACGCCGTCGTCCTCCGGGATGAGGCTCTGGTGGGGGTGCGGGACTACTTGGTGGACAAAACCAGGCGCGTCACGTTGCGGGCGCCGTGTTCGGGCGAAGCCGAGGTGTTCGACGCCCGTTCCCAGGAGAAGTTGGGCGTGGTCTCCCCGGCAAGCCCCAGCCTCACGGTCGAGCTGTCGCCCGCGGTTCCGATGCGTCTGCTGCACGTCGGCCCCGAAGGTTCTTTTAAGCGTAGGGTCAAGGCCTGTGCCATGGAGGGAAGCAAATGCGAATGATGTTTCACGTGGAATACGACGTGGTGGTGGTGGGCGGTGGGGTCGCCGGGGTGGCGGCCGCGCTCGCCGCCGCCCGGCGGGGCAGGAGAACCGCCCTGATCGAGAAGCAGATATTGCTCGGGGGGCTGGCCACCTCCGGGCTGATCTACATCTACTTGCCCTTGTGCGACGGGGAGGGGACACAGGTGACTTTCGGGATCGCCGAGGAGTTGCTCCGCCTGAGCCTGAAATACAGCCCTTTCGACGTCCCGCCCTATTGGGACGGCGACAAGACCGCCGACAAGACCAAGCGCTACCAGTGCGATTTCTCCCCCGCCGGTTTCACCCTCTCCTTGGACGAGGCTTTGAAAACGGCCGGGGTGGACGTCTGGCTGGACACCCTTGTCTGCGCCACCCGGGTCGAGGAGGGGCGCGCCGTGGCGTTGGAGGTGGAGAACCTCTCCGGCCGCGGCTTGGTCAAGGGCGGTTGTTTCGTGGACGGCTCCGGCGACGCGGTGGTCGTCCGCAAGGCCGGGCTGGCGGTTGAGACCGGCGTCAACTACGTGACACCCTGGATCATGCGCCGCGGCCCCGGCGAGTCCGCCTTCGGCGGCAACGTGGCGATCAAGGGCTTCGGCAACTACAAAGACCCGGCTTTCGACGCGGGCGACCCGCTCGCCGGCCGGAACGTGAGCGCTTTCGCCCGGCGTAGCTGGCAGTTGTTCCGCGAGCATTGTGACCAGGTTTACGCCCAAGGCGAAGCCACTCGGCATGAGCTTTTCCCGGTGCATCTACCCGCCATGGCCCAGTTCCGCAAGATCGCCAGGATCCACGGCAAGGCCACGTTGACCGACGGGCAGGAGTCCACCCGGTTCGAGGATTCCATCGGCCTCTACGCCGACTGGATGAAGGTTGGCTCGGTTTGGGAGACGCCCTACGGCGCCTTGTTGCCGGAGGGGCTCGGGAACGTCTTGGCCGCGGGACGTTGTATTTCCGCCACCGGCCACGCCTGGGACGTGTTCCGGGTGATCCCGGCCGCCGCTATGACCGGCGAGGCGGCGGGCGTCGCCGCGGCCATGGCGGTCGAGCGGGGCGTTGATCCCGACGAGTTGCCGGTGGCGGACGTGCAAGCCCAGTTGCGCCGCAACGGGCTCAAGCTCCATCTCGACGAGATATTTCCCCTTGGCTCCGGAACTCGGCCGGGCTGACGCCGCGCAGCCGCTTGAACACCCGCGAGAAATGATAGCGGTCGCAAAAGCCCGCCCGCTCGGCTATCGCCTTGATGTCCAGCCGCGAATGGTGGAGCAGCGAACACGCCTCCTCGACGCGGCGCGTCCGGTTGTAGAGCTGCGGGCTCACCCCGGCCTCTTGCCGGAAGAGGCGCAAGAACGCACTTTGGCTCATCCCCGCCGTCCGCGCCAGCTCCTGGTTCGAGGAGGCGCCGCGTCCTAGCGTGGCCATCGCCGCCTCCACCCGCGGATCCATGCGCTCCACTGCCAACAGCTCCGGGGGCAGCAGCACCAACGCGGCTAGCACCGCCCGCAGCGCCAGGAGCGACTTGAGCGGTTGCGTCGTGGTCGCCATCGCTCGTCGGCACAAGGCCAGCGTCGCCTCGTCCCCGGGGAACTCGAAGACTCCCGGCCTGGCTCGCGCGTAGGGCGGCCCGGCCATGAAATGTACATAGAATTGCCGGGCGTGCCCGGGGCAGGAGACGACGAAATCGGTGTCCGGGGAGATCAACATCAGCTTCTCCGGGCCCAGGCCATGGCTGACGCCCTCGAGATGGACGAACGCCCCCGCGGCGTCGTTCCAGTAGAAGCGCCAATACGGGGCGGCGAGCCCTCCCTTGTTCCAGATGTCATGGAGGTCCTGCGAGGCCTTGACGGCGAGCAGCCGGATCTCCGGGTTGAAGCATTCGTTCTCCATGGAGCTATAACATACATATGAATCCGAGCTTTTTCCAAGTGAAATGATCATGGCGCGCACAAGATAGGCGGGGACGTGCATTTACCCGGCCCCGCCGCCGCGGTATAATGGGAGGAGTCGAACACAACCAAAGAGGCGATCATGCGCGGGAAGCACGTCTACGAGTTCATGTTCCCTTTGGGGCGCGTCCATGCGGGCGTGCCGTTGGGGAACGGTGGTTTCGGGGCTCTCGTCTGGGGGGACGGGGACTTGAACATCACGGTCTCCAGGAACGATTTCTGGGACCGCCGCAACGGGCAACAGTTGTTGGCGGGGGAGATCAGCTACAAGAAGCTCGTGACCGCCCACGGTCGTGGCGACGACGCCGAGGTCAAGCGTCTCTACGCCGCCACGACCAAGGTCAAGGACGAGGAGCGGCATATCCACAGTTCCCTCTTGCCCGTGGGGCGTTTCGAGCTGGCTTTCAAGGACGGCGAGAAGCCCTGGAAGGCGGTTCTCGACATCCGTGGCGGCAAGCTTGAAATCCTCTTCAAGTCACGGGGACGGCTCAGCCTTTTCCTGAGCCAGACCGAGGACGTCCTGCTGCTGGAGGACCCCGATCAGCTGGTCGAGCGCGTCGCCGCCCGGCCCGCTTGGGATTTCATGGAGGCGCAACTCAAGCTCCGGCTCTTCGAGCCCCCCCGGCGGCTGGACGACGGCTGGACGCAAGCTTGTCCCGAGGGCGACACCCTCGCCGCCCTTTGTCAGGACTGCTGCGGGGGACGGCGGCTTTTCAGCCTCGCGTTGGGCGGCGGCGGCGAGGAGGCCCGCCGCGCCGCCCTCGCCAACCTCGCGGCCGTGGCGGAGGACTGGGAGGGCTGCGTCAAGCGGAACCGCGAATGGTGGAGGGACTACTGGCGCGACGTCCCCGAGATAAAGATACCCTCCGCCTTTTTCGACAAGTTCGTCCCTTTCGCCCTCTACAAGTTCGCCGCCGCCACCAATCCGGGCGCCGCGAAGCCTTGCCCGTTGCAAGGCCCTTGGATCGAGGAGCATAAAATGCCCACCTGGAGCGCAGCCTACACCTTCAACGTGAACGTCGAACAGATCTACACGCTGGCGCTGCACGCGGGCAAGTTCAAGCACATGGCGCGGCTCTTCGACATGTTGGCCACGGAGCCTTTCAAGGAGGCGCTGCGCGGCAACGCCAAGACCATGTTCGGCGTCGAGGACGGCTATTTGCTGACCCATCATGTCAACGATCTGGGGCGGCAATGCCAGAACGGCTTCTCGACCCATAGCGCCCTCGACCACGCCGTGACCGCCTGGGTGGCGCACTTGCACTGGCAGTATTATCGTTACACTGGCGACTTGGCTTTCCTCCGGGACCGCGCCTATCCCTTCATGTGGGCGACGATGCGTGTCTACGAGGAGATGCTGGAGGAGCATGACGGGCGCCTTTCCATCCCCATGGCTCCTTCACCAGAATACGGCGTGTGTTTCAATTCCGGCGGTCGTTTCAGTCAGGAGGGGCGCGACCCCTCCATGCAGTTGGCCTGCGCCCACATGCTGGCGGCGGCGTTGACCGAGGCCGCCGCGGCGTTGTCCCTGCCGCCCCGCCCGATCTGGGCTGACATCCAGCGGCGCCTCCCGCGCTACACCTTGGTCAAGGACGAGCGCGGGCCGCGGATCGCCCTCTGGGAGGGCTTGGACTTGGACATCTCCCACCGGCATCATTCCCATTTGGGCTGCGTCTACCCCTTCGACACGCTAGGGGAGCTGTCCGCCGAGAGCCGCGCCGTGGTGGACAACTCGATCGACCACTGGCTGGAGAAGGGCATGGGCTTGTGGAGCGAATGGTGCATGCCGTGGGCCGCGCTCATTCAGACTCGGCTTGGATTCTCCGAGGCTCCGATGGTGTTGCTCGACATTTGGAAGGAGCTGTTCGTCAACGAGACGCTCGCCAGCGTCTACATCCCGAAGTTCCGGGGTGTCAGCGCCCACCGGAAGGAGCTCATCATGACCGACCGCGCCGACACCGAGATCATGCAGCTCGACGGCAGCATGGCCTGCGTCACCGCCCTATATGAGATGTTGGTCCATGAGCGCGCCGGGGTGGTCCGGTTGTTCCAGGGCGCGCCCGCCAAATGGCGGGACGCTTCGTTCCGGGGCATCCGCGTCCCCGGCGGGTTTAGCGTCAGCGCGGCGCGGCGGGAAGGCAAACTGGATTCGTTGCAAGTCCGGAGCGCGTTCGGCGGAAGGCTGCGGATCGAGGTGGAGGGCCGACTGTTGGAGTTGGACTTCAGCCCCGGCGAGGAACGGCGGATACTCCCGGCCTAACACGGCTTGCATTGCGTTTGGACATGCGGTAGTGTTTGCGATGCGTCCAAAGACCTGTGTCTATAAAACTGTCGCCGGGCATGAGCTGCTGGCGGACGTTTACCGTCCGTTCGGGGGCTTCGGTCTGGCCCCGGCTTTGCTGTGGCTGCATGGCGGGGCGTTGCTCGAAGGGTCGCGGAAGTGGCTCCACGACCGGCAGGTCGGGCTCTACCTGGAGGCGGGCTACGCCGTGGTCGCCGTCGACTACCGCCTCGCCCCCGCGAGCAAGCTGCCGGAGATCTTTTCGGACGTCCGCGACGCCCACGCCTGGCTCCTCGGCGACGCCGCGGACGAGTTCGGGCTCGACCCGGAGCGGGTCGCCGTGGTGGGGCATTCCTCCGGCGGTTATCTGGCGCAGCTGGCCGGATGCCATTTGTCGCCGCGTCCCAGGGCGGTGGTGTCCTTCTACGGTTTCTGTGAGGTCGAGGGCGAATGGGCCACCACCCCTTGCCCGAAGTATGCCCGCCAGCGGCCGGTCCCGGAGGAGGAGGCGTTCGAGCTGGTCACCGACGAGATTTTCTCCCGTGGCCAGGGTTTCCGTCAGAAGCTCTACGTCCACGCCCGGCAGCGGGGGACGCTGGGCAAGCTGGTTGGCGGCGACGTCGTCCCGGACTTGGATTGGTTCCAGCCGCTCCGCTCCGCCGGGCCGGACTTCCCCCCGGCGTTCCTGGCGCACGGGCTGGCGGACGAGGACGTGCCTGCGGCGCAGTCGGAGTTGATGGCGTCGCGGCTGGAGTCCTTGGGGGTGGGACGCCGCCTGGAGCTGGTCGCCGGAGCCGCCCACGCCTTCGACAACGACATGGCCGACCCGCGCAACCTCGCTTTGCTGGACGGGGCGCTGGCGTTTTTGTCCGCTCACTGCTGAGCGTCGTAACCCGGCAGCTCGACGGTGATGGTCGTTCCGGCCTCGTGGGAGCTTTCCATGCGGATGTCCCCGCCCAGGGTCTTGGCGATGAGCTTGGCGCTGTAGGTGCCCAAGCCGGTGCCGGTCTTCTTGCCGAAGGTGACGTACTTGTCGAAGAAGGAGTCCCGGATTTGCTGCGGCACCTCCATCTGGTTATGGATGGCCACGGTTTGCCGGGCGCCGCGATGTTCGAAGTCCACGGTGACCACGCCGTTTTCCGGGGAGGCCTCGACGGCGTTGCGGACGAGGTTGGAGAGCAAGGTGAAGCAGAGCAGCTCCTCGCCCAGGACTTGGAAGGTGGCGTCCCCCGCCGCGGGGGCGCCGTCGACGCGGACGTCGACGCGGACGGAGTTGGGCAGGGTCTTCAAGTTGAGCGCGATGGGCTTGAGCAAGCGGGGCAGGTTGACCAGGTCCGGCTCGAACTGGTAGGTTCCCTGCTCCATCTTGTAGATGGTCAGGGAGAGGTCGATCATTTGCAACATCCGTTCCCCGGCCTTCTCCACTTCGCCGAGCAGTTCCCGCTGCTCCTCGTTGAGGTTGGGCTGGGAGCGCAGGAGGCTGGGGATGCTGACGATGCCGAGCAACGGGGCTTTCAGGTCGTGGCGGATGATCCGCTCGACGTCCTCCCGGAGCCGCTCGGCGTTTTTCTTCTCGGTGATGTCGGTGACCGCTCCTTCGATGTAGCCCTCTTTAACCAGTTGCCGGGCGTTCATGCTCAGCAGACGCTGGTCTCCTTCCTTCGTCCTGATGGTGAACTCGAAATGGTGGATGGACTGGCTCTCTCGGAGTTGCTTGAGGAAAACCTCCCGTTGGCCCGGTTCGGCGTAGATGTCGATAGCCTTGTATTGGGCCAGCATCGCCTCGGGGGAGTCGAACCCCACCAGCTCCGCCATGGTTTTGTTGACGGAGAGGAACAGTCCATTGTCGGGGCTGGTGCGGAACAGCCCGACGAAGGCGGAGTTGTAGAGTCCCTTGTACTTCTCCTCGCTGAGCTTCAGCTCGCTTTCGGCCTTGATCCGCTCCTTGATCTCCTGCTTGAGTTGCATCGGCTGACGGATCGCCATCCAGATGAAACCATTGGACAGGAGGGCGATCACGCTTCCGAAAAGCCAGGTGAGCGCCACGTCGCCGCTTCTTTTCCACTCGGCGACGGGCGCCGCCCCCAGTTGCCAGGACCCACCGGGGAACTTAACGGCGATGACGGCGGGGGAACGGGAGAAAACCGAGCCGTCGCCCCAGAACACTTTATCTGACTTGTCGTCCCAGTTTTTGTCCCGTAACGCGATGTCCAGGTTGCCGTTCTGGGTTTTGAGCCCGGCCTGTTCTATGAGTTGTCTCGGGGCGAGCCGCGCGGTGGTGACGCCCCAGCGCTCCTGGCTTCCCGCCCGCTTCATGGCGACGGGGATGTGGAAAAGTGCGGCGACCTCTCCCTGGCCATCCAGGAATGGTCCGACGAGGATGGCTTTATGCTCCTTGAGCAGGATGGAGAGGACTTGTTTCGGGGCGAAGGGCATGGTGTCCGTCAGGGGCGTCCCCAGCAACCGCTTGCCGCCGTCGTCGCGCGGGTAGACTTGGGTGATCACCCCGTCCCGGGCCAGTTGCAGCGCCTTGATGTCTCCGTTCCTGATCATCATGCCCATGGCGTGTCGGTTGAACTCCTGGTCGCCGAGTTCGTGGACGCTCGCGATGTGTTCGGCCAGCGTGGACAGCAGGTGGAAGCGGGCGAGGATGGCGTTTTCCAGCTTGTCTCCCAGGGAGCTGAGGCGGTTGAACTCCTCCAATTGGGCGTTCTTTAGCTCCCGTTCGGCCTCGACTTGGGCGAAGGCGTAAGTGACGCCCAGGATCGCCAAGCTCGCCAGGAGGCAGCAGGCGCCGGGGATCAGGATGTTCTTCTCCAAAATGTTGCGCATCTAGACATTCCGAATTGTTGGGCCGTCGTTAACTGTAGCCTCTTGTCCGGTGATTTGACAGTCCGCCGGGTTGGGATGTTCCATGATTTACGCGTTTTCGGCATCTGGCCGGATGGATTTTCGCTGGGACGCGGGATAATGTTCCAGGCAAAGGAGCGTGAATGGATAATAAGAACCTTAAACTTTTGTCGTTGTTTTCCGGCTGCGGCGGGATGGACCTGGGCTTCGAGGGCGGTTTTCCCGTGTTGCGCAAGTCCCTCAATCCGGCCTTCGCCTCCGGCAAGGCGGCGGTGGACGGCGATTGGGCGACGCTGCCGCGGAACGGCTTCGAGACGGTTTTCGCCAATGACATCCGCCCGGGCGCCAAGGTGGCCTGGGAGAACTATTTCCAGCGTCCCGGGGTCTTTCACGTCGCCAGTGTCGTCGACTTGGTCAAGGCCGCCAAGCGCGGCGAGTGGAGCTTCCCGGAGGCGGACGTGGTGACCGGCGGTTTTCCCTGCCAGGACTTCAGCCTCGCCGGCAAGCGGGCCGGTTTCGAGTCGGCCGTCGGGCACCACGGCGGCAAGCTTGGGGAGGGGGACGAGCCCGCCGAGGAGAACCGCGGCAAGCTTTACATGTGGATGCGCGAGGTCATCGGCCTGGTCCGGCCTCGGATCTTCGTCGCCGAGAACGTCAAGGGGCTCGCCAGCTTGGGCGACGTGAAACAAATCATCGAGGAGGACTTCCGCAACGTGGGCGGCGGCTATGTCGTGGTCACGGCCAAGACGTTGGCCGCGCCGGAGTTCGGCGTCCCCCAGACCCGCGAGCGGGTGATTTTTTTCGGGTTCAGGAAGGACGCTCTCCGTCCCGAGGCGGCCGCGGCCCTCCAGCTCGACGTCGTGCCGGCCCAATACGACCCCTATCCGCAGCCCACCCACCGGAGCGCCAAGCTCAAGGTCCGCAGCGCCAAGGGCTTGCCCCCGCCGCCGACTTGCGGCGACGCCTTCGCCGGGCTGCTTGAGCCGGAGGACAGCCCCGACCCGTCCCAGCGGGCTTATTCCAAGGCCGCATGGTACGGGAAACATTGTCAGGGCAACCGCGAGCTCGACTTGACCGTCCCAGCCCCGACCATCCGTTCCGAGCACCATGGCAACATCGAGTTCCGGCGCCTGGCGGCGGAACATGGCGGCGTCCACGACGAGGAGCTGGCCAGGGGCTCGCGCGAGCGCCGCTTGACGGTGCGCGAATGCGCCAGGGCCCAGACGTTCCCCGACAACTACGAGTTTGTCCGCCGTGGCGCCCTGTCGACGTCCGAGGCCTATAAACTCATCGGTAACGCCGTGCCGCCGCTGCTGGCCTACCACATCGCCCGGCGGCTACGGGCCATCATCCCCGCGCTTTTCGGGACATGAGCCCCACGGTTTATCTGGTGGACTTGGCGACGCCCCGCCCGGAGTCCTTGCTGGCCACCGCTTTGGACAAGGCCCCGACCGCCTGGCGGTCCTTGGTGGAGCGTTTCGTCCGCCCCGCCGACCGGCTCCGGAAGCTCGGCTCGTTGGCGCTCGCCAGCCACATGCTGGGGGAGGGGCGCTTGTTGACCCCCGACGTGTCGGAGCCCCGGGGCAAGCCGTGTTTCGCGGAGCGTCCCGACTTCCATTTCAATCTTTCCCATTCCGGCGGCTTCGTGGCGGGCGCCGCCGGCGGCCGCCCCGTCGGGATTGACATCGAGCAAGTCCGGGCCTTCGACGATCCGCTCGAGTTGGCCGAGCGTTTCTTCGCCCCCGACGAGGCCGCCTTGATCAGGGCCCGCCGGGGAGGGGACAGGGTGGATTTGTTTCTGACTCTCTGGACGATGAAGGAGAGCGTGGCGAAGGCCGACGGCGGCGGGTTGGCGAACTCGCTGCGCGACTTTTCCGTGGTCGCATCCCTCAATGACCCCGCCGCCTCCGTGACGTTGAACGGCAGGCGCTGGTATGTCCAACGACTCCCCATGTTAGAAGGTTATAAAATGTCGTTATGCGTAATTGAACTTGGCCCCCCGCATGATATAATTGCTGCGGACTTGGAGTCGTTGCTGCGGCGGCTTGGCTTGTGAGAGAGAGGCGATGGACGCGGACGAGCTCGAACAACTTTTAATAAAATTCAACGACACCCGCAGGGATTATCCCCGCGGCGTTTTGCCGTTTCAACTGGTGGAGAGCCTGGCGGAGCGTTGCCCGGACATCCCGGCGGTCGTGGACGAGTCCGCGAGCCTAAGCTACCGCGAGTTCAACGCGTTGGCCAACCGTTTGGCGCGCCGGCTGCTGGACGCGGGCTTCGGGAAGGGCCGCGCCGTGGCGGTGTCCCTGCCGCGGTCGCCGCTGGCCCTGGCCGTCTTCCTGGCGGCGCACAAGGCCGGGATGGCTTACGTCTACCTCGACCCCCAGTATCCCCGGACGCGGGTGGAGGACATCCTGGCCGACCTGGCCCCCGTCGTGGTGGTCACCGTCCCGGGCGCGGCGGACAACCTGCCCGGAGGGGTGGAGACGTTGGACGCCAGCGGCTTGGCGGACGGCCCCGACCCCGGCTCTCCCGCGGTGGCCGTCTCCGGCTCCGACCCGGCCTACTATATTTTCACCTCCGGGACGACCGGGCGGCCCAAGGGCATCCGGGTGCGCCAGGAGAACCTCGCCAATCTGGTCTTCTGGTGCCAGGACTACTACGACATCGAGGTCGGCGAGGTCGCCACGCAGATGGCGCGGCTAACCTTCGACACCTCGGTCTGGGAAATCTGGTCGAACCTCTGCGCCGGCGCCACCTTGTGGCTCATGCCCGAGGAGGTGCGCCAGGACATCACCCTCATCCCCGGCTGGCTGAGCCGGGTGAACGCGCGGCATTGCATGTTCTCCACGGCGCTCGCCGAGCGGTTGATGTGTTTGGACATGGGCGGCAATCCGCAGCTGCGGCATTTCAACGTCGGCGGCGAACGCCTGAAAACCCGGCCCCCGGTGGGCTTCCCCGCGTTGGTCGTCAACCAGTACGGGCCGTCCGAGGGCACCGTGGTGGCGACGGCCGCCGTGGTGGAGGCGGAGGGCGAGTCGGCCCCGGGGATCGGCAAGCCCATCGCCAACTGCCAGATCTACATCCTCGACCCCCAGCTCCGCCCGGTCCCCCTCGGCGAGGAGGGCGAGCTCTGCATCGGCGGGGCGCAGGTCAGCGACGGCTACGTGGGCAACCCCGAGCTCAACCGCGCCTGTTTCGTCCCCAACCCGTTCCTGGACTATCTCCGCGGCCGGGGGGCGCGGTGCTCGGACGTCATCTACCGTACCGGCGACCTCGGCAGGTGGACGCCCGCGGGCGAGCTCGAATACGTGGGGCGCCGCGATTTGCAGGTCAAGCTCCGTGGCTTCCGGATCGAGCTGAGCGAGATCGAGGCGGCGTTGGCCGCCCATCCCGCCGTCGCCACCGCCGCCGTCCAGAAGGTGGGCGAGGCCCTCGTCGCCTTCGTGGTCCCTGGCGGCGAGGTCGAGGCCGAGGCGCTCAGAAGCCATTTGGAGGCCCGCTTGCCGGACTACATGGTGCCCGCCCGCTTCCATTTTTTGGAGCGATTGCCGCTCACCGTCCACAACAAGGTCGATCGGGCGAAGCTCCTGGAGCTCGGGGCTGCGCCGCGTCCCGGCCGCGCCGCGGCGCCGCTGGAGGGCCGGACGCAACGGCTCGTCGCGGAGGCTTGGACGGTCCAGGCCGGGCTGCCCAGGGACTTGGCCGCCAACGACAATTTTTTGGAGCTGGGGGGGCATTCCATCACGGCGGCGCTGGTTTGCGCCGCCCTCTCCAAGCGGCTGCAAGTCGCCCTGCGGCCGGTCGAGCTGCTGCGTTCGGCCGACCTGCGGGACTTCGCCGCGCTGGTGGACTCCAAGGCCTCGGAGGGCGAGGACGGCCGTCAAGTCGTCCGGCTCCCCGGCCCTAGGCTGTCCTTCCCCGCCTCAAGCCCCCAGCGGGGCACCTGGATGGGCGAGTCGGCGTCCGCCTCGGGCAGCCTTTACAACATCACCACCGTCTACCACGTCGACGGCCCCCTGGACGCCAGACGCTTCCTCGACGCCCTCCGGGAGGTGCTCGGACGTCACGAGGCATTCCGGACCGCCTTCGCCGTCAAGGACAACGCCCTCTGTCAGGAGCTCGCGCCCTCCGTCGCCTTCGACCTCCCTTTCCAGGATCTCAGCGCCAGCCCCGACTGTTTCGACTCGACGCTGGAGTCCCTTGGGAACACCCGTTTCGACCTCTCCGTCCCTCCCTTGTTCCGTGGCTGCTTGGTCCGGCTCGGGCCGGAGTCCCACAAACTGCTGTGGGTGATCCACCATTCCATCTTCGACGGCTGGAGCGCCGCCATTTTCCTGCGCGAGCTTTACGCCGCCTACCAGGGACGGCTGCGCCCGTTCGCCGGGGACGAGCCGGACTACCCTGATTTCGCCGTCTGGCAGCAACGGCGGATGGCCGCGGCCCAGGACGACATCGAGTATTGGACCAAACGCCTGGCCGGGGTGGTCTGGCCGTTGCCCCTGCCGTTCGACCGTCCCCGCCCCCCCGGCGTCCCCTCCGGCGACGGCGCGCGGGTGGCTTTCGTTTTCGACTCCGAGCTGACGGCCGGGCTCCGGCGCTTGGCCGAGTCGCGGCGCGGCAGCTTGTTCTGCGTCCTCCAAACCCTGTTCCAGACGCTGCTCCACAAATACGCCCCCGCCAAGCGGGTCGTGACCGGCACGGTCGCCGCCAACCGCGACGTCCCCGGCACCCAGGACATCGTGGGAGCCTTCATCAACACCTTGATCCTGGCGAACGATTTCGACGGCGACCCGTCCTTCTCCGAGCTTCTGGGGCGGATGACGGACACGGTCTACGACGCGGTGACGCGGCAGGAGACCCCGTTCGAGGCGGTCGCCCGGGCCTTGGGGTTCAAGGGCATCCAGCGCTGGAACCCCGTGTTCCAGGTCTCGTCGCTCTTGCAGGACCTGCCCTGGCCCTCCGGCGCCCCGGACGGCTGGAACGTCCGTTGCGAGGAGGTCGGTAACCACAAGTCAAGGCTCGACCTCTTCCTGATGTTCGAGAGCTGCTGCGCGGGCTTGGACGCCTGGGTGGAGTACAGCTCCGACCTTTTCGACGCCGCCACCGTGGAGACTATGGGCCGGAACCTGGTCGCCTTGGCGCGGCAGGTGGTCGACAACCCGGAGCGACGGCTATCGGAGCTCCAGGCGCCGGAGCTTTATCCTTGCGAGCGCAAACCCAGCTGCGTCCTGATCGGCGAGACCACGTTGATGCGGCAATGCGCCGAGGCTCTCGCCGCCGCCGGGATGCGGGTCGACCGCGTCCTCAGCGACGACCCCGCCGTTCTGGACTGGGCCAGGGGCGAAGGGATCAACGCCATCGCCCCGCGGGGCAAGGCCGCCATCCGCCCCTTCCTCGCCGCCAAACCTTACGACTACTTGTTCAGCGTGGTCAACAAATACCAGCTCGACCAGGCCACGTTGGACAGTTGCGGCCGTTGCGCCGTCAACTACCACGACTCGCTCTTGCCCGCCTACGCCGGGGTCAACTCCACCTCCTGGGCGATCATCAATCAGGAGTCCGCCCATGGGGTCACCTGGCATGTCATGACGGCGGCGTTGGACAGCGGCGGCATCCTCAAGCGACGGACGGTGGACATCGTCCCGGACGACACCGCCTTCACCCTCAACGCCAAATGCTACGAGGCGGCTGTCGAGACGTTCCGGGAGCTGGTGGCGGAGCTCGCCGCCGGACAAGTTCAACCTGAGGCCCAGGACTTGTCCCGGCGCAGTTACTACCCCTTGCGAGCCAGGCCCGGCAACGCCTGCGTCCTGGACTGGGAACAGGGGGCGGAGAGGCTCGCCGCGCTTGTCCGCGGCCTCGACTTCGGTCATTACCCCAATCCCCTGGGCATTCCCAAACTGTTCCTGGGGGAAGGCTTCGCCCTTTGTCCGCAAGCGGAGGCGTCCCTGGTGAAGTCGACGCTTCCGCCCGGCACTGTGGCCGCGGTCGACGGCGGGATCTTGGCCGTCGCCACCTCCACCAACGACCTCACGCTCGGCCCCCTGGCCGACGTCGACGGACGGTCGACCACCCTCGGACTGGCCGTTTCCGCCCGTCTCCCGGCCCTGGGGGAGCGGCGCGCCCAGGCGTTGGACGCCGCTTACAAAGCGTTGTCCCCCAAGGAGGATTTCTGGCTGGCCAGGTTGGCGTGTGTAGCCCCGTTGGCGTTGCCGCTCCTCGCTGGCCATGAGGGGCAGGGCCGCGGCTTGCTGGAGCTGAACCTGCCACCCATGGAGGTGGAGACGCTACTGGTCGCCTACGCCGCTTTCCTGTCCAAGCTGGGCGACTCCGAGGATTTCGACCTTGGGTTGCGCCATGTGGCGCCCGAGGGGGCGGAGGCCTTGTTCGCCGCTTACGTCCCATGGCGGGTCCATGCCCCCGCGGGGGAGGGGTTCGTCCGGCCCCGTCTCCTGGCCGACTTGGCGCGGCTGCGGGAGCACGGCGGCTATTGCCGCGACATCTTCCTGCGGCATCCGGAACTGCGGAGCTCCGTCCGTCCGGCATACCGCTGCGGCGTGTCCCTCGCGGCCGACCTCGGGCCGAACCCACCGCCTTTGACCTTGGTCGCCTTGCCGGGACTGGCCAGCCTTTCCGTCGATTTCGCGGTCATCGCCCGGTCCGAGGCCGAGGATTTCGCCAGGCGCCTCGCCCTTTTCCTGGCGAACTTGGCCGAGAACCCGGGCCGTCCGCTCGCCTCCGTCCCCTTGCTCTCCGCCGTCGAGCGTCACCGGGAGCTGGTGGAATGGAACGACACCGCCGTGGATTTCGGGATCGACCGCCCTTACCACGCCTGTTTCTCCGCCCAGGCCGCCCGGACGCCGGAGGCGGTCGCCGCCAAGTTCCTGGGCGAGCCGCTGACTTTCGCGGAGCTCGACGTCCGCTCCAACCAGTTGGCGCGGCATCTCCAGCGCCACGGGGCGGGGGAGGGGGACGTGGTGGCTTTCGCCTTGGAACGTTCGTTGGCCGTCCCCATCGCCATCCTCGGGATAATGAAGGCGGGAGCGGCGTACCTGCCTCTGGACATCAACTATCCGGCGGAGCGGCTCTTGCACATGTTGCGCGACTCCCGCGCCAAGTCGCTGGTGAGCGACTCGGCCGTGTTGGGGCGGCTCGGACTCAAGCCCGGCCACGCCGTGCTGCTGGACATGGAGCGGGACGAGATCGCGGGCGAGGAGGGGGGGCCTTTGCCCGTCACGACCTCCCCGGACTCCTTGGCTTATGTCATCTACACCTCCGGCTCCACCGGCCAGCCCAAAGGGGTCGAGATCACCCACCGCAATTTGCTCAACCACAACCACGCCGCCATCCGGGCCTTCGGCTTCGGCCCGGACGACGTCTTCGCCCAATGCGCCGCCCTCAGCTTCGACATCTCGGTGGAGGAGCTCTTCCCCGCCTGGCTGCTTGGCCGTCCCGTGGTCTTCCGCCCGGCGGGGGCGCTGGGCTCGATCCAGGCGTTCTTCGCCTTCGTCCGCGCCGAGGGTGTGACCGTGCTCGACCTGCCCACCGCCTTCTGGCACGAGCTGGTCCTCGCCTTGGAGTCCATCCCCTTGCCCGACTGCATCCGGACGGTGGTCGTCGGCGGTGAGAAGGCCTCGCCCGAGCGCTTCGCCCTGTGGCGGAAGCTCGCGCCCAAGGGCGTCCGGCTTTTCGACAGCTACGGCCCGACCGAGACCACGGTCATCGCCACCAGTTGCGAGCTCGATGGCTCCGACATGTCCATCGGCAAGCCCCTGGCCAACGTCAAGGCCTACGTGCTCGACCGGCACCTGTTCCCGGTTCCGCCGGGCAGCGCGGGCGAGCTTTACCTTGGCGGCGACTGCGTCGGCAGGGGCTATCTGGGCAACCCCGGACTGACCGCCCGGAGCTTCCTGCCCGACCCTTTCGCGGCCAAGGGCCGCGTCTACAAGACCGGCGACTTGGTGGAACGGCGCATGGACGGGGCGTTGGTCTTCGTGGGGCGGGTGGACAACCAAGTCAAGTTGCGCGGCTTCCGCGTCGAGCTGGACGGCGTCAAGGCCGCGCTGGAGGAACGCCATGACATCAAGGACGCCGTGGTGGTCGTGCGCGAGGACGTCCCGGGGACGCGCCGCCTCGCCGCATACTACGTCGCCAGCGGCGGCCATGACCTTGACGCCAAGGAGCTCCACCAGCATCTATCCCATTCCCTGCCCGACTACATGCTGCCGTCTAGTTTCACCCGTCTGGACGCCTTCCCCATGACCCCCGCGGGCAAGCTTGACCTCAAGGCCTTGCCGGAGCCGCGGGAGTCCCAGGGCGTGTCCGTCGACGGCTACGTTCCTCCCTGCACCCCGGAGCAGCAGACCATCTGCAACATTTTCCGCGACGTCCTGGGGGGGCGTCAAGTGGGGATACGAGACAATTTCTTCGAGCTCGGAGGGGATTCGCTCATGACCATCCGGGTCATCGACAAGCTGCACAAGGCCGGGCTGGAGCTGTCGGTGGAGCAGCTCTTCAAGCGCCCCACGGCCGAGCATCTCTCCGAACTGGCGCAGGCCACCTTTGTCGTGCCGCCCCCCGGCGAGCCGCCCTGCCTCGTGGAGCTGCACCGTGGCGCCCCTGGCTTTCCGGCGCTATTTCTGGCGCACACGCCGCCGGGCGATTTGCTCGGCTACGTCAACCTGGTCCAATGTTTGGACAAGCGGCTGCCCGTCTATGGTTTCCAGTCCGTCGGCCTCTCCGACAAGGACGCCTGCCATACTAGCATCGAGGCGATGGCGGCGTATTACATCGGGGTCATGCGTCGGCACCAGCCCCAGGGGCCATACCTGCTGGGTGGTTGGTGCTTGGGCGGCACGATCGCCTTCGAGATGGCCCGCCAACTGTGCGGGAACGGCGTCCCGGTCGCCTTGCTGGCGGTGTTCGACAGCACGGGCTACCCGCCTCGCGGCCTCGCCTTGGCCTACCACATGGAGCGGATTGGCAGTCTGTTGCGGATGGGGCCGGGGGCGCTTTGCCAGTTCCTGGCGGATAAAATCCGTGGCGACTATGACGCCGACCAGGACAACGAGGGGGATGGCTTGTTCAAGGATATCGGGATGTTCGCCAACCGCTCGTTGGTCCGGCGGGCGAACGTCGCGGCGTTGCGGCTTTACCATTCGCGGCCCTATCCTGGCAAGGTGACCGTCTTCAAGGCGTCGGCGAACGACGGTTATCTCGACAGCCCGACCTTGCGCTGGGAAACCATCGCGGCCGAGGTCGAGGTTTTTGTCACCCCCGGCGAGCATGGAACCCAGCTGAAGCCGCCTCACGTCCAGGCTTTGGCGGACGCGCTCATGGACTGTGTGCGAGGCGCGTGCCCCCAAGCCTTTTCGCCAGGGGCTCATTGAACTTGCGCCCTGCTTGTGTTATGCTTTACGAGTGAAGGTTTTCGCGACAAATCCCAAGGAGCCGACAATGCGTGACGACAGAGCCGACATTCCTTTCCCCCTTTCCCGGGCGCAAAGCCGTTTGTGGTTCCTTTGCCAATATGGCGGCGCCCACAACGGCGTCTACAACGCGTCTTTCGCCCTGAGGTTCAACGGCAAGCTGGACGGCCATGCTTTGGGGCATGCCTTCGCCTATCTGGCCGCCCGCCACGCCGCCCTTCGGACGGTGTTCGAGGCCACCGCCGGCGCGCCTAGCCAGAGAACCCTGGCATCCTGGCGCCCCAAGCTGGAAGTCCAGGCCGTCGCCGCCGACAAGCTTGACGCGGAACTGGCCGCCGCGGCCCAGCGCGACCTTGGCCTGATGGGTGGGACGCCCCCATGGGAAGTCCGGCTTTTCGAGGTGGACGGCACCTCGCAGTTGCTGTTCCTCAATCTCCATCACATCCTCTGTGACGGTTGGTCAGGCGGGGTGCTGTTCCGCGATTTGGCCGAGGCCTACAACGCCTTTCTCGCAGGTCGTGAGCCCCGCTTGCCGGCGCTCGTGGGCGGTTACTCCGACCAAGTTCGTTTTTGGCAAGAGCAGGAGCGGGGCGAGGACTACGCCGCCGACTTGCGCTTCTGGGAGGAACGGCTCCGCGGCGCCAGCCCTCTTGAGATCCCCACCGACTACCCGCGGCCGCCCGAGGTCACCTTCGAAGGGGATCTTGTCAAGGCCAGTTTTGGCCAGGCTTTCCTCGCCCGGCTCGAGAACTTCGCGGCGGAGCGCCACTCCACGCTTTTCATGACACTGTTGACCGCCTTGAACGTCCTGTTCCGGCGCTACGGGGCGGGGGAGGACATCGTGGTCGGCGCGCCGGTGGCGAACCGTCTCGCCGAGGCGTCGGAGGAGCAGGTGGGGCTCTACGTCAACGTCTTGGCGCAGCGGACGGTACTGCCCGGCTCGCCAAGTTTCGCCGAGGCGCTGGCCATCGTCCGGGACGGCTGGCTGGAGTCCTATGCCCGGCAAGCCACGCCGCTGGACGCGGTCGTGGACGCCCTGGGCGTCAAGCGCGGAGCCTCCAGCTCGCCTCTCTTCCAGTCGATGATCGCGTTGCAGAACGCTTGGCTCGGTTCCGCCCTCAACTTCGGGGGGGTGCAGGGCAAGGAGATCAAAGTCCACAACGGCGGAGCCATGTTCGACCTCTATTTCGAGTTCGATGCAGCCCCCGGCTCTTTGCAGTTCCACCTCGAGTACAACACGGCGCTTTTCGCCCGGGCCACCGCCGAGCGGCTCGTCGCCCATTTCAAGACGCTGCTGGAACGCGCCGTCGACAACCCCGACGTCTCCATCGACAAACTGCCGATGCTCAGCCAAGCCGAGAGCGCCGCCCAGTCCTCCATTTGGAACGGCCCCGCCAGGGACTATCCCCTCGACAAGTCCCCCGAGGAGCTCTTCGAGGAATCGGCCCGCCAGCGTCCCGACCAGGTGGCGGCGCGCTCCGAGGGCAAGGCCGTCACCTATCGCGAGCTTTCCGAGCTCTCCTCCCGCGTCGGCGCCCGCCTGACGGAGCTGGGGGTGGAGCCCGGCGACTTGGTCGCCGTTTGCATGGGGCGTTCCACCGACTTGATCGCGGTCCTGCTCGGCGTGCTCAAAAGCGGAGCCGGATACCTGCCCCTCGACCCGGAATTGCCCGTCGCGAGGCTGGAGTTCATGCTTCAGGAAGCTTGCCCCAGGGTTTTGGTCACCGAGTCCGCGTTGCTGGACCGCCTCCCTGGCCCGCGACGCGCGTCGCTGCTTCTGGACAAGGAGCTCGACGCCCTCAAGGCCTTGGCTCTACCGCCGCCACGGCCGGGGCGCCCCGACCCCGAGAGTCCGGCCTATGTGCTCTACACCTCCGGCTCCACCGGCAAGCCCAAGGGGGTGATGGTGCCGCGCCGCGCCTTGACCAACCTGCTGCTGTCCATGCTGGAGCAACCCGGTCTCAAGCCCTCCGACACCATGCTGGCCCTGACCACCCTGAGTTTCGACATCGCCGAGCTGGAGCTGTATCTGCCTCTGCTCGCCGGGGCCACGGTCCACATCGTCGAACGGACGGTGGCGCAAGACGTCTTCGAGCTTATCGGGTTGCTCCAAAGCCCAGCGGTAAACGTCGTCCAGGCCACCCCCTCGCATTACAAGATGCTGTTGGACGCCGGTTGGACCCCGGACGCCCGGTTCAAGCTCTTCTGCGGCGGCGAGGCCTTGACCGCGGCCTTGGCGGAGCGCCTCCTCCAACATGGGGCCGAGCTTTGGAACATGTACGGCCCCACCGAGACCACTGTCTACTCGGTCATCCACCAAGTCAAGTCCGCCCAACCGCCCATCCTGATCGGCAGGCCCATCGCCAACACCCAGGCGTACGTCCTGGACAAGCATCTCAACCCGCTGCCCGTCGGGCTACCAGGTGTCTTGTACCTTGGTGGCGCCGGGCTGTCAAAGGGCTACCTCAACCGCTTGGACATCACCGCCGAGCGTTTCGTCTCCAACCCCCAGGGCCAGGGGCTGGTCTACAACACCGGCGACCTGGCGCGTTTCCTGCCGGACGGCTCGCTCCAGTGCCTTGGCCGCGACGACTTCCAGGTCAAGATCAGCGGCCACCGCATCGAGCTCGGCGAGATCGCCTCCACGCTGCTCCGCCATGGCTCCGTCGCCGACGCCGTGGTCGTCGCCCGCGCCATGCCCGACGGCGGCAAACGCTTGGCGGCCTATTATCTCGCCAAGGACCAAAAGGACATCGACCCCCACCAGCTCCGCTCGGCGCTCTTCAAGGAACTGCCCGACTACATGGTGCCCGCCGACTACGTCCGGCTCGAGTCCTTCCCCCTCACTCCCAGCGGCAAGGTCGACCTCAAGGCGTTGCCGGCCCCCGGCGTCGCCGTCGCTTCGGGAGACTTCGCCGTCCTGTCCACCACCGAGGAGATCCGGCTCGCCACCCTTTGGAAGGGCCTGCTCCACTGTGGACAGCTCGGCGCCAACAGCGACTTCTTCGCCTCGGGCGGCAACTCGTTGCTGGCGACCCGCCTTATCCACAAAATCCAGGAGACCTTCCACGTCCGGTTCCGCATCCGGGACATCTTCGAGAAAAGCACCCTCGCCGCCCAGGCCGCCGCCCTCCAGGCGCTGGCCGCGGCGAACGCTCCACGCCCTTTGCCGGACACGCCTTTCCCCTTGTCCCGGGCCCAGAGCCGTCTTTGGTTCCTCTGCCAGTTCGGCGAAGGCGGCAAGGGCGTTTACAACGTGCCCTTGGCGCTGAAGCTCGACGGCAAACTGGACGTCCGGGCTTTGGAGAAGGCCATGGGGTTCCTGGCCGAGCGCCACGAGGTCCTCCGTTGCGTTTTCGACTCCGTCGACGGCCTGCCCCGCCAGCGGATCCTGGCAACTACCCCGTTCCAGCTTCCATTCCGGCCAGTCGGCGCCGCGGAACTGGACGACGTCCTAGCGGTGGAGGCGCGGCGGGAACTCAGTTTGGAGTCCGGGAAACCGCCCTGGGAAGTCCAGCTCTTCGAGGTGGACGGGGCCTGGCAACTGCTGTTTTTCAACCTTCACCACATTCTCTGCGACGGCTGGTCCATCGAGGTTTTGGGCCGTGACTTGGCCGAAGCCTACAACGCCTTCCTCGACGGCCGGGCACCGCGGCTCCCCGAGCTCCGAGGCAGCTACGCCGACCAGGTGAGCTCCTGGGAGGCGCAGGAAGGCAGCCCGGAATACGCAGAGGATCTGCGTTTCTGGACGGAACGGCTGCGCGGTTATAGCGATCTGGCCATCCCGTTGGACTATCCGCGGCCGGCTCTGGCGTCTTTCGACGGTGATAGCGTCGAGCTTGACGTCGGCTCGTTTGCTCGGTTTCAGATGTTCTCCCGCGAACACGGCGCCACCCTCTTCATGACCTTGCTGACCACGTTGAACGTCCTGTTCCGGCGTTACGGCGCGGGGGAGGACATCGTGGTGGGCGCGCCAGTGGCCAACCGTCCCGACCAGGAGATGGACAACAAGGTTGGGTTGTTCACGAACGTCCTGGCGCAGCGCACGGTCCTGTCCGGCTCGCCGAGCTTCGCCGAGGCTCTCGCCGTCGTGCGGGACGCTTGGCTGGAGGCCTCCTCGCGGCAAAGCTCTCCGCTCGACGCCATCATCGACGCCCTGGGGGTCAAGCGCGACAGTTCCCGTTCCCCGATTTTTCAGACGCTGCTCGTCTTGCAATATTCCACCCGCCAGCGTCTCAAGTTTGGCGCGGTCGAAGGGCAAGACTACCCCGTCCGCAACGGCGGCGCGAAATTCGACCTCACTTTCGCGTTCGAGGAAGCGGACGGCTCCTTGCGCATGGAGCTCGAGTACAACACCTCCCTCTTCGCCCGCGTCACCGCCGAGCGCTTCGCCGCCCATTTCCACGCGCTGCTGGAAAGCGCCATGGCCAATCCAGGCATGGCTATCGACAAGCTGCCGATGCTCACCCCGGCGGAACTCAAAAACCAACTGACCACCTGGAACGACACCGCCAGGCCCTATCCCTTGGACAAGTCCCCGGAGGCCCTCTTCGAGGACGTCGCCCGCCAACGCCCCGAGCAGGTGGCGGCGCGTTCCGAGGGCAAGTCCATAACTTACCGCGAGCTTTCCGAGCTCTCCTCCCGGATCGGCGCCCGTCTGAACGCCCTCGGGGTCGGCGCCGGGGATCTGGTGGCGATCTACGCTAGGCGTTCCACCGACCTGCTGGCGGTCCTCCTCGGGGCGCTCAAGAGCGGCGCGGGCTACTTGCCCCTCGGCCCCGACTTGCCCGCCGCCAGGTTGGAGTTCATGCTCCAGGACGGCCGCCCCAAAGTCCTGGTCACCGAGTCCGACCTCCTGGACAAGCTCCCCGCCCATGACGCCACGGCCTTGCTGCTGGACCAGGAGCTCGACGGCCTCAAGGCCTCGGAGCTCCCGCCCCCCTCCGCTCCGTCCGACCCGGAGAGCCTGGCTTACGTCCTTTACACCTCCGGCTCCACCGGCAAGCCCAAAGGGGTGCTGGTGCCGCGCCGCGCCTTGACCAACTTGCTGCTGTCCATGCTGGAACGCCCCGGCCTCAAACCCTCCGACACCATGCTGGCGCTGACCACCTTGAGCTTCGACATCGCCGAGCTGGAGATGTACCTCCCCCTGCTCGCCGGGGCCACGGTCCACATCGCCGAGCGCGGCGTCGCCCTCGACCCGTTCCTGCTCATCGACCTCATCGCCAAACAACACATCAACGTCGTCCAGGCCACTCCCTCGCACTACAAGATGTTGCTCGACGCCGGATGGGAGCCGGACGCCCGGCTCAGGCTCTTCTGCGGCGGCGAGGCCTTGAACGCCGCGTTGGCGGAGCGGCTCCTCGCGCGTGGCGCCGAGCTTTGGAACATGTACGGCCCCACCGAGACCACCGTCTACTCGGTCATCCACCCCGTCAAGTCCGCCCAGCCGCCCATCCTCATCGGCAAGCCCATCGCCAACACCCAGGTCCATGTCCTGGACAAACATCTGAACCCGCTTCCCGCCGGGGCGCCGGGCGTTTTGTACATCGGCGGCGCCGGGTTGGCCCAGGGCTACCTCAACCGTCCCGAGACCACCGCCGAGCGCTTCGTCCCCAACCCCTTCGGCCAGGGACGGCTCTACAACACCGGCGACCTGGCGCGCTTCCTGTCGGACGGCTCGCTCGAATGTCTGGGCCGCGACGATTTCCAGGTCAAGATCAACGGCCACCGCATCGAGCTAGGGGAGATCGAGGCCACTTTGCTCCGCCATGGCGCCGTCGCCGACGCCGTGGTCGTCGCCCGCTCCGACGCCGAGGGCCGCGTCCGTCTGGTCGCTTATCTCAAGCCCCAGCCCGGAGCCCAGCCCGAGAACCTCCGCGACTTCCTCGCCCCCTTGCTGCCGGACTACATGGTCCCGGCCTTTTACGTGATGCTCGACGCCTTTCCTTTGACTCCCAGCGGCAAAGTCGACCGCAAGGCTTTGCCCGAGCCGTCCTTGTCCACGGACGTCCAAGTGGCCGCCTACGTCGCGCCTTTCACCCCGGAGCAGCAGACCATCCGCGACATCTTCAGCCAAGTGTTGGGAGGGGCGCGGGTGGGGATCAAGGACAACTTCTTCGAGCTGGGCGGCGACTCGCTCATGACCATCCAAGTCATCGCCCGGCTCCACCAGACGGGCCTGGAAGTGGCGGTGGAGCAGATCTTCAAGAACCCGACCGCCGAACAGCTGGCCGAGGTGGTCCGCCCGCTGTTCGCCGCTGGCCGCGAGGGCGAGACACCCTGCATGGTGCAGCTGCAGAAAGGCGCGTCCGGCCGCCCGGCCTTGTTTCTGGCCCACACTCCGCCGGGAGATCTGTTGGGTTACGTCAACTTGGTCCAATGCTTGGACAAAGAGTTGCCCGTCTACGGCTTCCAGTCCGTCGGCCTCTTCGACAAGGCCGCCGCCCATGTCAGCGTCGAGGCGATGGCCAGTTTCTATGTGGAGCTGCTGCTGCGTCAGCAACCCCGTGGGCCGTACCTCCTGGCTGGTTGGTGCCTGGGCGGGACGGTCGCCTTCGAAATGGCCTGCCAGATGGCGGAGCGTGGTCTGCCGGTCGCCTTGCTGGCGGTCTTCGAGTCCACGGGCATCCCTTTGCGCGGCCTCGCCTTGACCTATCGTTGGGATCGGTTGCTCAGTTTGCTGCGGATGAGCCCGGCGCGTTGGAAGCGTTATTTCCAATGCAAGTTCTTTCCCGTGAAAGCGGCGAAGGACGCCACCGCCGACGACATCAAGTTCAAGGATGTCGGCATGTTCGCCAACCGCTCCTACGTCCGGCGGATGAACTTGCGGGCCACAGACCGCTATCGCTCGCGTCCCTACCACGGCAATGTCGTGGTGTTCAAGTCGGAGAACCAGGACCCCAGCGTCATCGACAGCCCGGACATGGGCTGGCGCCGCGTCGCCAGCTCCTACGAGGTGGTGCTCACGCCTGGCGGCCATGGCGCGCAGCTCAAGCCCCCCAACGTCCAGGTCCTGGCGAAGGAGCTCATGGCGAGGATCCGCGCCGCCACCGCCTGAGCCGCCGCGGAAATCCATGGAAAAAACTGCGCCCCCCTGTTGACACGGCGCTGTAACGGTATTATTATTAGGACAGCTTTCACTGCATGCACTACATGAAACAAGAGAATGGTAAGATGGTTGAAGAGCTGAAAATCCACCGGCGCCAATCCATGAGGTCGCAGATAGCGGAGTATCTGCGCGAGGCGATTCTGCGCGGCCAGATCGAGGCCGGGAGCACGCTGCCCTCCACCAAGGCGCTGTCCGAGAAGTGGGGGACGCAGACCGCGAACGTCCACGCCGCGTTGACGCTGCTGGTCCAGGAAGGGCTGCTGACCCGCATGAACGGGGTGGGGACGATCGTGAACAGCCGGAAGACCGAGTTGAAGACCGTGCTGGTATATCTTGGCGCGCCGGCCGACGCCACTTCAAGTTTCGGCCGACAGTTGCTGGTCTGCCTCAAGAAAGAGCTGGAGGCGCGGAACATACAATGGCGCGTGATCGACAAGGGCCAGTCCCCCAACGCGTTCGAGCAAGTGAGGGAGCTGGTCGACAAGGGGCTGGCGCAAGGGGGCATCCTCCCGTCGACGCTGCTCAAGGAAAGACTTGCGTTCGAGGCGCTGCCCGTGCCGTTTTCGTGCATCACCACGGCGAGGGTGAAGAACCGCGTCTCCTTGAACTTCAAGTCCCTGGCTGACAAGGCGGTCGAAGGACTCCTGCGGCAGGGCTGCAAAAGCGCGGGGCTCCTCTTGTCCTTGGAGCATGACGAGGAAGAGGAAACCGGGGCGGTCGAGCGGCGCGGCTTTGTCGATTACCTCCGGAGGAAGATGCTTGACAGCGGCATAACGGTCCGCGACGAGTGGGTACATGCGATGACCAAAGCGGACAAGCACATCTCCCTGGGGCTCGACAACTACGCCTACGAGGGCTTCAGGGCGATTTGGTGCGCGGAGGAGAAACCGGACGGGCTCTTCGTCTACACCGATGAGATGATACCGGGAACGCTGATCTCGATTCTCTCCCAAGGGATCAAAGTCCCCGGGGAGCTGAAGCTGGTGCTGCATCGGAACAGCGGCTGCCATGTGCTGTGCCCGGTGGAATGCTGTTTCGTCGAGAGCGACGTTGGCGAGATGGCGGCCGGATTGGTCAAGCTGCTTGTCGACCAATACCATGGCCGGGAGATATGTCAGGTTGACATCGACTACAAACTGGTGAGGAACAACTTAACGCAAGGTGGCAACTGTGAGAACCGTCAAATCCGCAATTAGCGAGGGCAAGATTTTTACCTTGGTTGAGCTGTTAGTCGTCATTGGCGTCATCGCCATCCTTTCGAGTCTGTTGCTGCCGGCGCTGGGCAAGGCCAAGAACGTGGCGCGGAGTATTCTCTGCCTCAATCAGCTCAAGCAAGTTGGCATCGCCTTGACCAGCTACGCCAATGACGCCAATGATATCTTGCCGCCCATCAATTACGGGGACAACTACAAACCGGCGTGTGATCCCTACACTATAGACACTTTCACCGGAGCGCACAACCGACATGGGCTGCAAAACGTGGGCATGAGCGGAGCATGTGGGCTAGGCCTGCTCGCCTCCAATGGATATCTTCCGAAAACTCAAACGGCAATGAATGGTTATGTGTGCAGAACCCTGACTTGTGAACATTTCTCCAATCAGGTGAAAGCGGTGTTTCCGCCAAAGGCGACGACGGATGAGGCGACGATCAACTATTACTACAAATACTCCGCCTACAGCTATGGCGGAGGCTTGGTATACTCCGGCTATTTCGTCCGTGATCGCCGTGGCGTGTATCGGTCGCGCCAGAAGATCACCGGCTGGCCTCAGGCCTGCCTGTCGGTCGACGCCGCCCCGCACCCGGACGCCAAGTATAGCGTCCTTTATATGGACACCCATGCCGAAATGAGATTCAAAGGCTCGGTGACCAGCGGATATCAGTTCTATAGCGCCTTTGAGGATTAACCCATAATTATGCGGAACACCATCATGATCAAATCACTGGCTTGTCTGGCTTTTGTTCTCCCGTTTGGAATGAACGCCATTGCGGAAGTCTATCATGTTTCCCAGACGGCCGCGGCGTCCGATAAAAATCCGGGGCTGTTGGGCAGTCCGTTCAAGACCATCAACCGCGCCGCACGGGCGGCCAAGGCTGGCGACACCGTTATCGTCCATGAAGGCGTATACCGGGAATGGGCCATGCCGGAAAACTCCGGAACTCCCGACAGCCCCATAACCTATATGGGATCCCCGGGCGAAAAGGTCGTCGTCAGTGGCTCGGAGAAGTTGAAGCTGAAATGGGAAGTGCTGCCCGGAAACAATCGGGTGTCCAAGGCGGATATCCAGGACGATGTTTTTCCGGCGAACCATCTTCTCCCTGGCCGCGTTTTCAACCCTTTCAAAATACAGCTGAGCGCCTCGGACTACCGGCCCGCGGAGGAACGTTTCGCCGAACCGAAATGGGACAAGAACGGCGAGGGCCAGCTGGTCGTGGGCGAGGTCTACGTCAAAGGCATCCCCCTGACGCAGGTGCGGACCACCGCTGAAGTCATCGACGGCACCGGAACCTACTGCGTGGCCAACCAAGGGAAGACCCTCGTCGTGAATTTCTTCAAATGGAGCGGGCCGGAGATCGAGGTGTCGGCGCGGCCCTACGCTTTCGCTCCCCGGCTCCGCGGCGTCAGCTACATCAAGGTGAAAGGCTTCATTTTCGAGCACGCCACCAATGCCGGAACCTATCCGGGCTCCGGGATGGTCTCCGTGAGGAGCGGGCACCACTGGACCATTGAGGACAATGTTGTCCGCTATTGTGGGATGAGCGGTTTGGACATCGGGTCGGAAGTCATCGCCCACGGCACCTGGGGCAGAGTCCCCAAAAACAGGGCCACGGACATCAATGAGGGCACCTGGGCGCCGGGGGTGGAACCGCCACTCTATGAGCTCAGCCAAAACCGCCAAGAGGAGATGTTGAAAAAACTCCCCAGAAACAAAGTTCAAGAATGCCTGAGGGCGCAATCCTATATGTCAGCGGACGCCCCGTCGCACGGGCATGTCGTGAGAAACAATCGGGTGCATGATTGTGGCTTGACCGGCGTGTGCATGCCGAAATGCGACGACAGCCTGATTGTCGACAATGTGGTGGAGAGGTGCAACCGGCGCAAGATCTCCACGGACTGGGGCCGCGAGATCGCCTGGAACGAATGCGCGGGGATGAAGGCGTTGTGCGCGAAAAGGCTAACGATCAAAGGGAACATCGTCAGAGACAACCTTGACAAGGGGAGCGCCATCTGGTTCGATTGTTATTGCAGCGGCAACACCGTCGACGGGAACATCGCGCTGAACAACTACTACGGCATTTACCTGGAAGCGTGCGCCGCCTCCAATGAGCAAGCGAATGTCGTGTGCAACAACATCGCCATGTTCAACCGCATCGACGGGTTCAACAGCACGGAAAGCACGACCCCGACGCTGATCGCGCACAATCTTTTCGCCTACAACGGCCGCTGGGGCTGCGCCGCCATCGATGGCGACAGATGGGGCAAGGACAATAGCCCCGTGGCGTTCAAGGTCTGCAACAACATCTTTGTCGGCAACCAGCAAGGCGCTTTCCGGCTGCCGCTGCTCGATCCTGTGACGGGCAAAGGGAACTGTTTTTCCGGGAACGTCTTCCTGCCCGGCACGGTGTTTCAAACTGCCGTCAGGTCAAAGGACAAGCCCGCCGCGGCCAAGATGATAGACGAGATGAAAGGCTATCTGCGCAAGGCCAACGTGACGGAAGCCAACTGGCCCGATTTCTCCACCTGGCAGGTTGAGAACCGGTGGTATTGCGGGCTGTGCGGATATCAAGCGTTCCAGTCGGCCATTTCGGCGACGGGCAATGTTGAGCGCTCCGGCCTCAACGTCAGGCTGTACGAACTGATGGACCGTTTTCGCTATGGCGACGCGGAAGGCCACCCCGTGGGGGAGCATTTGTTTCATAACATCGTCCCTGGATATATTATGACTTATGAGGGGTGGTCCGATTTGAAGGTCAAGCCGGTTCCGGAGGTGAAGACTGACTTTCTCGGCAACGTCTTGGACAAGGACGCGGTGGTGCCGGGGCCCTTTCAGATCGCCAAGGACAAGGGGCAGGTTCAACTCGCTCTGCCCCTTGACAAAATCGGCGGCCCGATGCATTTTTAGGGACGCGGATTCAAACATGCGGAGAAGGAGCGAGGTCGATGTCAAGTTTTCCTTTGCGGGACGCGGTGGAATGCGTCGGACGGGATGGGTTGCCTAACTGTTTCGCCAAGCTGGAGGCGGGCGCCGCCGTCACCGTGGCCTATTTCGGTGGCAGCATCACCTCTCAGACGGGCTGGAGGGTGCAGAGCCTGGAACGTTTGCGCCGCCGCTATCCCAACGTGAGTTTCAGCGAGGTCGACGCCGCCATCGGCGGCACGGGCTCCAACCTCGGAGTGTTCCGGCTGGGGCACGACGTGTCGCGGCATAAGCCAGACTTGCTGTTCGTGGAGTTCGCCGTGAACGACTCAGGCGAGGCGCCGGAGGCGGTCATGAAATCCATGGAGGGGATTGTCCGGCAGACCTGGCGGCATCTCCCGTCCTGCGATATTTGTTTCGTCTACACCCTGACGGAACAGCTCCTGCCGGACTTGCGCCAGGGCAAGTTCCCCCGCGCCAACAGCGTGATGGAGATGATCGCCGACCATTACGGCGTTCCCTCCGTGCACCTGGGGCTGGAGGTCGTCCGTCTGGAGATGGCGGGCAAGTTGGCGATGACCGTCCCGGGCGCCGATATGACCCGGGTCTCCGGGACGGAGCTCGACCAGGACGCCCCGCTCCGGGTGGGCTCCGACGGCAAGATACCTTTCGCCGCCGACGGCGTCCATCCCTACAACGACACTGGCCATCGGCTCTATACCGAGGCGCTCGAACGGTCGTGGCCAAAGCTCAAGGCGGCCTCCGGCACCCCGGTCCCGCATCCCCTGCCACCGCCTCTCGACGCCAAGAATCTGGAGGAAGCGAAGATGTTGCCGTTGTCGCCCTCCTGGCTGTCCGGCGCCTGGACGGACTTGCCCGACCGCCTTGACTTCGGCAAGCGGATACCCGCGTTGTGGAAAGGCGCGCCGGGGGCGGAGCTGTCTTTCCGTTTCAAGGGCTCCACGGCGCTGCTCTACGATCTCATGGGCCACGACTGCGGCACGTTGGAGCTGGTCGTCGACGGCGAGAGCTCCCGGCCGCTCCGTATCGACGGCTACTGCACCTACCGCCGTCTGGCCACCTTGGTTCTGGCCAAAGGGCTTGAACCGCGGGAGACGCACACGGTGAGGATCAAAGTCCTGGGCGACAAGCTCGACAAGGGGGAGATCCTGTTTGAGCGCAACCTGGGCGACCTCAAGGCGAACCCGGAGAAATACGTCGAGCACAACTGGTACGTCGGCGCCCTCCTGCTCCTCGGCGAACTGGTGGACTGAGGGCGGCTTTTCCTGGCCGTCCGCTTGCATTCGCCCCTCCGCCGCTTTATGATAAGGGCTGAGGCAACCTTTTGACAACTGGACGGCGATGATAGTCAAAGGCGCGCTCTCCCTGTCGCAGATGGAGGCGGGGCGGCGCAACTACAATCTTTTCAACTCCATCAACGGTCTTTCCTATATCTGTCTTGGCGAGATGGTCATCATCCTTTTCGCCATTCGGATGGGGACGCCCAACGCCTGCATCGCCGCCATCGGCTCGTTCTTTTTCCTGGCCAACTTCTGCATGCCGTTCGGCAAGCTGCTCGTGGCGCGGGTCGGCGGGGCCCGGACGATGGCGATTTGCTGGATCATGCGCAACGCCTCCGCGCTCACGGTCGCCATGGCCCCGTTGCTGGCCTGGCTTTTCCACCCCTACGCGGGGGTGGCGGTGATCATGGCCGGAAGCTTCGGTTTCTACGCCTGCCGCTCCGCCGGCATCGCCGCCAGCCAGCCGCTGCTCGGGGAGGTGACCACCGCTACCAACCGGGGGAAGTTCACCTCCTCGAACGCCAGGGCCTTCAACATCTCCGCCATGGTCATGCTGGGCATCATCATCGCGCTCATGAAGCTCAGCCGCGAGACTTGGGTCTTCGACGCCATCATCGTCATGGGGGCCGTCTTCGGCTTCATCTCGGCCTTTGTCATCGGCAGGGTCGACGAGACCGAGTCCCTCCGCGAGTCGGCCCGCAAGCCGATCCTCCACGACATGCGCCTGACCTTGCGCAACCCTACCCGCCAGCGCCAGCTCCTCGCCAACTGCATCATCAACTCCGCCCTCGCCCTGACCGTCCCCATCTCCATGCTCGCCCTGAAAAAGGGCTATGGCATCAGCGACGGCGACGCCCTCCTCTTCGCCATGGTCCATTTCGCCGGCGGCATAGCCACCACCTACCTCTTCGGGCTCCTCGCGGAGGAGACCGGCCCCCGGCCGCTGGCGATCCTCTTCTACAGCTTGACCATCGTCCTCTGCCTGCTCTGGGTCATCGGCCCGGACAGCTTCAAGTGGTACTATTCGGTCTGGCCCTTTCTGTTGGCGGGCTCCGCGGCCATGGGGGCGGGCATCTCCATGACCCATTATTTCCTGATAACCGTGCCGAGCAAGGAGCGGGTGGCGGCCTCGCTCACCATCTCGGCCTTGTCGGGCGTCGCCGCCGGTTTGGTGGGCACGTTCGTCGGCGGCGGATTGCTCAAATGGCTCGGCACGATGCAGCTCGTGACCATGGACATGTTCAAACTCTACTTCCTGATCGTGATGTTCCTCTTGCTCGGCGGGCTCTACCTGGTATCCAGGTTGAAACCCAAGTCCGACTGGGACGTGGGCGAGGTGCTCGGGCTGGCGTTCGCCCCGCGGGACGTGTTGGCGCTCTTCGGCCTTTATGGCATCAAGAACGTCGCCGACCCCAGGCAGGAGCGCGAGGACATCGACCGCTTGTTGGAGATGAAGTCAGGACTCTCGGAGAAGGCGTTGCTCTCCTATTTGGACTCGCCGCAGTTCGCCTTGCGGGGCAGGGCGCTGACCGCCTTACGCGAGATCCCCTTTGGCCGACGCGCCGAGAAGGCGATCCTGCAGGAGCTCGAGGACGGCGAGCACACCACCGCGTACATCGCCGCGCAGATCGCCGGGGACCGCAACCTCGCCGTCGCCATCCCGCTGCTCCGTGGCTACCTCGCTTCGGAGGACTACTACCTGCAAGCCAAATGCATGCTCTCGCTCGTCCAACTGGGCGACACCGAGTCGTATTCGGAGATCATGCGGCTGTTCAAGGCGAGCTCCAACCCCAGGACCATCACCAACGGCGCCGCCGCGTTGGCGTTGCTGGGTGGCGAGGAGGCGTTGGGTATGCTGTTGGAGAAGACGCTCTTGCCGGACATGCCGCGCAAAATCCTCTACGAGCTCATCTACAACATCGCCAGCATCAAGGGCCGTGGCGACGACATCTACAAGTTCCTGAAGCTCTACAGCAAGGACAAGTCCGGCGCGTTGATGGAGCTCGCCGAGCTGTGCCATGACCCGCACGCCGCCGCCCGTCTGGCGGCGGCGTTGGACAACGGCTCGGCGTCCACGGAGCGCGTTGCGCTGTCCAAGGCCTTCGCGGAGAACCCCTCGAATCAGAACGCGGTCATCGCGCGGTTTCTGGCGTCGAAGGAGGCGGAGGCCGCTCCGGCGGAATTGTTGCTCTGCCTCCTGCCTTTGGCGAAAGGCTGCTAGAACATTCCTTGCCGGTATTCCCGGGGCGAGACGCCGAGACGTTTCTTGAACTGACGCGAGAAGTAGTTGCTGTCGTCGAAGCCGCAGGCGAACGCCACCTCGGTCACGGTCTTGTCGCAGGCGAGCAGCAAACGGCAGGCGTGGTCCAGACGCAACCCGATCAGGCGCGCGACCGGGGATTCGCCGCAGCTCCGTTGGAACAGCCGCGCGAACTGGCTCTTGGACATCCCCGCCTTCCGCGCCAGGTCGTCGAGCGTCATCGGGAGCTGGAAGTTGGCCTCCATATAGGACATCGCCCCGTTCAAGCGGGAGACCGCCGGGTCGAGCTCCTCGCCTTTCTTGATGGCGGCGCGCGCCAGGACGGTCAGCAGTCGGCAGAGCTCCCCGCGCATCGCCGTCTGCCAGCCGAAGCGTTTTTCTCCATATTCGTCGAGCATCTCCAGGGCGATTTGCCGGGCCAGGGCGAAGTTTTCCTCCGCCAGGCGCAGCCAGGGGATGTCCTTGCTTCCCTCCCGTGGCGGGGAGAACAGGAAGTTGAAGCCCCGGGACCGCGTGAGCTCGGGGGCCAAAGCCGCGAAGGCTCCCGGCGCGCAGGCGATCCTCACCTCGTCGAACGCCTGTCGTCCGCACAGGGAATGCACCATGCCCGGATGGATGGCGAACACGTCCCTCGCTCGCACCTCGAGCTCGACGCCGTTGACCACATGGCAAACCCGTCCGCCCAAAACGAGCATCAATTCCACTCCGGTATGCCGGTGCGCCTCGTAATCTCCGTCGGCGACCGACCGGTTCATATCCAGGAGCGCATAGTCTATTTTGTGGGTTGACGACAATGTTTTCATAATTCATCCATGCGGATATAATGCTGTTAATTGCGGAGATAGTCAAGGCGGACAAAGCGGAAAACTTCTATAATAAGGCGAAAGGAAAAACGAGCAACGAGGCCTGTCGCGGAATTGACGGGAATGGCTGTTATAGAGTCGGAAAATTTATAGGTAAAACACAGGAGTCGCATCATGTCCAGGTTAAGTTATGCCTTTTTGCTTGCGTTGGTTGTCTGCATGGCGCAAACGCCGACGCTTCTCGCCCAGGAGAAGGCGGGGCAGAAACTCGAGATCAACGTCTGGGACGGTCCCGCCCCCGGTTCGGACGCCTTGAAGGGCATCCCTGGGCTGCCGTTCGAGTACATCACCCCGAAGCTGACCGTCCTCCTGCCTCCGGCCGACAAGCGTAACGGTTCACTGGTGCTCGTCGTCCCTGGCGGCGGCTACATGTACTGTTCCGCCAGCGGCGAGGGGTTCAAGGTCGCCGACTGGATACTGGAACGCGGCGTCGCCGCCGCCGTCCTCCAATACCGCCGCAACATCTTCCAGGACAAAGACAAGAAACTCAACCGCGTCTACGACGCCAATGTCGCCCTTGAGGACGCCATGCGTTCCATGCGCATCATCCGTTCCCATGCGGACGAGTGGGGGATCAAGGCCGACAAGATCGGCGTGATGGGCTTCTCCGCGGGCGGCCACATCGCCGCGACGATGGCCGTCCATCCCGAGAACGGCGCCCCGGCCGCCTCCGACCCCCTCGGCAAGTTTTCGACCCGGCCCGATTTCATGGTCCTGGTCTATCCGCTCACGAGCATGGCTCCCCCCTGGGCTGGCGCCTGTTGGCGCGACAACCTGATCGGCAAGGATTTCGACCCCAAGCTGGCCGAATACTACTCCTGCCAAAAACATGTGACCTCCGGGACACCCCCCGGTTTCATTGTCTGCGCCGGCGACGACTTCACGGTGCAGGACAGCCTCGCGATGTACCAGGCGATGAAGGCGAAGCATGTTCCTTGCGAGCTCCATATCTTCGAGCGCGGCGGCCACGGCTACGGCATGACGAAGCCAGGGGTGACGGTCACGAAATGCTGGCCGCCGCTCTTCGAGGAATGGCTCAAGGGGCGCGGAATCATCCCGACGGCGCGGAACTAACTGGAAGAGGAAGCCATGGAAAAGCATCTCGACGCCTCGCTGACGCCCACGGAACGGGCCGACGCGCTCCTCGCGGAAATGTCCGTCGAGGAGAAGATCGGACAACTTTGCCGGATCGCCGGGTTCAACGCCTATGAGCGCGAGGGCGATTCCATCATCCTGCGCCAGGCATTCAAGGACAAGTTCGCGGAGCTACAGGCCGGGATCGTCTACGGCGTCCTCCGCGCCGACTGGTGGACCGGCCGGAGCTGGGAGACCGGACTCGAGCCGCGGCTCATGGCCCCGACCGTCGACCTGTTCCAAAGACATGCCTTGGAGAACACGCGGTGGCATATCCCGCTCATCATTTCCGAGGAGGCGCCGCATGGCTTGATGGCCCTAGGCTGCGCCGTCTTCCCCACCGGCCTGGGCCTGGGCGCCACCTGGAATCCCGCGCTCATGGAACAGGCGGCGACCGCCCTCGGCGACGAGGCCGCGGCGGCTGGGATACACAGCGTCTACGGCCCCATCCTCGACCTCGCCCATGACCCGCGTTGGTCGCGCGTCGAGGAGGACTTCTCCGAGGATCCCTTCCTGGCCGGTGCGCTGGGCGTGGCCTATGTCAAGGGACTGCAAGGCGGGAGCTTCCCCAAACCAGGCCGCCCCTTCTCGACGCTCAAGCACTTCGCCGCTCATGGCGACCCCGAGGGCGGCCACAACTCGGCGCCCGCCCACCTGGGGCCGGTCGAGCTGCGCAATGTCCAAGGCCGTCCTTTCGAGGCCTGCGTCAAGGCTGGCGCCCGCTCGTTGATGAGCGCCTACAACACCATCGACGGCGTCCCCTGCGCCGCCAACCGGGCCTTGTTGACGGATCTCCTCCGCGGGGAGTGGGGCTTCGACGGCTTCGTGGTGGCCGACGGCGGCGGCGTGGCCCGGTTGCTCTGGCAGCGCTTCGGCGCCGACGAGGCGGAAGTCAGCGCCAAGGCCCTCAAGGCGGGACTCGACACCAGCTCCTGCGGTTGCTGCGACTTCCATGCGAAAGGGCTCCGCGACGCCCTGGAGCGCGGCTTGCTGACGATGGCCGACATCGACCAGGCCGCCAGGCGCGTCCTCGCCCTCAAGTTCCGGCTCGGCCTCTTCGAGAACCCCTATCTCAAGACAGGCAAGGCGGTGGAGGTGATCGGCGCGGCGGCGCATCGCGCCGTCGCCTTGGAGATGGCCAGGCAGTCGTTGACGCTGCTCGCGAACAAGGCGGACGCCTTGCCGCTCAAGAACGTCAGGCGTGTCGCGGTCATCGGCCCCAACGCCGACACTCCCATGAACCAGCTCGGCGACTACACCGGGCCCCAGAAACGCGGGGATATCGTCACCGTCCTCGACGGCATGAGGGAGCTGGGCGCCAGGCATGGCGCCGAGATCCACTACGCCAAAGGCTGCAAGGTGCGCTCCCTCCGCCGCGACCTGTTCGACGCGGCGCTCGACACCGCCAAACAGGCCGACACCATCGTCCTGGTCCTCGGCGGCTCCAGCGCGCCGGACAGCGACACCGGTTTCCTCGAGAACGGCGCCTCGCGGATCGGCGAAGTCCGGGAGGACGCCGAGTTCGACAAGGAGAGCGGCGAGGGCTACGACCGCGCCAAGCTGCGTCTCGGCGGGCTCCAGCTCGAACTGTTGCGGGCGTTGCGGGCCTTGGGCAAACCGCTCGTGACCGTCTTGATCATGGGCCGTCCGCTCATCGTCGACGAGGTGGTCGAGCTTTCCGACGCCGTGTTGTTGGCCTGGTATCCGGGCATGGAGGGCGGTCGCGCCGTCGCCGAGGCTCTCTTCGGGGAATACAACCCTGGCGGCAAGTTGCCGATCTCCATCCCGAAGGACGAGGCGCAACTGCCGGTCTACTACAACTCCCACCAGCCGCGCGGCAACTACATCGATCTCACGGGCAAGCCCAGCTTCCCCTTCGGTTTCGGCCTGAGCTACACCACGTTCGAATATTCGGAGTTGACGGTGGGGGAAAAGGTGTCGGTCAAGGTCAAGAACAGCGTCGCCGTCGACGGCGACGAGGTGGTGCAGCTTTACCTCACCGACCAAGTCGCCTCGGTGGCGCGGCCCTGGCGGGAGCTGCGCGGCTTCCAGCGCGTCCATTTGAAGGCCGGGGAGACGCGCGTCGTGGACTTCACGCTCGGCCCCCAGGAGCTGGGGTTCTACAACCAAGAGCTCAAATTCGTGGTCGAGCCGGGCCGCTTCACCGTGGCGGTGGGTGGCGGCCTCGACTCGTTGCTCGAAGCTGAACTTACCGTTGTAGTCTGAAGACCCGCGCCGTGTTGGGGCTCAAGGCCACGTGGAGGACGTTGGCCGTCGCGTCCCAACGGTAGTTGGCGGCGAGGGCTTTCGGGTAGAGGAGCTCGACGGACTGGACGGCCGGGAACGGGATCGAAATCTCGTCCGGGCCGCCGTCGAAACGCCAGACGGAGAGGATGAGCTCCCTCTCCGCCCTCAGGCCGAAGGCGCTCCAGGCGTCGTCCTGTTTCACGAGGCCCAGTGGCCAGAAAGGTTGCGCCGTCGGGATGATTTTCCGCAGATGGTTCTTGTACAGCTCGACGCCTTCGCGCAGCAGGGCGCGGCCCGTCTCGCCGAGAGTCATGACTTGCCCGCTGAGGTAGGGGCGCCAACTCAGGGCCGCGGCCATGCTGAAGGCGATCGCCTCGTCCGTCGGGTTGGCCTTGGGGGCGACCCAGACGCCCGCCTGCTCCATGCAGTAGCCCGTGGCGCAGTTAATGGAGATGCGGGTGTTATGGCGGTAGTCGGCGTTGTCCGTGGTGGAGCAGAGGCTAAGCCGCGACAACAAGCTGTAGGTGTTGCGCATCCCGCCGGAGGCGCAGTTCTCTATCACCAGATCCGGATGCCGCTCCAGGACGGCGTCCAGCCAGTCGAGGTAGGCCCGTTGATGTTGGAGCGCGCCGTCGCCGAAGCTGTCGGCGTCGACCTCGGTGCCGGGGCCGATCTCGATATTGTAGTCCATCTTGATGAACTTCACGCCCAGCTTCCCGACCAGGCGGTCGACGACCGCGTCGGCGTGGCGGCGCACGACGTCATGGCGGAAGTCGAGCTGCAAGGATTTGTTCTCGACCACCCTCTGGCCATGGCGGCGGAAGAAGCATTCCGCGGGCCATTGGCTGGCGAGCGGGCAGTTCTTGCCCATGCGCTCCAACTCCAACCAGAGTCCGGGCCGCATCCCTTTGTCCACGATGTAGGCCAGGACTTCCTCCAGGCCGTTGGGGAAACGCTTGGTGGAGACTTTCCATTCGCCGACGTAGTCCCACCAGGCGCCCTCGGCGTACCAACCGGCGTCGATGACATAGAATTCGGCCCCCAAGGCGGCGGCCTGGTCGATCAAGGGCAGCTCCTTCGCCAGCGTGGGGTCGGCTTCTAGGCAGTTCATGTAGTCGTTGAAGATTACCGGCAGCTCGCGGTTGTCGGCGTTCGGACGCCGGATGCGCCGCCGGTATTGGTTAAGGACCGCGAAAGCGTCCTCCGGGGCGCCCTTGAGGATGGCTACCGCCACCGGCACTGACGTGAAGCTCTCTCCGGGGCGCAAGTTCTTGAACCAATGGTTCTCGTGGTCCGTGGGGCCGGAGAGCTGCAAGTAGAGCTGTCCAGCGACTTCCGCGAGTTCCCAGACCCAGGAGCCGTGGCTCTCGATCTGCCAGCAATGCGTCACTCCCGCCGCGTTGTCCACGAGGCAGCCCATGGGGAGGGTCTCCTTGGCCGCGTAGCTCCCGGTGTTGCTGAAGGCGACGCAGCTGGTCGAGGCGTTGGCTCCGTAGATCTTCGGCAAGCCCAGCTCGGGCAACTTGAAGGACTGCCATTGGAACTCCTGCGTCCAGGCGCTGAAGGGGACGTGGACGGCGAAGTCATGGTCCCAGGAGCCGGGGCTGTCTTTGGCCAAGCCGGTCAGGGCGAAGCTGGAGACGTGCTCGAGGGGGATCGGGGTCGAGCCGATGTTCTCGAGCGTCGTCCAGGAGCGGACCACCGGGAGGCCGTCGAAGAATTGCAGGAAGGAGCGGATGCGGAGCGGCCCGGCCTCCTGGGTGAACTCCAGAAGGCGGCCGGAGGCGTTGCGGCTGTCGCGGTGCGAGACGTATATGGGGGCTCCGGACGGGCCGCCGGGGTTGCAGGCCACATGTTTGGAGCCGTGTAGCGCCGCCTGGTCCTCGCCCGCGCGTTGGACTTCCACCAGCGAGAACCAGCGTCTGGAGTTTTCGCTTTCGGGGATGGTGGCGGGGTCGAAGGGGAGGGGGGACAGGTGGAGCAGCCGGGAGGTCCCGGTGACGGGGGAGCGCTCCACCACGAGGCGCAACTGGTTTTCCGTGATGTCGAGAAGCGTGTCGGAAGCCATGTCAGTCTCCATTTATAAATAGTTTGCCGGAGAGGGCTTTCATCCCGGCGTATAACTCTTGGTATTGTTGGAATTTCCGGTTGTACAACTCGGCCCGCCGCGGGTCGGGGGTCACTACGGCGTGGGGGGCGCGCAACGGGTTCCAGGCGTCGCCCGCGGCCAGCGTGGCCGCCCCGCGGCAACCGGCCTCGTCCACGTCCAACCGGGTTATCGGCATGTTCAGGATGTCGGCCTTCATCTGGAGCAGTTTGGGGTTGCGCGCGCCGCCGCCGGTGGCGAGCAGCTGCGTCGTCTTGACTCCGGAACGTTCGAGCAAAGCGAGGTTCAATTTCATCTCCAGTGCGACCGCTTCCAGGAACGCCTTGAAAATCTCGCCCTTCGCCGTGGTGAGGCGCAAGCCGAGGATAGCCCCGGGCGTCCGGGAGTCGAAATACGGAGTGCCGGACGGAGTGAAATAGGAGAGGGCCAGCAAGTTCGTCGGCTCCTCCGGAAGTTGTTGGAGGAACAGCTCGTAAGACTGTTCCCGCCCGAACTGCTCCCGCAAGTATTGGAGCAAATTGCTGCCGGTCAGGCTGTAGGCCACCGAGCAGTAATGGCCCGGGAGGCTGTAGTCGTAGCAGCAGAGGTTGTTGCGGCACAGCTCCGGGCTGAGGACGGGCGCGGCGAACACCGGGCAGAGGCATTCGACGCTGCCCGCGGCGTACATCGCCTCGCCCGCCTCGCGGACGCCGACGCCCAGCGCGGCGAGCGTCTGGTCGTGTCCTCCGACGACTACTTTCACCCCGGCGCCCAAGCCGAGACCGGCGGCGATGGCCGCGGGGATCTCCCCGGCCACCGTCCCGCTCGCGAGTGGCCGCGCCAATCTGTTGGCGCCCAACTCCAAAGCGTCGAGGATCTCCTGACTCCAAACATGCCGCCTCACGTCGAAGAGCATGGTGCGCCCGGCTAGGGGCCAGCCCATCGACGGCTCGACGCCCAGACGCCATTGGAGCAAGTCCTCGAAGCACAGAAAACGCGCCGCGTGGCTCCAGACCTCCGGGCGGTTACGCTTCAGCCAGAGCAGTTTGAAGAGGCTGAAGAGCGGGGAGGGGGTGTGCCCGGTGATGTCATAGAGACGCTCCAGCCCGAACGCCGCGGGGAACTCCTCCGCCAGCGCGGCGGCCCGGCAGTCGGAGGAGATCATGGCGTCGCCCAGGCAGTTCCCTTGGGCGTCGAGGGGGGTGAAGGCCTCGCCTTGGCTGGAGATGGCCAGGGCGAGGATCGGCTCCGCCGTCTTGGCCGCCGTCTCGGCGATGACTTCGAGGCAGCGGTCGAGGACCTCCATGGAGTCGAGCTCCATGTGGCCGGGGGCGGGTGACTTCACGGCGTAGGCCCGATGGGCGCCCGCCAAGGTCCGTCCGGCGGTGTCGAAGGCCACCGCCTTGCAGCCGCTCGTGCCGATGTCAACGCCGAGGAACGCCATGACTCAAAGCTCCGTGAGCTCGTAGTTAAGATACCTGGTGAAGGCCTCGCGTATGCCCTTTTCCACTTGTCCCGGGGCGACGCTCACGTGGTGGCGGTGACCTAGGTAGCCGACGTTCTGGAGCTTCTCCTGCAAGCCCTCGATGTGGGCGACTCCGGCGCAGCCGAAGAACTCCGGCGGGATCGGGTCGGCGGTGAAGGAGCCCTGGCCGAGGTAGAAGCTCAGTTTGCCGTCCTTGGTGGTCGAGCTGGCGTAGGTGAACGGTGTGGGGGCGATACGGCCGATGTTGCAGCCGAAGCCGCAGCCCGCGCCCAGCGCCTTGGCGAACATCGGATGGTCGATGACCTTGCCCTTGGCCGTCATCAGCGATTGCGCCACCGGGCCGCAATGGAAGAGGATGCATTTGTCCGGGTCGTCGCCGTAGTTGTTGTTCCAGTCGAGGCAGGCGGCGGGGCGGTCGGTGGCGAGGTTGAGGGCGCGCATCGCCACGGCGTTGCAGACGTCGAGCTCGCAGGCGGCGGGGAAGCCCCGGTCGTTGAGCTCGCTGAGCAGCACGCACGGGGCGATATGGAGGCTTTGCTCCAGCTCGATCCAGCAGCGCAGAGCCAACGCTTGCAGGTCGCGCTCGGCGATCAGCTCGTCGAGAACGACGGAGAGTTTAACCAGGTTGGCGAAGTTGCTGTCGGGCACCGCCGAGAAGTCGGTGTAGCCGCGCAGGCGCTTGGCCTTGGCTTCGCAAGCGGGCTGGCGGACGTCCATGAGCTCGACCCTACGGATGACTTCGGAGAGGTCGAAGGTTTCGGTGGTGATACCCTGTTTTTGGAGGGCGAGCTCGTCGAAACGCACCGTCTTGAAGGCGCTGGTGCGCGCCCCGACCGCCCCGACGTTGAAACGCCGCATCCCGGCGACCACCCGGCAGGTGACGTCGAAGTCCCGCAACTGCGCCGCGAAGGCGTCCGAGTTGGGGTGGACGGTGTGCGGCGGGAACGCCGTGAACGGCATGTCGTGCTGGATGAAGACGTCCATGATCGAGAACTTGCCGCAGAAGGCGTCGCGGCGGGAGGAGAAGTCCATCTTGTCCAGTTCGTCGGGGTAGGCGACCACGAGGATCGGGACGCCGCAGTCGCGCAGCGCCGCCACCGCCCCGTTCTCGTCGCCGAAGTTCGGCAGGCAGAGGATGACGCCTTGGAACCGGCCGCGGTTCTTGGCCAGGAAGTCGGCGTAGATCCTACCTTCCTCGACGGTCTCGACCGCGCCGAAACGGGTCGCGTCCGCGTCGAGCATTAGGCTTCCGTGGCCGAGGGTTTCCAGGCGCGCGGCCAGCTCTTGCCTGGCGGAGGCGACCAGGCTTTCGGGGAAGAACCCGCGGTTTCCGAAGTATAAGGCGAAGGTGGTTTTCATGTCGTCCCTTTCAGTTGAGCCCCAGCGCGGGGGCGGAGTTCTCGATGCCCAGCTCGTCGCGGAGGAGTCCGAGCATGGTTTGGTAGACCGCTTCCTGGGCGGTTTTGACGCCTTGGGGGAGGGTGCGTTCGTAGACTTGGCGGATGGCGGCGGCGATGTTCACCTTCGCTATCCCGTTTTTGATGGCTTGCCGGATATAGTCGTTGCTTATCCCGGTGCCGCCATGCAGGACCAGGGGCATGGCGGCGACGCGGTTGAGTTGGGCGAGGTGCTCGATGTCGACGCGCGCTTTGGGCTTGTCGCTCTGGCGCCCGGCGGCCGAGATCGCGCCATGGATGTTGCCGATGGCCACGGAAATCCAGTCCGCGCCGCTGTCGCGGGCGAACACGGCGAGCTCCTCCGGGGAGGTGAAGCCTTTTTTGCTGGCGAACAACTCCTCGTAGGGCGGCAGGGGGCCGCTCTCATGTCCCAGCACGGCGCCGAGCTCGGCCTCTACCGGGACGCCATGGGCGTGGGCGAGGGCGGCGATTTTGGCGGTGCACTCGATGTTCTCCCGCAGCGGCAACCGCGAGCCGTCGACCATCACCGACTGGTAGCCCAAGTCCAACGCCTCGCCGATGACGCTCTCGTAGTCGACGCGCAAACCGTCCTCGTCGATCACCGGCACGTGGTCTAGGTGCAGCCGCGTGTGGCGGACATCCTTCACGCGCTCATATTCGTCCCGGATGGCTTTGAGGCTCCTGGACTCGAACTTCAAGAGCTCCAGGTTGGCGACCATGACCAGCCCGAAGCTGTCGCAGTCACGCAGCGCCCGGACCACTGGTTCCATCATCGGCAGGTAGGGGATGTTGAAGCCTGGAACTACCAGTCCCGCCTTCCACGCCCTCTTGACTATCTCCCCGGTCCCCGGTATTTTTTCCATGGCAAACTTCCTTCTCGTGGTTGTTTGCCGGATATGATAGCGGAAACCATGCGGGAAGGGAATGGACGGGGAATTTATTACATGTAAAATCTGGCATTAGTGTTAAAATAATGCATGTTACGTTAGCGGCTTGCTGGCAAGACCGTCCAGCATCATGGTTATCGCCGTGCAGGACATTCCGAGATTCTGCACGCCGAGGGGGTGTCCGTTGTCGGGATGATAACGTTCGTTGAAGCCATGGAGCAGCACGTTCTCGACGGTCGCGTCCGCGATCTTGGTGGCCAAGGCGTTGAAACCATAGGCCGCCAACCCTGAGCAGATCAGATAATTGACTGGATTCCAGACGTCGCCCCGCCACATGATCCCGCATTTGCCCACCTCGCGGCCCCAGTCGTCGTCGAAGCGGGGGCTGCCGCGTCCGACCGAGGGGAGGGGCAACGGCGTGGCCCAGTCCGGTTGGCGCAGTTTCTCGGCCATGCGCGCGGCTTGCGCCGCGGTCGGCACCTGGGCGAACAGCGGGATGAAGCCGGAGATGGCCGGAACCCGTATTTTCTCCAGCGAGTCCCGTTTGACCGCCAGGAACATCCCGGCCTCCTCGTCCCACATGTGGCGCCGCATGGCCGCGACGGCTTTCTCGATCCGGGGCAGCCGTCTTTGGGCGAGCTCGTCCCTGCCGGTGAGTTTTGCCAGGCGGCACAGGGCCTGCTCGGCCTGGATGAGGAAGGCGGTGGCGTCCGGCAGACAGATGTCGCCATACATGGTCGGGCCGCCGCGTCGCGGGTGCGGGGTCAACGCAAGATCGTCGAGGGGGGGCTGGAAGTCGAAGCTCTCGTAGCGGGCGGATTGCAGCAGACTTTCCTTGGACGCGTTGAAGGGGGATTCCTTGATCAGTGGCGCATAGGTGCCGACGGTGATTAGACCGGTTTGTCCCAGATCCCTTTCCGCCCAGTACCAGTCATGGTAGCGCTCCAGCCGTTCCAACCCTTCCTCCACAAGCTGCAGGTCGCCGCCGCGGCGGAAGATCCGCTCCATGGCCCAGGCGATGATGCATTCGGACTGGGTGAAGGGGGTTGCGCCGTTGGGTTTCACGTTGTTGGCGACCATCCAATGGGCATAGGAGGGCGTCGCCGCGTTCCAGGAATCCTGGAAGTCCCAGTAGACGCGGAAGGCGTCGCGAATGGTTTCCCGGTGCCCGGGTTGGCTGGAGAGCAAGTCGGCGACGAACATGGAATCCCATATCCAATGTCCTTGATAGCATCCGCCGGGGGCCAGCCAGGTACGTTTGAGCAGCCCTGACGGCGGTTTGATGTTGTCGAAGACGCATTTGCGGAAGCCGTCCTCCAGTAAATCACTGAGGTCCGAGGTGTTCATGCTAGTTCCTTTGCTGGTTGGACTATTATATAGGATAATAATCATTTAATCAATGTTTTACTTATTGTAGATTGGTTGTATCGATGGTATAATGGTAATGTCGAGGTGAAGTAATGGGTGTCGATTTTTTTCAGGGGGCGCAGTCGTGCTGGTTCCATTTCGAGCCGCCGCCGGACATGGACATGTTCCCGGTGCGAGTTGTCTCGGCGGGGCGCATGTCGACGGCGAGCCTTGAGTATCGCTTCAGCTCCGCCACGATCCAGTCCATGAACCCGCCTGGGTACCACAGTTTGCAGTATTCCCTCTCCGGGGCCGGGCGCTTCGCCTACCAGGAAAATGGAAGGCGTGTGGAGATGGCGGTGCCAGCCGGCAGCTTTTTCCTCATGTCGCATGATCTTGAGTACGAGTTCTGGTATCCCGGCGGCGAGCCCTGGGAATGGTTTTGGATCACATTGGAAGGGGCGTTCGCCGAACGGGCGCTCCAGTCGATCGCCGCCAGGCGGCGAGTCTTCGCCGTTCCGCGCGAAGCCCCGCCGATACTGTGCCTCCAGGCGTTGCTGACGGCGGCGTTGCGCCGGGAGCTTGATCCTTATGGCGCGCTCCAGGCGGGCTGTGAGTTCTTGGTCAAGCTGAAGGAGGCCGAAGCCTTTTCCCTGCTGGGGGGGAAGGAGAAGCTGTTGCGCGAGGCTGGAGCCTTCGTGCGGGCGCACATCGAGAGCGTTGACGTGGCGGCGTTGGCGCGAGCTTGGGGGTACAGCGCCAAGTATTTTCAGGTCTATTTCAAACGTTTGACTGGTGGCGCGCCGGGCGCCTTCATCCAACGCCAGCGGCTCGGCCATGCGGCGATGTTACTGGAAAGCTCGTCCATGAAGCTCGCCGCGGTCGCTGGTCTGGCAGGGTTTACAGACGCTAGCCACTTGTGCCGGGTTTTCAAAAGCCACCATGGCCTTTCTCCCGAACAGTGGCGCCTGCGCCAAAGGCGGGGGCGTTTTCAACTGCCGTAAAACCTGGCGCCCGCCCGCTGGGCGACTAACCAGAGAAGGCCGAAGTCCACGACCGCCAGGATGTCGTAGGGCAACGCCAGGGCGTAGGCCGCGGCCGCCCCTTGGACCAGGATCAAGGCCCGGATGTGCTGGCCGATGTTCGCCGGGACGCTGATCGTCCCGCGGTGGAGCCGCAAGGTGGAGCGGAGCGAGTCGCACAGGGCGATGGCCAGCGCCAAGGCGGCGCAAAGCATCTGCCCCGGCGGCGGCCAGGGGAGCAGTAGCGCCGCCGCGGCGGCGGTCAGCGCCAGGACGGCGGGCAACGCGAACGCCCCCAGGTCGGCCCGGGTTTTATGCTCCTCGTCGAAGGCGGCGGCGGTCAAACTGGCGATGTAGACCACCATGAAAGCCATCAGCCCCAACGTCGCGACATTCGCCGTACCGAAGCATGACGCCCCCAGGAAAACGCTCCCGGCCCGGCAGCAGCCCATGCACAGCGAACCAGGGAAGGGATATCGTTTCAGCGCCAGGTTGTAGAGCAGGATCAAGCCGGTCAGGGCCAAGGCGGCCAGCAGCGTCCGCCAGCCCCCGGCGGCGAAGGCTAGGAGATCGCCGGTCACGAAGCCTAGCACGGCCAAGGTCGTAGCCATGCGCGGGGACACCGCTCCCGACGGGATGGGGCGGTTGGGGCGCAGCTCGGCGTCTTTGCGGCGGTCGACGACGTCGTTCAGCGCCAGCCCGGCCATGTAGAGCGCCAACGCCGCCGCCCCTAACGGCAGCAGTTGGGGCGACAAAGTTCCGCCCGAGGCCAGCAGGAAGCCCGCCACCGGGTCGCCCGGCACCGTGAACAAATTTGGCAGCCGGAAAAGCCGCATGTAGGCCAAGATGCTTTTGTGGTTGACGCTCATCGGCTGGAAAAACTCCCGTTCCTCGGTTATTGTTCGCACGTTAAGATATGCGCCGTCGGCGCGAAATCAAATCACGAGGGGAACCATGGACGCGGACAAATTGCCTTCGCCCAAGTCGGCGGCGGAGCTGCTGGACATGTTTTATCTGGAAATGCGCTGCCACCTGCTGGAGACGGCGGCGGCCTTCGACCGCCTGGAGCGCGCTCCTGGCGGGGCCGAAGTGTTCGCCGATCCTAGGATGCTGAGACTGCGCCGGGCCGCCACGTTGCTGGCCGAGTCCGGCGCGAACCGAACCGAGCGTTTCCTTGAGCTCTTCAGCGTGGAGGACGGCAAATGAGAGTTATCGAGCCGCACATCCACATGATCGCCCGGACCACCCAGGACTACGAGCGGATGGCCCTGATGCACTGCGTCGCCTGTTGCGAGCCCGCCTTTTGGGCCGGCTACGACCGTACCAGCGCCATGGCGTTCCACGACTACTTCACTCACTTGACCAGCTTTGAGCCCAAGCGCGCCGCCGGTTACGGCATCCAGCACTATTGCTGGATTTGTATCAACCCCAAGGAGGCCGACAACTTGGAACTCGCCCGGGAGGTCATCGGCTTCATCCCCGACTTCCTCGACCGCCCCAACGTCCTGGGCGTTGGCGAGATCGGCCTCAACCGCAACACCGCCAACGAGCTCAAGGTCTTCGAGGAACAGGTCGACCTCGCCATCCGGCTGGGGCAGCTCATCTGGATCCACACGCCGCACCTGGACGACAAGCGCAAGGGGACGCGGATGATGCTCGACGCTCTTCGCTCCCGCGGCGGGGTCGAGCCGGGCCGCGTCACTTTCGACCACATGGAGGAGCACACGTTGAAGGACGTCCTCGACGCCGGTTACTGGGCGGCCATGACCATTTATCCCATGACCAAGAACTCGCCCGCCCGGGTAATCGACAGCGTGGAGCGCTTCGGCTTGGAGCGGGTGATGGTGGACGCCTCCGGCGACTGGGGGCCCTCCGATCCGGCCACCTTGCACCACGCCATTTTGGAGATGCGGCGCCGCGGCCACCGGGAACGCGACATCAACGAGCTGTTCTACAACAACCCCTGCCGTTTCCTGGGCCAATGCCCGAAATTCCTGCCCCGCCCGGACTGACGCTCGGGGCGAAGCCGTCCGGCTGGGACTTGTCGACTCGATAGAAGCGCCCGTCGTTGAACAACGTCACGCAGCGGAGCAATTCGAAGACGTCGATCCGGCCGTCCGCCGGATTGTAGTCGGAGGAGTGGCGGGCGCCGGGGGCGAACTCCATCGGGAGGGGCGAGGGGGCGAAGCCGTCCGCCGCGGAGGCGTCTACCTTGTAATAGAGGCCGTTGTTGAAGAGCGCGACGACGCGCAGCAGCTCGAAGACGTCGATCCGCCAGTCGGACGGGGTGTAGTCGGCGGCATGGTAGGGGCCGGACGATTTGGAGGCTTCGGCGGTGTTCCCGAAGGCTCCGGCGTCAACCCGGGAACCATTGGGGGTGGGTTCGGCGGCGAAGGTGTCGGCGGGGTCGCCGGCGTCGATGGCGGGGCTGTGCTCGGCGTCGGCCACCCAGCGCGCCGCCGCCGGATCGTAGCGGCCGCGGAGGGAGTGCGGATGGAAGTCGCCTTGGGCCGGATCGGCGAACAGCGGGTCGGAGAACAACGAGCTGGCGTCCTGGCCGCTCTCCCCCTGGTAGGCGGCGAAGCCGACGAACTCCTGGTTTTGCCAGACCACCGTGGCGGCGGCGCTCCCGCCGGGCGCGAGATAGACGTTGTGGTCGAAACTGTTGGCGTAACTGTAGGTGGCGCTGAAATAGTTGGTCATTAGGATGTTCTGGGCGTTGCAGACGACGATGTTGCTGGCGATGACGTTGTGGTTGGCCTTTTGGATCATGATCTCGCCGACGCCGCTGTTGGTGCTGTCGTTCAGATAGAGGGTGTTGTTCAAGAAGGAGCAGTTCAGGGTCGTGCCGCGTTTCGGGTCGTAGCCGCCGAAGCCGAAGCCGGTGACATTGTTGAGATAGAGCCGGTTGTTGCGGACGACGATGTTCTCGGCGCTGCCGCCGGCCGCCTCGCTGGCCACCTCCATGCCGAAGTCGCAATGGTGGACCACGTTGCCCTCCACCAGCACGTCCAGGCCGCCGTCGACGTAGATGCCGGCGGCGGAGCGTTCGTCGCCATAGGCTGGGTTGCCGAAGGAGCTGATGTCGTGGACGGTGTTGCCGCTCACCACGCCGTCGCGGGCGCGGTCGTTGGCGGGGGCGGTGCCTTCGAAGCCGATGATGTCGATGCCGATGTTGTCGCAGTCGTGGACGACGTTGTTGGTCACGGCGAACCGTTCCACGTTGCCGTTGAGGACGAGAGCCTCGGAGGAACCTAGTTTGCAGTTGTCGACGGTGTTGCCGTCGACGACGATGTCGTGGAGCGAGTTGGCGCCGTCGTCGCCGTAGAAGGCGACGCCATGGGCGTCGCCTGTCGTGCTGGAGTTTTGCTGGATGTGGTGGATATGGTTGCCCCGGAGCTCGACATGGTGGGCGGCCCCGCTGACTAAAACGCCGCAGACCACTTTGTTTTCGTCGCTGACGCGGTAGTCCCTGATCTCCAGGTCCTTGACGACGACATAGGCGCGGCCTTCGATCCGGAGCATCGCCGAGGCGCCGTCAGGCGCTTCCAGCGAGGAGCCGTCGAGGCAGGCGGTCTCGCCTGCGTAGGACTGGAAGGTCACGGGGGCGCCGGCGGCGCCGGAGACCAGGATTTCGATGCGCTCGGGATAGACGCCTCCGCGGAGATGGGCGGTGTCGCCCGGCGCGATGGTCATGGCGGCATGCCGCGCGGTGCGCCAAGGGGCGTCGAAGGAGCCGGAGGCGCTGTCGGAGCCGATGGGGGAGACATAATAGTCCGCCGCCCCCGCGGCCAAGGCGGCGAAAACCAAGCTCAGGGTGACGGTGGCTTTGCCCATCCCGCGCCCCGCTCAATCGATTTGTTTGAAGGCGATCTCGACCTCGGTGCCGCCGGGGCCGGCCTCGGACGACAGGCGGGGGACGGACTTGATTTCGATCTTGGCGCCGTAGGCGTTGATGTATTTGCGCACCAGGGGCATGCCGAAGCCGGTGCCCTTCTCGCCCTCGGTGCCGCGGCGGCTGGTGAACTGAGTCTCGTCGAAGATGATGTTCAGGAGCTCCTCGGGGATGCCGACGCCGTCGTCCTTGACCCGGAGCAGGACATGGCCGTCGCGGGGCTCGCAGTCCACGGCGATCTCGCCGCCATGGAAGGAGAACTTCAAGGCGTTGCTCAAGAGGTTGCTGATGACGGAGTTGACCAAGGAACGTTTCTCCGCCTTGACCTGGATGTCCGGGGCGATGTCCAGCTTGAACGAGACTGACTTGTCCTGGAATTTTCGGGAGAGGAGGGCGAAGGACTCCTCGACGGCCTTGCGCAAATGGACCTTGCCCAGCTTGGGCTCCTTCTTTTCCAACAGCCGCATCTCGCGGACAAGCTCGATGACGTCGTTGGCGTTCTTGGCGGCGGCGGCGATCAGCTCCACCGCCTCGGCCAGGGAGGGGGACATGGGCTCGTCGTCGAGAGTCTCGACGGTGGAGAGGATGGCGCCCACGGGGTTCGCCAAGTCGTGGCAGAGCATGTGCAGGAGTTTCTGTTGCTCGTTGTTGGAGTTGAGCAAGGAGTCCTTGTGGAACTTGAGCTCCAGATGGGTCCGGACGCGGGCGCGGAGCTCTTTGGAGTTGAACGGTTTGGTGATGTAGTCGCAGGCGCCGAGGTCAAGGCCTTTGACGACATCCTCCATCTCGGACTTGGCGGTGAGGAAGATCACCGGGATGTGGCGGGTGTCCTCGTCCTCCTTCAAGGCGGCGCAGACCTCGAACCCGTCCATCTCCGGCATCATGATGTCCAGCAGCACGATGTCAGGGAGGCGCTTCTTGGCCAGTTTGAGGGCTTGTTGGCCGCTGGTGGCGGGAATGACCTGGTACTCCTCGCAATGGAGGATGTTCCCCAAAATCTGGATGTTGGCGGTGACGTCGTCGACTACCAGGATCAAAGCCTTGCTGAAAAGTTTGTCGTGTGTCATTTTTCCATTCCCGTCCGCCGCTTTCTGTCGGCCCAGAATCCTATGCTTACTTATAGCCTAGCCACAACGAATTTACAATCCATTTCCCGGACCGCCGCGGCATGCTTCTTTGAGCAGCCGCGTGACGTCGGGGAAATCGTTGAAGGTCTTGGCCAACTCGTCCATGGAGAAGCTCTCGGCCTCGACGACGGCCTTTTCCGCCCATTGGCGCAATTGGGCGCAACCATGGCGCTCCGCCAGCGCCGCCACCTTGCGGGCGAAAGCCACCACCTCGTCCAGGGCGAAGAGCTCGTTGATCTCGCGCCATTCTTCGGCCAGGCTGGTCTCCAGCGAGGCGACCAACGGTGGCAGGGCGGCAAGGGCTTGCGGGGACAACTCCATCGCGGCGGCCTGCCAAGAGGGGGGACGGCCATGACTGGCTGTGGGTTCGCAGGGCAGATGCTTCCTAAACTCCTCCAGGAGCACCTCGCTGGTGAACGGCTTGACCAGGACGCCGACGAAAAGCTCGTCGGGGTCGTCCAGCTCGGCCTTCTCCGACGAGGCGGTGACGGCGACGATCGGGATGCCCGACGTCTCCGGGTCGGCCTTGAGCCGCCGCGCCGCGGCGTTGCCGTCGAGCTCGGGCATTTGGATGTCCATCAGGATCAGGTCCGGGTTGCGCAGGTGAGCCAGGCGCAACGCCTCGTTGCCGTTGACCGCCTCGATGAATTTGAGGCGTGGGTCACGGGCCAACGCCTTGATCAGCCCGCGGTTCTGGAAGGAGTCGTCCGCCACCAGCACCAGTGACTCCTTGAAGCGCGAGGAGACGCCCGTGGCCGCTTTGTCCGGCCGCCGCGGCGGGGCGGTCACGCGGACCTCGGGCAAGGTGAGGGTGAAAACGCTGCCGCCGCCCGGGCGCGCCGCGAACGTGACGGCGCCACCCATCAGGCTGGCGAGCCGCGCGCAAAGCGCCAGCCCGACCCCGGCGCCGCCATACTTGGCGTTCGAGCGTCCGGGCAAGCGGACGAAGGGCTTGAAAATCTCTTTGGCTTGGCCCGGGGCCACCCCTGCGCCGCTGTCCTCGACGGCGACGACCAGCTCGGCGAGCTGGTCTGAGCCGCGGCAGCCGACCAGCACCCGCACCCCCCCGGCGTCGGTGAACTTCACCGCGTTGTCCACCAAGTTGAAAATCACCTGCTTCAGCCTGGCGGCGTCCAACATCATGCCTCCTGGCAATGAGGGCGGCAACGCCACCTCCAGCTTTAGGCCCTTGGCCGCGGCGGCCCTCCCGAAGTAGACCTCCACCTCCTTGATGATCGAGGCGGGGTCCACCGCCACGAGATGCAGCTTGATTTTCCCCGCCTCCGCCTTGGCGAGGTCGAGGATGCCGGTGAGCAGGTCCAGCAGCTCCCGCGCGGCACTGGTGATGTTGCCCAGGTAGCCCTTGAGCTCCGGCTCCTGGATCCTGGCGTCCAGGGCCTCGGTGAAGCCCATGATGGAGTTCATCGGCGTCCGGACCTCGTGGCTGATGGTGGACAGAAACTCGTTTTGGACGCGCATGGCGATCTCCGCGGCCTCCTTGGCGCGCTCGAGCTCCTCCAGCGTTTGTCTGCGTTCGGAGATGTCCTCTTTGACCGCCACGAAATGGGTGATCTTGCCAGTGGAGTCGGCGACCGGGGCGACCACGGCGCTCTCCCAATACTCCTCGCCGTTCTTGCGCTTGTTGTGGAAGTCCCCCCGCCAGACCTGTCCGGCTTTGATGGTCTCCCAGAGCCCCTCGTAGTGGGACGAGCGCAACTTGCCGGACTTGAGGAAGTAAGGCTTCTGGCCGAAGACTTCCTCGGGGGCGTAGCCGGTCACCTCGGCGAACCTGGGGTTGACCTGCTCGATACGCCCCTCCGCGTCGGTGACCATGACGACGGCGTTGGATTGCTCCACCGCCACCGCCAGCTTGCCGCGTTCGATCTCGGCCGCCTTGAGACCGTCCACCGCCTCGCGCCAACGCCGGCCCGACTCGCGCAGCGCGGCCAGCAGCACGGCGGCCCCGGCGAGGGCCACCCCCAGCAACGCCGCCAAAATGGCGGTGACGCCCCAGCCGGAGGCGGGGCAGGCCAAAGCGGCGCAAGCGCCGATCGCGATCGTTTCCAGTGTCAACAGCCAGCCATGGTTAGTAGTTGCCAATTCCGCTATCGACACTATTAATAACCCGGTATGGTGAATTTATCAACTCCCCGCAAGACCCACTTTTGGGCGAAATGTCCGCGGATTCTTCCGCCAGGCTCTTGCGTTTTTTGGAAAAACTGTTAAAATATAAAAATAAACAGTATGCGGAGCGGTACCGATGGCAAACAAGTCCACACCTCCATATCTCTTGGCTCGGCAGCACATCGTCAGTTACATCGAGGGTGGCGCGGCGCCGGGTTCCGCCTTGCCTTCGGAACGGACGCTCTGCAAGGAGCTGGGGATAAGCCAGCCCACGGTCAGGAAGGCGCTCGCCCAGCTTGTCGTCGAGGGCCGCGTCCGTTGCGTGCACGGGAAAGGCAACTTCATCACCAACGACAGGGCGGAGCGTTGCGTGGGGATTGTCGTCGGCGACGGCGTGGGCTCGGTTTTCCTGAACCGGCTGTCCATCCTCTCCAGCGTCCTCGACAGCCTGACTCGGCATGGCTGTTCGGCCCGCTTCCTGAGCTGCCACAATTCCTCCGAGCTCCCGGACATGTTCCTCCACTACAAGCTCGACGGCGCCCTCTTCCTCTACCCGCCGCCCCGCGTCGAGGACGTGATCGCGCGGAGCCTGGCCCAGGGGTGTCCTCCCGTCGCCACCTTGGCGCCCTGGGACGCCACGTCGAAGCCGCCTTTCACGAGTTGCGCCGTGCTGTTCGACCATGCGGCGCTGGGGCGTCTCCGCGCCGAGCACTTCCTGGCGAGGGGGCATCGACGCATAGGCTATGTCGGCAACCTCGACGAGCGTTACGAGGTTTTCAAGCGGGAGCTGGCGAAGGCGGGGGTGGAGCACGACCCCGAGCTTTGCGTGGGCATGCGGGAGAGCGTCTCAGCGCGTCTCCCCGGAATACTGGAGTTTGGTGTCACCGCGTTGTCCGCCGACGGCGGCCCCGAGCGCCTGGAGGAGCTTTTCGCCGTCTTGGCGGAACGCTCCCGCGACATCCATCTGGAAGTTCCTAACTTGGCGAAAGTCATCACGTTGCGCGAACGTTTCCCCACCGTCAAGGTCGGGGCGATCGGCGCCTTGCCCAGTCGCCGGATGGGCAAGGAGGTGGTGGAGATGCTTTTGCGCGGCATGGAGAGCGGCGAGCCGCAGGAGCCGGTCAAAGTGCCGCCGGAGTTGCTGGCGCCGGAGGCGCTGGCGGACAACCTGCTGTAGCAAATCACAAAAAAATGAGGGCATTATGAAAAAACGGGGCGCGGTGGGATTCACGCTCGTGGAGATGCTGGTGGTGATCGCGGTCATCGCCATTTTGTCGAGCCTGCTGTTGCCCGCCTTGGGCAAGGCCAAGCAAACGGCGCGGTCGACTAGTTGCGCGAACAACTTGAAGCAGCTCGGCCTCAGCTACTATTCCTATGTGCAGGACAACAATGATTACCTCACCCCTACGTTCGGCAGGGCGACCAACGCCGATCCCTGGCACTACCTCCTCAGCTCGGGCGGCTATGTGAACGAGAAACTGTTCCTGTCATGCCCAGAAATGCCTCGCGTGACCGTCTCGAGCGACCCAGGCCTCAGGAGCTCCACGCATTACGGGATCAACAACTATATGGTCATAGCGGACTACGCGGCGCCCAAAATCACGGTGATCGGCAGGCCGAGCGTTAAGATACTCATTCTTGACACCTTCCAGAACCGCGCCGACAAAGGCTGGGAGCCGGCGTCGGGATATTTCCGGCTCTTTTGGACGGCGGGGAGCTTGACCAACATCTACAGCGGCCGTCCGGCGGGCCGCCACGGCAAGATTTGCATGAACCTTTGTCTCGACGGGCATGTCGAGCCTATCAGCATCACGGACCAAGCCCACTCTGTGCTTGAGGCCGCGTTCACCTTGGACCGGCTCAACTGGTCAAACTAACCCAGGAACTGCGACGCCATGAAAAACTCCCTTCTGCTTTGCGCGTTCATGCTGCTGCCCGTCACCCTCGGAGCCGAGGCGTTGAAGGACTGGAACTACGCCAGCCTGGACGACATCCGGCTCTCGGCGTCGCCGGGTAACGAGGCGTCGTTGCGTCTCAGCTCCGACGTCAAAACGCCCGAGGGCCGGAACACTTTGGAGATCGCGCTCAAAAAACTCAATCCGGACGCCGCCCCCTGGGACATCCAGGTGAAATTTCTCTATGCGGACGGCTTGAAGGCCGGACGCAGTTACGAGCTCAGTTTCTTATGCCAAGCCTCCGTCCCTGGCGTCATGCCGATGGTGGCGGCCCAGGCGGAGAAGCCTTGGGACACGGTGCCGGACGCCGCCAGCAACCCCGAGCTCTCCCAAGAATGGCGGAAAATCAAGATGTCCTTCACCGCTAAAAAAGATTGGACGGAGCCCCTCGCCATCCTGCGGTTGATGCTAGCCCAATATGGAGCGCCAGCGACTTTGCGGCTCGGCCCGGCCACGTTGCGGGAGCTCCCCAAGCTGCTGCCGCTCTCCCTGAAGAAGGAATGGACGCTTGCCCTGGGCTCCGCCGCCCCGGTGAAAGTGGCGTTGCAGGGCGACACTTTGGATCTGGCGCGGCTCGCCGGAAGCTTCAAGGTCAAGGACTGCGCGACGCTACGCAACCAGTTCGAGAGCTCCGAGCCCGGCAGGATGCGCCTCGGCGTCTCCGCGGACTGGTGGATGGCACTTCAGGTCAACGGTGAGAAAGTCTATGACAACCTCACCACGTCCGACGGCAACAACTCCCAGGCCTTCGTCCCGGACGATCATGTGGTGGAGTTCCCGGTGAAGGCCGGGAGCAACCTTTTGACCGTCCAGATCCTTGCCGGATCCACGGGATGGCGCTTCGTCTGCGGCGCGGCCACCCGCCCGCCTGACGAACCGCGCGCCGGGCTGTTCACTCCGCTCCCCGGTCCGGACTGGAAGCCCGTCGACATGGACAAACTGGCGGTGAAAGCCGGGACGGCCCTGGACTTCTCCGAGCTCGACGGCAAGAGGCGTCCGGCGGGCGAGCTTGGCCGAGTGATCGTCAACGCCGACGGAAAACTGGCCTTCGAGAAGGCTCCGGAACAAGCGGTGCGTTTCCTCTGCTACAACTCGTTTTTGACCGAGACGCAGCTAGCGGTCCACACCTGGACAAAGCAGGACATCGAGGATTTCGCCGCCGCCGTCGCCAGGCAGGGCTACACCATGCTGCGTTTCCAGGGCGTCGACCGCTTTCTGCTTGGGATCAAGGTGCATTGGAGCCGGACACCCAAGCTGCTGACCCTCGCGGAGGCGGGCATACCCCAACAGGCGAAGGACATCCAGTTCGACCCGGACAACTTCGACCGCCTCGACTACATCATCGCCTGCCTCAAGAAAAATGGCGTTTACGTCAACATGGACCTCATGACCGTCGGGAGCGGCTATTCCATCGCCTATCCGACCAAAGTGCCGGAGGAGAGTTCTTTCCGCGTCCAGCTTTTCTTCAACCCGGAATATCGGCGGCATTGGGAGGCGGCCATCTCGCAGTTGCTCAACCACGTCAACCCCTACACCGGCCTGAGCTGGAAGGACGACCCCGCCATCGCCAACCTCGAACCCTACAATGAGCAAGATCTCCTGATTTACAACAAAGACATGATGAAAGTGTTCACCCCTTATTTCCGCCAGAGCCTCAAGGACAAATACCAGACCGACGCGAGGTTGCGGAGCGCCTGGGGACAGCCGGACATCTCTTTCGACCAAGTTCCCGACATTGACGAGGAGACGCTGCGCCGGGGGGACGCGAGGGCCGAGGACGCCGGGCGTTTCCTCATCAAGACGATGTCCGACACCACCCAATGGTACTGCGGGACGTTGCGCCGCTTGGGGTATCGGGGGCTCGTCACGCAGTGGGACATGATCATGCGCACGCTGGAGATTCCCGTCCGGGCGCAAATGCCAGTTATCGCGCAGCACAGCTATTTCGCCCATCCGCACTGGGTCCCAACCAAGAACCTGGTCAAAAAGCAAGCGGGCAAGGACCAGCGTAACGACATCGCGATAACGCAGGAGAGCTCAATCGACTCCAGTTTCTTCCGGGCCGCCGCCGCCGCCCGCTTCCTGGACCGCCCGTTCATCGTCACTGAGCATTCCCATAGCGCCTTCAACCGCTACCGCCATGAGCGCGGCCTGTATTTCAGCTCCTACGCGGCGTTGCAGGGCTGGGATTCGCTGGCGGTCCATGGCGCCATGGCCGCGGTGAAGACGGCGACCGTCGAGCCGTTCCAGACCTTCGACAACGCCATCGATCCGATCTCCCGCGCCTCGGAAGCCGTGGCCGCGCTGGCCTGGGCGCGCGGCGACGTCAAGGAGGCTCCCCATTCCGTCCAGTTGGACCTCTTCGACAACGCCATGTTCCCGAGACACTTCCTCGCGGCGGTCGGCGACGACTACGCGAAACTCGCGATGCTCACCAAAATCGGCGTGGCCTATCAGACGAAGGGCAAAGCCACCCTCGCCCTGCCGCTGACGGAGTTCTCGCCGCTGCGAGTCAACTCCTGGTATGCCACGGCGTCCGCCGCCGATGGGCAGCTTTTCCCGGCGTTGCTCCAGAAACTTAAGGACGGAGGTGTCCTGTCCGACTCCAACCGTACCGACTACGCCCGGCGTCTTTTCCAGAGCGAGACGGGGGAGGTAACCCTCGACGGCAAGGCCGGGACTCTGGCCGTGAGCTGCCCGCGCCTCGAAGGCGCCATCATCAAGAAGGACGTCCCGGTCAAGCTGGCCAGTCTGGAGGTAAACTCCTGTTCCAAGCCCGCCTCCGTGGTGGTGGCGTCGCTCGACCGCGGCAAGGCCATCCCCGACGCGAGACGGCTGTTGCTGGTCTTCTCTACCAACGCCTTGAACAGCGGAATGGTCTTCGAGAACTCCAGCATGGCGTTGATGGCCGAGTCCGGGAGCCTGCCCGTCTTGATGGAGACGGCCAAGCTCTCGCTGAAACTCAAAAGCTCGCAAGGCGTCGCGCCCGCCGTCTACGCCTTGAACCTGGACGGTACCGGCGCCGAGCAAATCCCCTGCGAGTTCAAGGAGGGCGTGGTCTCGCTCGACCTGGACACCGCCAAGCTGAGGCGCGCCACCCCCTTCTTTGAAATAGTGTTCCCCTAACGGAAAGGATTCGATAACGTGATCATCAACCTCGACGAGTATAAAGACAAAGTCCTCGGTTGCTGGACCGGCAAGAACATCGGCGGCACGCTAGGCGCGCCTTTCGAGGGCCAGCGCGAGATGAACGACGCCAGCTTTTACGTCCAGGACCTCCGCGGCAGCCCGGCGCCGAACGACGATCTCGACCTTCAGCTCATCTGGCTCAGCGCCGCCGAGGACAAGGGGCTCTTCAACCTCACCCCGCGCCGCCTCGCCGAATACTGGATGGCGTACATCTCCGGTCCGTGGAACGAGTACGGCGTTTGCAAGGCCAACATCGCCAACGGGCTCTATCCGCCGCTCTCCGGCTCCTGCAACAACGACACCTGGAAATACAGCAACGGCGCCTGGATACGCTCCGAGATCTGGGCCTGCCTCCTGCCCGGCATGCCCGACAGCGCCGCCGAGTTCGCCTACCTCGACGCCTGTTGCGACCATTGCGGCGAAGGCATTTACGCGGAGGTCTTCACCGCCGCCATGCAGTCCGCCGCCTTCATCGTGGCCGACGTCGGGAAGCTGGTGGAGATCGGCCTGGCGAAGATCCCGCCGGACTGCCGCGTGGCGCGCGCCGTCAAGCTCGTCCGCGGGCTCCACGCCCAGGGCGTCGATTTCAAGGCCGCCCGCGAGGCGGTCGTGAAGGACAGCGAGGAGCTCGGCTGGTTCCAGGCCCCCGGCAATATTGGCTTCGCGATGATCGGTCTCCTTTACGGCGAGGGCGATTTTGGCAGGAGCGTTTGCCTCGCCACCAACTGCGGCGACGACACCGACTGTAGCGCCGCCACCGTCGGCGCGCTCCTCGGGATCATCGGCGGCCGCTCCAGCATTCCGGCGAGGTGGATCGAGCCGATCGGCGAAAGCATCAAGACCATCGCCATCAACCCCTTCACGCGCCGGGTCCCCAACACCCTTGGCGAACTGACGGAACGGGTCGTCGATTTGGCGTTGGCCTCGCAGCGCGGGACGCTCCGGATCGCGTCGGCGCCGACGAGCGTCCCCGCCTCCTATCTCGCGGCGTTGACCGGCGGCGAGGCCGTGGCGCGGAGCGTCTGGAGCAAGTCTCCCTACGCGTTGGTCTTCGACATGCCTTTCGGCGGGCTGGTGGTCGATTACGAGGACGGCCCCGCCGTCACGCCCGGCGAGGAGAAACGGCTGGTCTTGAGCCTCGCCGATCCGGAGTTCATCGAAGGCGTCATCCATCTCGACTTCCTGCTGCCGGACGACTGGAAAGCTATGCCGGGCAAAAGCGTGTCGCTCAGCTGCCGCATGCACTTCCATTCGCAAATCAAGCTCGCGTTGATCCCTGGAGCGCTTGACGCCGCGTTCACCTACATCCCGTTGGAGGTCCGGCTGGCGGGGCGTTTCAATCCGGTGACGTTGCGGGTGCCCTTCCAGTTGAAGGGCTCGGTCGACCATTCCCCGAGGCTGGACTGAACATGAACAACGGAGCGATCTGGTCCGACAACCACGGCGTCCACATCAACGCCCATGGCGGGGGCGTCCTCTTCCATGAGGGGCTTTATCACTGGTTCGGGGAACACAAGACCGAAGGCTGGGAGGGACGGCTGGCTTACCATGGCGTCCATCGCTACAGTTCGGCGGACTTGCGGCGCTGGGAGGACGGGGGCATTGTCCTGGCGGTGAGCGACGACCCCGTCAGCCCGATCCACAAAGGTTGCCGCATCGAACGGCCCAAGGTGATCTTCAACAACGCCACCGGCAAGTTCGTGATGTGGTTCCACAGCACCAACGCCGACCACACGTTGGCGAGGAGCGGCGTGGCCATCGCCGACACCCCCGCCGGGCCGTACCGCTTCCTCCGCGCTTGGCGGCCCGACGCCGGACGCTGGCCTGTCAACGCCACCGCCGCCGACCGCGACCCCGTCACCGCCGCGGTTGCCGCCGCGCTGGGGGAGGCCGCTTTCGGGAATGGCGAGACCGAGCTGAACACCCGCCACAACATCCTCGGCCGTGACTTCACCGGAGGTCAAATGGCCCGCGACATGAACCTCTTTGTCGACGACGACGGTCAGGCCTACCACCTGCACGCCTCGGAGCATAACGGCACGCTGCATATCGCCCGGCTCACCGCCGACTACCTCGACCACGCCGAATACGTCCGCGCCTTCGTCAACCGCTGGATGGAGGCGCCCGCCATGTTCAAGCATGAGGGACGCTACTACCTGTTGTTGTCCGGCTGCTCCGGCTGGGCTCCGAACGCCGCCCGCGCCGCGGTGGCCGACCATCCCTTCGGCCCTTGGCGCGAGCTCGGTAACCCTTGCCGCGGCGTCAACCCGGAAAACGGTCTTGGCCCGGAGCTGACCTTCGGGGCGCAAAGCACCTACGTCTTGAGGACGCATGGGGGCGGGCACGTCGCGATGTTCGACCTTTGGCAAACCAAGAGCTTCATCGACAGCCGCTACCTCTGGCTACCGGTGTCCTTCACTCCGGAGGGCTACGAAATCCACTGGACGAACCAAGCCGCGGTCACTTGCTGACGGCGGCCTCGGCGTCGCTGAAGCGGCTCGTCGCGAAGGCTTTGACCTCGTGGTCCGCCCGTTGTCCCCGGCGCTGCTGCGCCAACCAGTGGAGCCCGGCGTTATAGACCATGTCGTGCCCGCCCTCGAAGATGGTCACCCTGACGTCGCCGGAGACGCGGCGGAACAACGGCTGCCGGGTTTCGTACAGCGGGTCGGCGCAAGGCGTCACGAGTTCGGGCGGGACTTCCTGCTTTTCCACGAAATGGTCGATCTGCTCCGGCGTCAGTTGGTCGGCCGGGTCGGCCAGGAGGTTGAAGGCCCGCAAAGTATGGTGGATCGGGACGCTGCCGGTGTAGCCGTCATGGATTCCGGCGTTGATGTCCAGGGGCAGCTTTTTGGCGTTGGCCAGGTGGGTGGAGGGCGAGCGCCGCCGGTACTGGTCGTCGACTTCCGGGCTGGCGCCGGGTGTCCCGCCGCAGGACTTCACGATGTGCTCGGCGTAGTGCCTTTCGGTCTTGACGTTGTCGGCGTGCCAGGTTGCCAAGTCGAGGATCGGCACCCAGGCCGAGACTCCCGCCCAGATGTCCGGGCGGCGTCCCGCCATCAACAAGGCGTTGTAGCCTCCGCCGGAGCCTCCCATGAGGTAGACCCGGTCCTTGTCGATGTCCAAGGCCTCGACGCAATAGTCGACGGCGCCGACCAAGTCGGCGACCACCAGCTCCGAGCCAGTGGCCTCGGGTGTCCAATTGGGGCCGCGGAAGTGCGGGTAAATCAAGGCCCAGCCGTTGTCGGCGCACCATTTGGCGTAAGGCTCGAAGCCGTCGGCGTAGCCGAAGGACCACGTGTGCAGCGCCACCAGCAGGGGGGCCTTGCGTCCGGCGGGCGGCGGCATGAACATCGCCGGTTGCAGGGTCTTGTCGCCCGGGCTCCGGTACGTAATTTCCACGGTCTCACCCAAACCCATATCAACACCTCGTTTAGAAGGATAAAAACGCAGTCTCCCTATAACTCCGACAGTGGTCGAAGTCAAGCTTCGTGGTCTCTCTACTTCGTCCCGCTCTCCACCGGTTTGCCCGCCTTGAGCCAACCGGCGATGCCCTCGGGCAACTCCTTGACGTTGGTGTAGCCCAAGGTCGCCAGACGCCGCGCCAAACGGGCGCTGGCGGGGCAGTTGATGTCGCCGCAGTAGACGATGATCAGCTTGTTTTTATCCGGCCCGGCCACTTCCTGGATGGTGTCGGCGCCCTCCATGAAATAGAGCGGCTTCGCCCCCGGCACGCGCTGACCGTTCTGCCATTGGGGGTCGGGGTTGCGGGCGTCTAGGACGACGCACGCGACCTTGTCCCTGAGCAGTTTATCCAGCTCGTCGACCGTCAGGGTCTTGGCCGCCGGGGCGTCCTTTTGCTTGGTGGCGGGCGGGGTGGCTCCGGTGGTCCATTTCTTGTCGGCGGGACCGCCGCAGCCCGCGCAGGCCAACAGCAGGGCGGCGGCCAAGGCGAGTTGCCCCCGCATGTCAGTAGGTGAGTCCGAGCTTCTTGATGAGCTCGTCGCGCAGCGACTTCTCCGGGTAACCGGTGTCGCTGCTGAGCTTCTTGGGCGGGCCAAGCTGCATCTTGCTGCCCATCACTGCGCCGGTCTTGCCGCAGACGAGCAGGTCCTTGTGGGTTTTGAGCAAGTCCAAGGTCTCGGTGTCGAGGTCGTCCTCCATCTCGATGATAGCGTACTGGCGCAAGGAGCCCTCCGGGTAGCCGGTGTCGGAGCAGAGTTTCTTGCTGACGGTCTTCTCCTCGGCCGAGCCGACGACGCAGCCGGTGCTGCCGGAGATGGTCAGGTCGCGGTGGTGCTTGAGCATCTCCAGCGAGCTGGCGCTGAGGGCGGGCTTGTCGAGGCTGCCGCAACCGGCGAGGGCCAGGGCCAACATTGCGATCATTGCGTGTACCGGTTTCATTTGCTAATCCCTTTCTTTGGGTTTGGGTGCGGAACGAACGGTGGTTCAAGCGACTTCCGGCCTTCGGGCGCGCGGTTCCATCTCCTCGCGGGTGGGCATCTTGAAGAACCAGAGGAAATATAGCAGGCGGCGGAAATCGTTCAAGGCGGCGACGACGCAGGGGATGAGCATTAGCGTCACGACGGTGGAGAACATCACGCCGAAGGCGATGGCTATGGCCATGGGGATGAGGAACTGGGCCTGCATGCTTTTCTCCAGGATCAGGGGCGTCAGTCCGAAGAAGGTGGTGATCGAGGTGAGGAAGATGGCGCGGAAACGGCGTTGCCCGGCCTCCACGAGGGCCGTGAAGAGCGGCGTCCCGGCGGCGAGCCGCCCGTTGACGCACTCGATCAGCACGATGGCGTCGTTGACCACGATTCCGGCCAGGGCCACCAGGCCGAAAAGGCTCATCAACGTCAGCGGCAGCCCGAAGAGCAGATGCCCGGCCACGCCTCCGAGGAGACCGAAGGGGATGGTGGTCATGATCACCACCGGCTGCAAATAGGAGCGGAAGATCGAGGCGATGAGGAAGTAGATGCCGAACATGGCCAACGGGAAGCCCACCGCCAAACTCGAGAGGGAGTCGCGGGTCTCCTCCGACTGCCCCTCGATGGCATAGCTGACGGCGTGGCGGCTGGCCAGCTCCGGGAGGAAGGTCTTCGACAGCGTGGAGATGATCTCTTGGGCGTTGGCCTTCTTGTTGTCGATGTCGGCGGTCACCGCCACCACGCGGTTGCGGTTCTTCCTGGTGATGGTGCTGCGGCCTTCCTCCAGTTTGACGTCCACCAGGCTCAGCAACGGAACCTGCGAGCCGTCGGGGGCGGTGACGCGCAGTTTCTTGAGCTGCGCGATGGAGTCCCGGCCCCCGCGTTCGGGATAGCGGATCTTCACTTTGACGTCGTCGCGGTCGCGCTGGATGCGCAGCGCCTCCTGGCCGTAGAAGCCGCCACGGATATGGCTGGCGATGGACTCCAGCGTGAAGCCGTGCTTGTAGGCCTCCGGGCGCATGGTGAGCACGAACTCGCGTTGGCCGGAGCGGTAGTCGGTCTGGACGTCGAAGGCCCCCTCGATGGATTTCAGCTTGGATTCCAGCTTGTCGGCGGCCTCGCGCAGCGCCTCGAAGTCGTCGCCCAGCAGCCTGATCTCGATGGGCATGCCGCCGGGGCCCTGGTTGTAGGAGCCGAACTTGGTGGCCACCGCTCCGGGGAGCTCCCCCGTCGCCTCCTGCCAAGCCAGGGCGAGATCCTTGTAGTGGATGCCGCGCGACTCCGAGGGCAGCAGTTCCACCGCCACCTCCAGCTTGTTCGACTGCCCGGAGGACTCGGTCCAGTCCAGGCTGCTGCCGATCATCGAGTAGACGCCGACGGTCAGCGGCATCCCGTTGGCGGGGACGTGTTTCCGTTCGACCTCCCGCCAGGCGGCGAGGACCCGCTGGCCAGCCCGCCGGGTGTCCTCGACGGGCGTGCCGGGCGGCAGCTCCACCTTGGCGCGGACGAAATCGTCGTCGGCCTCGGGCAGGAACACGAACTTGATGAAACCGCCCTGGAACAGCCCGCCGAACAATAGCAGCAAGCCCGCAGCGAAGCTCAAGGTGGCGTAGCGCCAGCGCAACGCCAGCTCCAGCGCCGGCGAGTAGAGCCGCGCCACGAAGAAGTCCATCGCCCCGATGGTGTGGTGGCGGATCAGGTTCGGCAAGGCGAAGAGCCGTTTCGGCTTGGCGTTCAGCAACGGCAGGTGCCGCAGGTGCACCGGCAGGATGAACAGCGCCTCCACCGTGGACACGGCCAGGGCAGCCACCACCGGGATGGGGATCTCGCGGATGAACTTGCCCATTACCCCCTTGATGAAGAAGAGCGGCAGGAAGGCCACGATGGTGGTGGCGACCGCGGCCAAGACCGGCAAAGCTACCGCCGAGGTGCCGTCGACGGCGGCGTCGAAGCAGCCCGCTCCCTCCTGGCGCCGGGAATAGATCGACTCGGCCACCACGATGGCGTCGTCCACGATCATCCCCAAGACCATGATCATCCCGAACATCGAGAGCATGTTGATCGAGCCGCCGAACGCCGCCATGATCCCCAGCGCCCCGGCCAGCGAGATCGGGATGCCCATGGTCACCCAGAAACTCAGGCGTAAATCCAGGAAGAGCCAGAGGCAGAAAAACACCAGGATCAAGCCGGAGAGGCCGTTGCTCACGAGCATCCCCAGCCGGTCGGTGATCATCCGGGAGAAGTCGCGGAACTTGGTCAGGTGGACGCCGGGCGGCAGACTGGCCTGCTTGCGCTCGATGTATTTGCCCACCGCCTCGCTGATCTCGATGGCGTCCTCCTCGTCGGTCTTGAGCACGTCGACGTTGACCGCGGGCTTGCCGTTGAACTGCCCGAAGACCTTCGCGTCCTCGTCGAAGACGTCGCGGATCACCGCCAACTGCCCCAGCGTGACGATCGTGCCGTCCTGGTTGTGGATGACCGGGACGTTCCGGTAGTCCTTGGCCAGGTAGCGCCGCCCCTTGAGCCGGACGCGGAAGTCCTCGCCGCCGGTCTTGACGCTTCCGGCGGGGACGTTCAGGCCGTTTTTCGCCACGGCGGCGCTGAGGTCGGCGAAGCCGAGCCCGTATTTGCGCAACCTCTCCTCCGGCACCTCGATCGAGATCTCGTAGTCGCGCACGCCGCTGATGATGGTCTGGCTGACTTCCGGCAGCGCCTTGAGTTCGTCGTCGACCTCGCGGGCGAGCTCCTTGAGTTGCCGCTCCGGCAGGTCGCCCCAAAGCACCACGCAGACCACCTCGCCCCGGAATTTGATGTCCTGCACCACCGGTTTCTCGGCGGCCACGGGGAAGGTGGTGATGGCGTCCACCTGCGTCTTCACGTCATCCTTGACCTTGTAGACGTCGGAGCCCTCCTTGCATTCGACGAGGGCCGTCCCGACCCCCTCGTTGGCGGTGCAGGTGATTTTCTTGACGTTCTCCAGGCCGTTGAGCGCCTCCTCCAGTTTGAGGCAGACGCCCTCCTCGATCTCTTCCGGGTCGGCCCCGGGGTAGGCCACGGTGACGGTCACCGCGTCCAGCGAGAACCGCGGGAAGGACTCCCGGACCATCGTCAGCCCCCCCGCCAAGCCGCAAAGCAGGATCAAGGCCATGAGCATGTTGGCCAGCACTGGATTGTTGAACAGGGTTTTGAGGATGTCGCGCATGCCGCGTCAGCCCTTTCCGGGGCCGCCGCCCATGGCTGGCCTCGCCGCGGCCGCCTTGGCCTCGTCCGGCTTGGCGGCGCCGCGGCTCCTGACGGTGTTGACCGCCATGCCGTCGACCACGCCCCGGGGCAGCTTCTGGGCCACCAACAGCTCGCCGTCGGCCAGCCCGGAGTCGACCAGCAACTCGTCGCCCTCGGAGCTGAATACGTTGATGCTCCGCCGTGCCACCTTGCCGTCCTTGCCCACGACGAAGGCGTCGCCGTCGAGCTGCAACGCCACCCAGGGGATGCTGGCCATGGGGGCGAGCCGCTCGCCGTGGAAATCCACCTTGCAAAACATGCCGTCGACCAGGGGAAAGGGCGTGGCGCAATCCCCGGCGTAACGCTCCGGGCGGACCACCACCGTAAGGGTGCGGGTTTGGGCGTCGAACGCCTCGACCCGGATGATCTTGCCCTGCCAGCGGCATTTCCCCGGGGCCTCTGACCAGGAGGCCGTGGCCTCGACGTCCTCCGGGACGCTGAACCAACGCTGCCGGTCGACTCCGGGATCCGGGTTGAAGCGCATCAGCCGCATGGCGGCGGCGGCGTCCAGGTCGACTGGCAGCTCCAGGGAGCTGTCGTCCTTGACCTCGAAGAGCTTGTCGCCGGGGTTGACGTACTCGCCGGCCTCCACCGACACCGCCTCGAGCCGTCCGTTGAACGGGCAGCGGATGGTCGCCCTGGAGATGTTGAGCTCGGCCACGGCCTTGGCCGCCGCCGCCCGTTCGATCTGCGCCGCCAGAGAGTCCAGCGATAGCCGGAGTTGCGACAAGGCGCCATCAGTGACGTAGACCAGGTTCTTGCTGGTCTCCAAGCTTTGCGCCGCCGTGTCGAGGTCGGCTTGAGGCACCGCCCCTTTCTCGAAGAGGGTCTGCTTGCGGAGGTAGTCCTTTTTCTCCAAAACCAGGCGCTGCTTGACGGTCTCCAGCACCCGTTGGGTGTCGAGTATGTCTTGACGCTTCATCGCCAGTTGCGCCGTCAGGTTGGCGGCCTCCGCGGCGGCCTCCCGCAAGGCCAGGGTATAGTCGTCGGCCTGGATCTCCACCAGCGTCTCGCCTTGTCCGGCCAGGGCTCCGTCCTTCATGCCCGGACGGACGCGGGCCACCTTGCCTTTGAGCTCGGAGCTCACGGTGACGGTCTTGTTCGGCCGTACGGTGCCGTAGCCAGCGGCCTCGGCGCGGCGGGGGCGCAGCTCGACCGGTTCCACGAGCAAGGTTTTCCTTAGCGCCGCTGGCTCCTTCTCCTTGAGCTGCGGCGACCGCGAGGCGAGGGCCGCAGCCAGCGCCGCCAGCGCTGCGAAGATGAGCAGGCACGCCGCGGCCCGGACCACGAGCAGGGGCATCCGGGACCGCCCCTCGCCGCTCTCGGCCGCGCTATTCAAACCACAACCCTTTTTTACCTCCAGCCTTGGCGTCGGGGTTCTTGGCTCCGGCATCGGACTCGGGGGCCGCGAGGGGGTTGTCGTCGCGTTTATTGTCCTTCTTCGCGCCGCCTCCGCCCAGCAGCTGCGATTGCATATCCTGGATGTCGTCGTCCAGGTCGGCCTCGCTCTCCTTGTCTTTGTCGTCGGTCTTGTCGCCGGCCTCGGTCTTGCCCGTCGCGACGACTGGCTCCAGATGCTCCGCTTCCAGATAGTATAGGGGCAAACCCGGATTCTTCGGCTTGCGCTTGAACTTCTTCACTTTGCCGTAGACTGCTAGCTTCGCGCCTTGCTGCAGAGTGCCCGCCAGCTCTGCCGAGCCCTTGTCTTTGGGCAGGAACACCGGCAGCTCCTTTAGTCCTGCCTTCAGCCAGAAGTACTTCGTCTGCTTGACGCCGGACGCCTCCATGTAAGGCGGGAACTTGGTGGCGAAGCCGGCGAACTTGGCCTTGAACGCCACCCGTTTGTTTTTGAACTCCTCGGGGGCCGCCAACAGGACGCCACGTTCGATCTCCTGGTATTTCCCTTTGTCGAACTCGTCGTCGGCTTTGGTTTTGACCTCGGCTTCAGTGTCGGACGGTTTGGCGTCCTCGGCCCGAAGGCCGGTGGCCGCGAGCAGCGCGGCGAATAGAAGCAGGGCGAACTGGCGCATTTATCACCTCGAAAAAGTTATTCGGCAATATATCCCATGACCAGCCATTCCGCCAGCGGGCGCCGTGGGCAGGCGGTTAAAAACACGTTAAATATGGAGGGGCGGCGACTTTCTTGGCCGCGCGCCCTTGACAAGAGCGTCCAAAGGGGTGAAGTTATCCATGTGGATAAATTTGTCCGGGGCCATGCCATGACGGCGCGCTCGATAACGCGGACTTGCATTTGAGCCGTTCGTTGGCTATAATACCCCATAAGTTTTTTAACCAGTCAATTTTTTTGAGGTTGCCATGATTAGACTAGGGGCGCTTTCCGTGACATTCCTGGCCGCCTTGGTGTTCATGTCATTCCAGTCTGAGCTGCTGGCTCCGCCGCTTACCCAGAAGCTTTTCGAGCTGTCCAAGCCCAGTTACATCGCCCGGAAAGGCAAGCCTTGGGCGGAGCGTTCGCGGCTGCTCGGCGATCTCAAGTTCGCCCCCGACACTTTCAAACTGACACTCAAGTCGGCGGGCACTGGCAAGCTGTACAAAGAGTTCAGCTTCCCGGGCGCGTTGACCGTTTACGTCACTCCGATGATCACGGTCGGCAGCTACGACCTCACGGTCTCGTCCGAAGGCTTCAAGCCGATCGAGATCAAGTCGCTCAACCTGAAACCTGGAGCCGACTGCCGCATCAACATCGCATTCGACAGAGAAGATTAACTCATAGGAGATTTTGACATGGCCGAACAGTTGCAGGGACTTTTGGAGAAGTTGCACGGCGAGGGCGTGAAGAAAGCGGAGGAGGAGCGTTTGGCGCTCGTCGCCAAGGCCAAGGCCGAGGTCGAGGCTTTGCTCAAGACCGCCAAGGAGCAGGCCGACAAGATCCGCCGCGACGCCGACGCCGACGCCCAGAAGGCCAAGGAGAAGGGCGAGGCCACCGTCCGCCAGATCTCCCGCGACATCGTCATCAATTTGGAGAACGAGCTGAACTCCAGACTCAACGCCTGCGTGAAGAACCTCGTCGGGGCCGCCCTGACCCCCGAGCTGATGGCCGAGATCGTCAGGGAGATGCTCAAGTCCTACTCCGCCAAGCCCGGAGTCGAGCCAACCCTCGAGCTCATCCTCCCCCCTAACCGGCTTGACGAGCTTCAGGGGCAACTCTCCCAGTGCCTCGCCGCCGACCTGAAGGCGCAGCCGGAGTTCTTCAAGGGGCTGGACTTCTCCGCCGGGCTCAAGGTTGGCTTCAAGGACAGCGACGTCTTCTTCGACTTCTCCGACGGGGCGCTCTCCGAGATCATCGTCGCCTACGCCGGCCCGCGCCTGGCGGCCGTCCTGTCCGGCAAGCCCCAAGGCTGAACCCCAGGAGCCAGACATGGCTGAACAACATTATTTCCTCATCAGCTCGCTGCCGCTGCTCTCCCCTTGGGAGCAAGCGCCGGTCACCACCGAATCCTTCTTGGCGGCCTGCGCCAGTTGGCTGACGGAGGCGGAGCTCCAGACGTTGCGGAGCCTCGGCCTCGAGCCGGACTCCGCCCTCGCGGCGGTCAACCCGGTCGTCGAGCGCTGGATCGCCTGGGAGACTTGTTTGCGCAACCGCCTGGCCAAGGCCAGGGCCATCGCCCTCGGCCTCGACCCCGAGCGTTGCCACCGTCACGACCTGGACTTCTTCTCGGCCGTCGACCGCGCCGTCCAGGACGCCCGCGCCGCCTCCGACCCCCTCGCCGGGGAGCGTGTGCTCGACAAGGCGCGTTGGGTCGCGTTGGACGACCTGGAGGCCGGGCACAGTTTCGATTTCGCCAAGCTCTGCGTCTACAAGCTCAAGCTGGCCTTGCGCGAGAAGATCGCCCGGCGCGACCGGAAGCGGGGCGTGGAAAACCTCGAGGAGGCGTTGCGCGGCCTCTACAATCCCGAAGCGCACAAGATCGAAGTTTAATTCCTCAACATAGCAGGAGAATCGAGAACATGTTGGACAGCAACCGAGGCCGGGTCGTCGGCGTGAACGGGAACATGCTGACCGTGGAGTTCGACACTTTCGTCACCCAGAACGAAGTGGCTTACGCCGTGGTCGGCGACAAACGGCTCAAGTCCGAGGTCATCCGCGTCCGCGGCAACCACGCCGACCTCCAGGTCTTCGAGTCCACCAGCGGCCTCAAGGTCGGCGACGCCGTCGAGTTCACCGACGAGCTCCTCAGCGTCGAGCTCGGCCCCGGCCTCCTGACCCAAGTCTACGACGGCCTCCAGAACCCCCTCAACCAGCTGGCCGAGAAGTCCGGCTTCTTCCTTGAGCGCGGCGTCTACCTCCCCGCTCTGGACGCCAACCGCAACTGGGACTTCACCCCCACCGCCAAGCCCGGCGACAAGCTTGTGGCCGGCGGCTATATCGGCCACGTCCCCGAGGGCATCTTCAAGCACTACATCATGGCCCCCTTCGGCTGGCACGGCGTCTGGGAGCTCACCGAGGTCGCCCCCGCCGGCTCCTACACCATCAAGGACGTGGTGGCCAAGGCGAAGAACGAGCTCGGCGAGGAGCGCTCCATCACCATGAGCCAACCCTGGCCCGTGAAGATACCCATCACCTGCTACAAGGAGAAGATCCTCCCGACCAAGCCCATGATCACGCAGCAGCGGGTCATCGACACCTTCTTCCCGGTCGCCACCGGCGGAACCTTCTGCACCCCCGGGCCTTTCGGCGCCGGCAAGACGGTGCTCCAGCACGCCATCAGCCAGTTCGCCGAGGCTGACGTCGTGGTCATCGCCGCTTGCGGCGAGCGTGCCGGCGAGGTGGTGGAGATCCTCCGCGAGTTCCCCCATTTGGAGGATCCCAAGACCGGCAAGACCCTGATGGACCGCTCCATCATCATCTGCAACACCTCCAGCATGCCCGTGGCCGCCCGCGAGGCCTCCGTCTACACGGCGGTCACCCTCGCCGAGTACTACCGCCAGATGGGCTTGAACACCTTGTTGCTGGCCGACTCCACCTCCCGCTGGGCCCAGGCCCTCCGCGAGATGTCCGGCCGTCTGGAGGAGATCCCCGGCGAGGAGGCCTTCCCCGCCTATCTCGAGTCCCTCATCGCCAGCTTCTACGAGCGCGCCGGCCTGGTCGCGTTGCGCGGCGGCGGCACCGGCTCGGTCACCATCGGCGGCTCCGTCAGCCCCGCCGGCGGCAACTTCGAGGAGCCTGTCACCCAGGCCACGCTGAAGGTGGTCGGCGCCTTCCTCGGCCTTTCCCGCGAGCGCGCCAACGCCCGCCGCTTCCCCTCCATCCATCCGCTCGACAGTTGGAGCCACTACGCGAGCGTGGTCGCCGCGGACCAGCTCGAGACCGCCAAGAGCATCCTCCGCCGCGGCAGCGAGGTCAACCAGATGATGAAGGTCGTCGGCGAGGAGGGCACCAGCACCGCCGACTACTGCCTCTATTTCAAGGGCGAGTTCCTCGACTCGGTCTATCTCCAGCAGAACACCTTCGACAAGGTCGACGGCGCCACCAGCGAGGAGCGCCAGCGCGACAGCTTCGCCAAGGTCATGACCGTGCTGGAGGCCGACTTCGATTTCCCTGACAAGGACGCGGCGAGGAAGTTCTTCAACGAGCTCCGCCAGCTCTTCATCGACCAGAACTACACCGAGTTCAAGTCGGTCAAACACGCGGAGCTAGAGAAGTCCATCGACGCCAAAATCAAGGAGCATCTCCATGCGTAAGGTATACCACCGCATCGTCCAAGTGGCCGGCAACGTCATCACGGTCGAGGCCGAGGACGTCGCCTACAACGACTTGGCGGAAGTCACCAGCAAGCGTGGCAAGTCCCTCGCCCAGGTCATCCGGCTGCAAGGCGACAAGGTCTTCCTCCAGGTCTTCGCCGGCAGCCGCGGCATCTCCACCAACGACGAGGTCCGCTTCCTCGGCCACCCCATGCGCGTCTCCTCCTCGGAGAACATGCTTGGGCGGGTCTTCACCGGCGGCGGACTCCCCCGCGACAGCCGCCCCCCCGTCCAGGACAGCCTCATCGAGATCGGCGGCCCCTCGGTCAACCCCGCCAAGCGTATCATCCCCAAGCGCATGGTCCGCACCGGCATCCCCATGATCGACGTCTTCAACACCCTCGTCGTCTCCCAGAAGATCCCCATCTTCTCCGTCGCCGGCGAGCCTTACAACCAGCTCCTCGCCCAGATCGCCATGCAGGCCGAGGTCGACGTCATCATCCTTGGCGGCATGGGCCTCAAATATGACGACTACCTCTACTTGCGCAACACCCTCGACGAGCACGGCGCGTTGTCCCGCTCGGTCCTGTTCATCCACACCGCCTCCGACCCCGTGGTCGAGTGCATGCTGGTCCCGGACATGGCCCTGGCCGTGGCCGAGTCCTGCGCCCTCGAGGGCAAGGACGTGCTGGTGTTGCTCACCGACATGACCAACTTCGCCGACGCCATGAAGGAGATCGCCATCACCATGGAGCAGATCCCCTCCAACCGCGGCTACCCCGGCGACCTCTACAGCCAGCTCGCCTCCCGCTACGAGAAGGCCGTCGACTTCGAGGGAGCCGGCTCCATCACCATCCTCTCGGTCACCACCATGCCCGGCGACGACGTCACCCACCCGGTCCCCGACAACACCGGCTACATCACCGAGGGGCAGTTCTACCTCAAGAACGGCCGCATCGAGCCCTTCGGCTCCCTCAGCCGCCTCAAGCAGCAGGTGAACTCCAGCACCCGGGCGGACCACCGCGTCATCATGGACACCATGATCCGGCTCTACGCCAACTTCGGCGAGACCCGCGAAAAGCAGTCCATGGGCTTCCAGATGAGTTCCTGGGACGCCAAGCTGCTCAAATACGGCAAGCTTTTCGAGAAGCGCATGATGGACATCTCGGTGAATATTCCCTTGGAAGACGCCCTCGACCTCGGTTGGAAGACCCTGGCGGAGTGCTTCGACCCCAGCGAGACCGGCATCAAGACCGACGTCCTGGAGGAGTTCTGGCCGAAATGACCTCGGCCCCCACAGCGGAAGGAACTAGCGCATGCCTAAGATAAAACTGACGAAAAGCGAGCTCAAAGCTCAACGCGACGCCCTTAAGCAGTTCGCGCGCTTCCTGCCGACCTTGCAGCTGAAGAAGCAACAGCTCCAGCTTGAGGCCATGAAGACCCAGGAACGCGTCGCCAAGACCCGCGAGCGCGAGCAGACCCTCCAGTTCGCCATCGGCCCCTGGGTCGAGCTCTTTGGCGACCGCGGGCCCGTGGACAAGCTCGCCAGCGTGGTCAAGGTCGACTCCCTTGAGGTCGAGACCCACAACATCGCCGGCGTCAAGGTCCCCGTCTTCAAGGCCGTCAAGTTCAGTGTCGCCCCTTACGACCTCTTCCTGGAGGACCCCTGGCTTGACGACGCCATCCGGGCGCTTCAGGAGATCGTGTCGGTCCGGGCCGAGCGCGACGTGATCGAGGAGCAGGCCCGCAGGCTCAACCAGGAGCTGCGCGTCACCACCCAGCGGGTGAACCTCTTCGAGAAGGTCAAGATCCCCGAGTGCAAAGAGAATATCAGGACCATCCAGATATACCTTGGCGACCAGCAGACCGCCGCTGTCGGCAGGTCCAAGATCGCCAAGCGCAAAAGCCAGGAGGTGAGCCTGTGATCGTCAACATGCTGAAAACGGCCGTGATCTGCCGCAAAGCCGACCGGACCTCATGTCTGGAACGCCTGGGCCAACTGGGGGTGCTGCACGTCGAGCAGTCCCGGCGTCCCGAGTCCGACGAGCAGTCGTCCCTCGTCCAGGAGCTGGCCAGCTTCGACCGCGTCTTGTCCGCCTTGGCGGAGCGCTCCGCGGTGAAGGACGCCGCGCTGGACCTCACGCCGGAAGAGGCGATGAAGCGTACCATCGCCGCCCTCAACGCCATCGCCGACACCGAGAAGCGCCTGGAGGCGCTGCGCCGCGACGAAGAGAAGCTGCGCCCCTGGGGCGACTTCTCCTTCGAGGACGTCGACGCCCTCAAGGCGAGCGGGCTCTCCGTCAGCCTCTGCGTCGCCGCGCCGGAAGACCTCGTCCCGCTCGCCGAGCGGGGGGTGGTCCACGAGGTGTCGCGCGACAAGCGCAAAGTGTATTTCGCCTTCGTGTCCCAGTCGCCGACCCCGCCGCCGGGGTTGCCCCTGGCGCCGTTGCCCACCGAGCGCAAGCGCTTGAAAGACATCGAGGCGGACATCGCCCGGCTGACCAAGGGGGCCGCCCAACTGGAGCATGTCCTGGACACTTTGGCGGCGGAGCGGCCCTTGGTGAAAAGCTGGCACGAGGAGTGCCGCGCCAAGCTGGAGTTCGTCGTCAACGCCAACGGCATGGGCGAGGACAAGGAGCTTTGTTACATCAAGGGCTTCATCCCCGCCGACCAGGAGGCCGCGTTGAAACAGGCCGCGCTGCAGGACGGCTGGGCCGTCCTGGCCACGACGCCGGAGCCGGACGACAACGTCCCGACTTATATCCGCACCCCGAAGATCTTCGCCATGTCCAAGGCCATCTTCGACTTCATCGGCATCAGTCCTGGTTATCGCGAGTGGGACATCAGCGTCTGTTTCCTGGTGTTCTTCACGATATACTTCGGGATGATCGTCGGGGATGGCGGTTACGCCTTGTTGTTCCTGGCCGCCTGCGGCGTCGCGAAGTTCGCCCTGCGCCACAGCGGCAAGCCGCAGCCGGCGCTCAACTTGTTCATCCTGTTGAGCTGCTCGACCTTGATCTGGGGCGTCCTGAACGGCAACTACTTCGGCATAACGCAGAACAAGATACCCGGCCTGGATTTCTTTACTTGCGAAGCGAAGGACTCCAATATCCAGTTCATCTGTTTCCTGCTCGCCGCCATCCATTTGTCGTTCGCCAGGGTGTGGAAGGCCATCATCTACATCAACCGTCCCATGAAGGCGTTAGGGCAGTTGGGCTGGGCGTTGATCCTCTGGGGCAACTTCTTCGTGGCGGTGAAGCTGATCGTCTACAGCCAGAGCCCGTTGCCGGGTGTCGTCCCCTGGCTCTACCTCGCCGGGGTGGGCTTGGTTTTCGCGTGCTATGTCGAATGGACGAACGTTGGGAGCGTCTTCAATCTGCCGTTCGGTTTCATCGGCAGTTTTGTCGACATGCTCTCTTTCATCCGTCTCTTCGCCGTCGGGCTGGCCGGATTCTACGTCGCCAACAGCTTCAACATGATGGCCGGGATGCTGTGGCACAGCTCCAACTCCTGGATGATGTTCCCGGTGTTGTTGTTGTCCACGGTGATCTTGCTGCTCTTCGGGCATCTGCTGAACATCGCCCTGGGGCTGATGGGGGTGCTGGTGCATGGCATAAGGCTGAACACCTTGGAGTTCTCCAACCACATGGAACTGGAATGGGCGGGGCATGAGTACAAGCCGTTCAAGCGGGGGGAGGGCAAAGCCGGATGAAACGGATTTTATTGCTAAACATGGAAACACATAACGTAAAAGAAGGAGATGGTCGATGGATGCAGGCATGATGAACTCGTTGTATCAGGTCGGGGCGTTTTCAGCTCTGGGGATTTCCGCGATTGGGTCTGGTTTGGGCGCTGGCGCCGCTGGCGCCGCCGCCGTCGGGGCGTGGAAGAAGTGTTATGCCCAGGGCAAGCCGGCGCCTTTCCAGTTGGTGGTTTTCGCTGGCGCTCCTTTGTCGCAGACCATCTATGGCATGGTGCTGATGTTCATCTATCAGGCGAAGGCCGCGCAGGGCGCCCAGTACTGGCCGCTCTTCCTCGCGATGGGAGTGGTCACCGGCTTGGGCTTGGCCTATTCCTCCTGGCAACAGGGGATCGCCGCCGCCGCCGCTTGCGACGCCTTTGGCGAGGTTCCTGGCAAGGGGTTCGTCAACTACCTGATGATCCTGGGCATCATCGAGACGGTGTCCATCTTCGTCTTGGTCTTCGCCATTGTGCTGCTCGTCATGGTGGCCAAGTAGCCGCCGATGACGAATGAGGCGGGCCCCTCCGGGAGCCCGCCTTTTTGCTTTGGAGGCCCGCCGATGCGTAAGTACGTGATCCAGACCGGGAAAATGGACGAGATGCTGGGGATGCTCTCCCGGGTCTTGAATCTGCGCATCACCTTCTTCGACCTCCAGGAGAGCGAGCTGCGGGGGTTCAACATCAAGGGGATGTCGGCCTTCTGCGGCCAGCGCCGGAGCTCCGACGCGGCGTTCGACGCGCGTTGCGTCAAATGCGACCAGGAGCACTTGCTGGCCGCCAAGCAGGCGCATGACGTCCATGTCTACCATTGCCATGCCGGCTTGCTTGAAGGGATCGTCCCGCTCTACGACCATCATCGCGTCTATTTGGGTTCCATCGTGTTCGGCCAGCTCCGGGATCGTGGCCGCCCGCCTTGTCCCGACACCGCGGCGTTGGGGGAGTCCAGCGCCGAGGAGATGCGCGACATCGGCGCGTTGCTGAAGTGCAACAGCGAATACATCATCGAGAACGAACTCATCCGCTATTGCGGCAAACCCTGGGCGGAACGCTTGGAGGACTATGTCCGCGACAACTTGGGCGCCAAGCTCACTTTGGCCATGCTGGCGGAGGAGGTTGGCAAGTCGAAGTCGTTTTTGTCCCACAACTTCCCCGTGGAGTTCGGCGTGTCGCTGAAGCAATACCTGGAGCGGTTGCGCATGGACAAGGCGAAAGCCATGCTCCAGGAAGGCGGCGCGGTCAGGGAGGTGGCGGCGGCTTTGGGGTTCTACGACGAGTTCCACTTCTCCAAGGGGTTCAAGCGCCACTTTGGCGCCCCCCCGATCACGTTCAAGTCCCGCTGACCCTCTGTCACTGGAGCGGTATCTTGCCCCTGTCGGGAGTGTCCTTGACCAGCAACGGGATGGCCAGGCCGCTGAGCTTGCCGCGCAGGCTCCGCATGAGCTTCACGGCGTCGGCCTCCTCGACCAGGAAGCGGGAGTTGCCCGTGACTGGCTCGCAGAGGAAGACGTAGTAGGGCCGGACGCGGAAGCGCAGCAAGCCGCGGCAGAGAGCCTCCATTGTGGCGGAGTTGTCGTTGACGCCCTTGAGCAGCACCGACTGGTTGCCCATGGGGATGCCGGCGTCGACCAAGCGGGCGCAGGCGCGCTCCGCCTCTTGGGTCAGCTCGTTGGGGTGGTTGAACTGGGTGTTGACGTAGAGCGGGCGGAACTCCCGCAGCGTCCTGACGAGCTTCTTGGTGACGCGTTGGGGCATCACCACCGGGGTGCGGGTGCCGATCCGGACGACCTCGACGCTCGGCACGGAGCGGAGCGCCTCCAATATTTCCCGTAAGCGTCGCGTGGGTAACGTGAAGGGGTCGCCGCCGGAGATGATCACGTCCTTGATCTCGGGGGTGGCGCGCAGGAACTCGGCGACGCGTTGGAGCCGTTCCCCGGCGAGGGCGGGGGAGGGCTTGCCGGCAAGGCGTTTGCGGTCGCAGTGGCGGCAGTAGGCGGCGCAGACGCTGGTGGCCAGGACGACGGCCCGGTCGGGGTAGCGACGCAGCGCTCCCGGGACGGGGCTGCGCGCGTCCTCGTTCAGGGGGTCGGGGTGGAGGCCGGGGGTGACGGCGGTCTCCCCGGCGCCGGGGAAGACCATGTTGAAGAGCGGGTCGGAGCTGTCGGCCCGGCGGATCAGCGAGGCGTAGTAGGGGGTGAGGGCGAAGGCGAAGCTGTCGATGGTTGCGTCCCAACCTTCGGGTTCCTGGAAGTCCGGGAAGAGGCGGCGGACGGCGGCGGCGGTCTGGAGGCGGTGGGCGAACTGCCAGCGCCAGGAGCGGGTCTTTTTCAAAGCGTCGAATTTCACGTTGATCGGTTCCAATGTTGATGACAAGCGTTTATATTAGCGCCAAGCGCGGCAATATAAACGCCGGGAGCGAAAAAATCCTTGGCATCGGGAGGCATCATGGCTGGCAGGGTGACGATCACGGACATCGCGAAGGCGGCGGCCGTGTCTTTGCACACGGTCAACAAGGCGTTGCACGGCAAGCCGGGGGTGGCCGAGGCGACCCGGTCGCGGGTGCTCGCCGCCGCCAAGGCGATGGATTTCCGGATCAACCGGGTGGCGCAGTGCATGGCCCGCAAGCCGCTCTTGGTGGGGGGCATGGTCGACACCCCATGGCTTGAGGTGCGCGACGCCTTCCGCAAGGGCATCGACCGGGCTCTCGCCAAGTTGCGCGACTACAATGTCGAGGGGCGCCATTACCAGGGCCCGGTCGCCGCCGCCTTGGGGAGGGTGGTCGAGGACGAGGTGGACGTTTTGATCTGCAACCACGCGTCGCTCGACGCGGCCCAGGCGGCTTTCCTCGGCGGGCATGGTATTCCTTTCGCCTTCCTGGGCTCCGACATGTTGGAGGGCCAGCGCCTGGCTTGCGTCCGCAGCGACGGGGCGATGGCCGGACGTCTCGCCGCCGAGCTGCTCGCCATGAGGCTGGGGCCGGGGGCGGGGGTGGTGGCGATGACCGGTTGGCTCGCGAGCCGCGACCATTATGACAAGGTGGCCAGTTTCCTCGCCGCCCTGCCGCAGTTCGGGCTCAAGTCGCTGGGCGTCCACGAGCATCTCGACCGCCCGGAATTGGCGGCAGCCTTGGCCGACGAGGTCGTTGCCGCCAACCCCGAGGTCAAGGGCGTCTACGCCGCCACCGCCAACTCCCCCGCCTTGTGCCGCCGCCTGGTGGAGCTGGGATTGGGGGGCAAGGTCGCCGTCGTCGCCACTGACCTCTATGGCGACATCAAGAAATACCTGCTCGACGGCGTGGTCTGCGCCTCCCTCTTCCAGGACTGCGCCCTGGAGGGCGAGCGCCTCGTCGAGGCCCTCTACGCCCACCTCTCCGCGGGCGTCGACGTTTCCTCCCCCATCCTCGTCCCCCCCGCCGTCGTCTTGCGCGGCAATTTGGAGCTTTTTTTGAATTAACCCGTTGACAAATAGTGGCGCCCGCTTTATTATCCCCGTCATGGAAAACGTTTTCCATGACACGGTGGCGGAGGAGCGCTGAGAAGAGCGAACTTTCAGGTGACGGGCGGTTTGCCGCGCGTCGTCTTCCACGACGCTAGCGCCGCGCCGTCAAGCGGCTATGCGGCGTACAATGTGATCCAGGCGCCGAAGTCGATCCATGGCGTGCCGGGGTTGAAGCATGGCTGGGGCAACTCCGGGGAGGTGAGGGAATGGATGCTCGACCGCATCTCGAAATAAACCACAGCATTACAGGAGGATGTATGGGGAAGAGAGTCATGCCGCTTATCGGGGCGCTTTGCCTGGCGGGCGTCGTCTCGGCGGGCCCCGCGGATTTCAACGCGCACTGGGCGGAGGCGGTCAAAAACGCCGAGCGGACGCCACTCAACTTGAAGTGGAAGCGGGACTGGAGGGCGGAGTGGACCCATCTGGTGTACCTGATGAGCTTCGACGCCACGGGCGGGACGGTCCAGGGCTATCTGTCCCTGCCGCAGTTGCCGGGCAAAAGCCTGCCCGCGGAGATAACCATCGCCGACGGCGGGCCAGGCTTCCTGGGGCCGATATACTCCGCCGACCACGTGGTGCTGGCGTTGAATCTCTATCCGCGGAGCGAGGGCTACTCCTGGCAGGAATCGCACGAGAAACTTTGCTTCGACGCGCGGGTGAAGGACGCGGTGTTCCGCGGCGCCCCGGACCGGGAGCGCTACACGTTGCGCCGCGCCCTCCTCGGCATGAACCGGGCGGTGGACTGGCTGGCGACGCGGCAGGAGGTCGACCCCGAACGCATCGAGATCCACGCCTTCGGGCAAGGGGCGGCGCTGGGTTTGATGCTTGCGGGGCTGAACGGGCATGTCAAAACCGTCGTCGCCGACAAACCGGTGTTCTGCGACCTGCTGGCGGAGAATGGGGCCGGCTGGCCCGATTTCCGCAAACAGCTTGGCGACACTCCCGAAGTCCGGGACTTCGCCGCCTATTACGATGTCGTCAATTTCGCGCCCGGCATCAAGGCCGAGGCGCGGTTCATCGTCGGGGAGAAGGACACGGTCGCGTCGCCGTCCTCGATCCAGGTGGCCTATGACCGCGTCCGGGCGCCCAAGTCAATCATCGTCGAACCGGTTGGGCACGTGAAAAGCGAGAGGAAGGAATGATGAGGAAGATGCTCCATATGTTTTTGGCATTCGCCGCGAGCGGCGCGTTCGCCGCCGGTGGCGACACGGTGCTTGGCGGGTTCAAGCCCGGGAAGGAGATCGACGCATGGCTTGTCCGCGGCGGCACGGAGCTCAAGGTCGCGAACTGGCCGGACTTCACGCCGGGGAACTGCGGGAAGCTCACGTTCAAGAAATACGCTGGCGGCGGGGAGAAATGGCCTGCGATCATCATGAACATGGCGCCGCCGATGTCATGGCGGCTCTACGAGAAGCTGGTGTTTAACGCCTATGCGGCGGAGGAGACGGAGTTCTCGCTCTGTTTTGTCAGCGCGGGGGCGACGGAGGCTGCGGATCGATACTCCGGCCATGCGGTCACGCTCAAGAAGGGCATGAACCGCGTCGAGGTGGTCCTGTCCCGGATCGCCGGCGTCAATCTTGACGACTTGAAGCAGTTCCACCTGCTGAAGACGACGCCGGCGCAGGACACGGTCATCTATGTTGGCGAGATTCAATTGCTCCCTTGCGACCTTGGCGACATCGCCAGGCAAGTGCAGGAGAGCCGCGACAAGATTGAGGCGGTCCGGGCGGCGAAGCTCTCGCCGGAACAGGGGAAATACATCGCGAAGGCGTTGGACGCCGCTGTCGCCACCGCCGCGAAGCTCAAGGCGACGCCAGTGGCGAAGATCGCGGCGGCGGACTTGAAGCGGTTGCGGCAGCAACAGGGCGCCTTGGAACGGAGCTACCAGCAGGCGCTGCTGACCATGATCCCGGACGCCGGAGCCATGAGCGCCTATTGGGCGTCGCCGCTGGAGAAGGTTCACCGTGTCGACCAATGCTTCATCAACATGCCTAAGGCCGTCGGACTGTTTGACGCCGCGCGCGGCGAAGGCGAAGGTCTCCAGTTGGCGGTGTTCCCGCGCCGCGACATTGATTCCGTCACCGTGGGGATCCATGAGACGCCGCGGCTGGAGGATGGCACGGAGTTGTCCAAATGGTCGTTCAAAATCGCGCCGGTGGGCTACGTCGACTGTCCGCCGCCGTGTTACTCGGTGGAGCGCAGCGGCCTGTGGCCGGATCCGATCTTGACTTACGCCGGCCCCATTTGCCTCACCAAGGATTGTTGGCAGTCGTGGTGGGTTGAGCTGACGGTTCCGGAGAACCAGAAGCCCGGGCTCTACATCGGCAGCGTGGTCGTCCGGGGCGAGGGTCTCAAGCCGTTGACCGCGAAATTCCAGGTCCGGGTGCGCAACTTCACGTTGAGGCCCGGCCCGCCTTACCCCAACACGGCGCCCGTCATGCCCGACACGCGCAGCTTCGAGGCGCGCGACGCCTCGCCCGAGGAGATATTGCGTTGGCGCCACGAGGTTTTCGACCTGCTATTGTCGCACCGCGGCAACCCGGACTCCCTTTACATCGGCGGCAACTCCCCGCCGGCGCCGCTGGAATCGGCGAAGTACCGGATCGACCGCAACGCGGGGCTTTTCAACATCACCACGTTGCACACCACCGCGCCGATGGACCGGATCGACGCCATGATGCCGCTCTACAGACAAGCTGGCCTGGACAAAAACGCTTATTTCTACGGCTTCGACGAGTTCTCCGCCCCCGAGTTCTGGCGCATCAAGCAGGCGTGCAAGCCGGTCAAGGAGAAGTACCCGGAAATCCCCATCTTCTGCACCGCCTATGACTACAGCCTGGGCACCGACTCGAACAACCTGAACCAATACATCGACGGTTGGATCCCGCTGACGGCGGAGTTCATCAACAACATCAAGACGGTGCGCGATGTGCAGCGGCTTGGCAAGAAGGTCTGGTGGTACGTGTGTTGCGGGCCGGGCAAGCCCTGGGCGAATTTCTTCGTCGAGAACCCGGCGCTCGACTCCCGGCTGTTGATGGGCGCGATGTTCTGGAAGTATCGCCCGGATGGCATGCTTTACTTCAGTGCCGACAGTTGGGGCGAGCCCGACCAGAAGGAACAGTGGGATCTCCGCCCGGAGACGAGGAAGCATGCGATCTCAGGGGCTCCTATCACCAATTGGAGCGCCCAGACCACCATGAAGAAATGGAACGGCGACGGGCTGCTGATCTATCCGGGCGAAAACGGGCCGATCCCCTCCCTCCGGCTGAAGGCCTACCGCGACGGGATGGATGACTACATCTATCTCAAGATGCTGTCCGAGGCGTTGAAGCAGGTGCGTTCCGGCAAAGCCAAGATGCCGGACGGCTGGAGCGCCAAGGCCAGGGCTGAGTTGCGGATCGAGCCGGAGTTGGTGGAGAGCATGACGATGTTCGCCGCGGACCCCGAGCTGCTCTTCGCCAAACGCGCCCGGCTCGCGGAGCTGCTCGAAAGCTACCATGACGCCGGCAACGCGCCGGTCACCACCCCCGACTACAATATCAAGACCCCGTTGTGGGAGGGGTTCGAAGCGTTGGTCGGTCCCGCCCCGGACGGCAAATGACGTTCACGGAAGGAGAAGGCGCATGAGGCGGCATCCGGATAGCGGCCACTTTTTCACGCTCACTGAGCTGCTTGTGGTGATGGCTGTCATCGCCATTCTCTCGGCCTTGTTGTTGCCAGCATTGGGCAAGGCGAAGGAACATGGGAGGACCATCGCTTGCGTCAACAATCTGAAATCTTGCGGGGTGTCTTTGGCGTGTTATGCGGACGACTACGACGGCGTGGTCGTCCTGAAATCCGGCGACGGGGTTATGAGCTGCATAACGTACAAGATGGTGAAAAGCCTGAACTACATGACGCGCCAGGCCGCCGCCTGTCCGGACGTGCCCATGAGCACCACCGCTTGGGGTAGCGACAACTATTATGCGGTCCCCTATTGCCAGGCGGCGTGGGCTTGGCCGGGCATGGAGACGGAGTCACTCGTGTGGCCGTGGCTCAACGTTGGTTTGTCCACCGTCTTCGCCGTCAAGCGGGTTGGCAAGCCGACGGCGTTGATGATCTTCTCCGACGTCACCTCCGATGGGAAGTCGGGCGGTTACACTTACGCTGGCGACACCGCGGCCGCCAGCCGTTTGCATTTCCGCCATGCGAAGCGGCTGCCGGCCAATTGGCTCGATGGCCACGTCTCAACGCTGTCGCTTGGCGAGGCGCGGGGCGTGTGGCTCAACTGGCATAGTTATGTGGCGATAGCGGATATCACGGTAAATCTTTAAAAAAGGTAACTGCTCAGCACTTTTTTGATAAGCGGCGACAATGAGGGAATGGAGATGGAGATGAAACAGCGGTCAACAGGGCAAGACGCCACGCTATGCGCTGCTCGGCTCCGGCACGAAGGGGGTCCCCGT